>Ga0272443_10002683_pt1 | contig 22215 bp, 16 predicted proteins | sample SSMAcet12_FD_193581 | JGI IMG/M metagenome (GOLD analysis project Ga0272443, IMG submission 193581) | Marine sediment archaeal communities from Little Sippewissett salt marsh, Falmouth, MA, United States - SSM-Acet-12 | ecosystem: Environmental > Aquatic > Marine > Wetlands > Sediment ...
TTCCTGGGTATCGCGGCGCCTACCGAGGCTGCCGGCGTCGGCGCACTGGCTGCTACTTTGCTTGCTCTGGGCTATCGCAGACTCGATTGGAAGGTTCTGAAGGCGACCGCAATGGGCACTGTTCGGACGTCTGGCATGGTGCTGCTGATTGGCGCGATGGCATTCGCGTTTGTGGGTGTCTTCATGCGAGCAAACTGTGACAACGTCGTCAGTGATTTCCTCCTCGCCGCACCTGGCGGCAAGTGGGGCATGTTTGGTATCGTCATGTTCATCTGCTTCCTGCTGGGCTTCCTTATCGACTGGCTCGGCATCATCTTCATCATGGTCCCCATCATCACGCCAGTCGCCGCGGCGGCGGGCTTCGACTCTCTGTGGTTCGCCATGATGATCTGCGTGAACCTGCAGATGTCCTTCATGACTCCGCCGTTTGCCTATGCGTTGTTCTACATCAAGGGTGCGGTTGACCCTGCACTTAATGTGACAACGGCCGACATCATCAGGGGCATGGTGCCATACGTGTTCCTCATTGTTATTGGCCTTTCACTCTGTATCATCTTCCCGCAGATAATCTTGTGGCTGCCCAGCATGATGCTCTAGTCATCTTCTAGATGGCCATCGAGACCAGAGGACAAAATGAAGCTGGGCTCCCCACAAGGGGAGCCCAGCTATTTCGTTTCTATTGAGTCTGTTGCGAGCGCCTGTGTCTGGCGTTCTTCGTCAGGCTACCTATAAGCCCTGTTCCTTCAGCATTGCCTCAAGTCTTTCGCCCTCGCCCGCTTTCATCTTGTAGCAGTACTCCGGACCCGGGAATGCACCTGACTTGATTTCACCTACATACTCACCAATTGCCTTGATGGACTCTTCTCCCATGTTGGCGTACTTCTTGACGAACTTCGGAGTGAAGACCGGGTACATGCCGAGGAGGTCGCTCAGAAGGACAGCCTGTCCGTCCGTGTAAGGTCCCGCGCCGACACCGATTGTAGGGACACGGAGTTTCTCGGTGACAAGCTTGCCCGTCTCTGCGGGCACCCCTTCAAGCAGGACCATGAAGGCCCCGGCCTCTTCCAGCGCGAGTGCGTCCTTGAGAACCCGGATGGCGGCCTCTGCGGTGTTGCCCTGTACCCTGAAGCCACCAAGAGCTGACGCGCTCTGCGGAGTCAGGCCGATGTGGGCCATGACCAGCATGCCTGCGTCGGCGATCGCCCGAATCTGGGGGGCCATCTGGACGCCACCTTCCAGCTTAACAGCATCCATGTTGGCTTCCTTGTAGAATCGGCCTGCGTTCCTGACTGCATCCTCAACCGACGTCTGGTAGGACAGGAAGGGGAGATCTCCTACTACAAACACATTCGGAGCGCCCTTCCGCACGGCCTGGGCATGGGAGATCATCTGTTCCATTGTGACGGGGACGGTTCCGTCGTAGCCGTAGACAACGTTGCCCATCGAGTCGCCCACGAGAATCATTTCCAAACCCGCCTGTTCGGCCAGCCACGCCGAGGTGAAGTCGTAGATAGCAAGCTTCGAGAACTTCTCGCCTGCCTCCTTCATCTTCAGAAAATCGTGGATTGTCTTCTTCTTTGCCATGAGATCTCCTTCCTCTTCCGGCTATTGATGTGTTCCGGGATCGTGGCTAATTCTGGTTCGAAAGCCACTCCTCCAGACGTTCCTTCTCGCCCGGCCGCATCCCGTAGCAATGTTCGGGTGCCGGATATGCACCGCTGCGAATCTCGTCGAAGAACGTCGAGAAGGCCGACCTGATGTCGTTTTCCAGGTTGGCATAGCGCTTCACGAACTTGGGCGTGAACATCTGGAATATGCCCAGGATATCCATGTAGTTGAGACACTGGGCATCGCAATGGGGTCCTGCACCCGTGCTGATGGTGGGAATGCTGAGGCGCTCGGTGATGAGTTTGCCGACCTCCGCTGGCAGGCCTTCCAGCACAATCGCTGTCACTCCGGCTTCCTGCAGAGCCACGGCATCGTTGAGAAGCACCTTCGCGTCCTCAAGCGTACGGCCCTGAGCACCGAATCCGCCGAGTGCGGAGACGCTCTGGGGCGTGATACCGATGTGTCCATGAACCACCATGCCCGCGTCGACGACTGCCTTGATGTGCGGGACGATACGCTTGCCACCCTCCATCTTCACCGCGTCGACGTTGGCCTCTTTGTACAGTCGGCCCGCGTTGGCCACGGTCTCAGGTATGGATACGGAGTACGTGAGGAATGGCATGTCACCAACAATGAACGTGTTGGGTGCGCCGCGCCGCACAGCTCCTGCGTGGTAGATGATCTGCTCCAGGGTTATGGGCACGGTGCCATCGTAGCCGTACATGACGTTGCCCATCGAGTCGCCGATGAGAATCATGTCGACGCCCGACTGCTCGGCGAGCATTGCGAAAGTGAAGTCATAGAGGACAAGGTAGGAGAAATTCTCTCCGTTCTCCTTCATCCTCATGAAGTCCAGGACCGTCTTTTTCTTGGCCAAATGCGTCCTCCTAGTTAAGGTGTGGTCAAAATAGCGGGCTGTCCGTGGGGCCGAAAGCTACGACATCAGCCTCCGCAATTGCTCTGCCTTGTCCTCGGACAGAGTTCCCTTTGCGATGCCTATGGGGATTGTCCTCAGTCCAAGGGCCTTGTAGAGCGGCACAACCTCCGGCTGTTTCTCCTCGAGTGCCTGGAGATGCTTCTGGATAGTCCCGACGTCACCGCGCGCGATTGGTCCTGTCAGGCAGCCGGGGAAGCCCACATTCTCTATGTTGTTCAATGTCCCCTTGAGTATGGGCATCATCGCCTGCACCGCATCGTCCGGGTTCAGGTCGAAGTGCTTCCACAGGTCGGCGGCGATGTCTACGAGCGTATACAGGAAGTTGCAGGCTATGCACACCGATGCGTGGTAGAGTGCCTTGTCCTGCTCGCGCAACTTCATCCACCTGCCATTCAGCGCCTCAACGAACTTCTTCAGGTCAGCCGCAACTGGTTCCTCAGCCTCGAGTGTGAAGGTGGAACCGACCAGGTTCTCAAGAGACTGTTGTTTGCTGGCGAACGTGTTGCAGGGATGCATACATCCCACGTTGCACCCGGCCTCTCGCGCGGGAGCGAGGACAGCCGTTGAGTTGGCACCACTGCAGTGGATGACTGTCTGCCCCTTGTTCCACTTCACCTCTTTCGCAACCTGGCCGATGACATCGTCTGGTGTCGTCACAAAGACGAAATCCATAGCGTCCGTAAGTTCCTGTGCAGTGTTGTACACCCTACACCCGGTAATGGAGTCTGCGAATCCCTTCGACTCCTGTGGCAGTATGTCCATGGCTCCCACAACGGGGAAGCCCGCTTCTGCCAGCCGCACCCCGAACGCCGTGCCAACCTTGCCTGTTCCTATGAATCCGATTCTTTCCATAGTCTGGGAGGGCCTCCTTCCTCATGCTTTGCTGACGAGTCGATACCCAAAGCGGATATACCTGTGTGTTCCTCATGCGGCAGAATCCTCTGCCTGCTAAACCGCGGTCATAATAGGCCCCGTCTCCCTCAGGGTCAATAGTGGAGGGCGCAGCCATTGCTGGCACGTTGGGGCTGGAGTAGAATTTCCACTGCCTGAACTAGAGGCAAAGGAGGCACAATCGTGAGAAGCGATGTCGTGAAACGTGGACCTGAACGAGCCCCGCACAGGTCTTTGCTCTATGCGCTGGGTTGCACGTCAGGAGACTGGGAACGCCCATTCGTCGGTGTTATCAACAGCTACAATCACATTATCCCCGGTCATATGCATCTTGATGCTGTGTCGCGTGCCGTACAGAACGGCATACGGAGCGGCGGTGGAGTGCCGTTTGAAGCCAATACAATAGGTGTGTGTGACGGCATAGCGATGAACCATCCTGGCATGAAGTTCAGCCTTCCGAGCCGGGAACTGGTTGCAGATTCCGCCGAGACCGTCGCGCAGGCGCACCAGTTTGATGCGCTGGTCTTCATCTGCAGTTGCGACAAGATTGTACCTGGCATGCTCATGGCGGCGGCACGGATCAACGTACCATCAATCATGGTTGCCGGCGGTCCTATGCTTGCCGGCCACGTGATGGTTGATGACAAGGACAAGACTATCGACTTGAGCAACCTGTTTGAAGCAGTCGGCAAGACGATTCGGGGCGAGATGTCCGAAGATGAACTTGAGGAGTGGACCCGCAATGCATGCCCGGGATGCGGCAGCTGCTCAGGGATGTTCACCGCGAACACGATGAACTGCATGACCGAGGCCCTCGGCATGGCACTTCCCGGCAACGGGACCATACCGGGAACGATGGGGCAGAGGCTCGACCTTGCCTTCCGCTCCGGCGAGCAGGTGATGCAACTTCTGGCGAAGAACATCAAGCCGCGAGACATCATGACCAGGGATTCAATCTACAACGCGTTTGCGGTGGACATGGCTCTCGGCGGGAGCACCAATTCGGTCCTTCATCTTACTGCCATCGCCCATGAGGCGGGTGTTGACTATCCTCTGTCGTGGCTCAACGAGATCAGCGCGAGCGTACCTCATCTATGCAAGATGAGCCCTGCGGGCTCGCATCATTGTGAGGACCTGGATGCTGCCGGCGGTATCTACGCAGTGATGAATCAGATATCTGACCGCCTTAACACAGGAGTGATGACCGCATCCGGAAAGACGCTTGGTGAACTACTGCCTGCCTACAAGGTGAAGATCCGCGAGGTCATCCACTCTGTTGAGGCTCCCTACTCTCCGACCGGGGGCCTGGCAATACTCTTCGGCAATCTCGCCCCGGGCGGCGCTGTTGTGAAGGCAGCCGCTGTTGCTCCTGAGATGAAGGTCCACGAGGGGCCCGCCCGAGTATTCGACTCTGAGGAGCTCGCTACCAAGGCAATCATGGATCAGGCCATTAAGCCGGGTGACGTGGTTGTTATTCGCTATGAGGGTCCCAAGGGTGGCCCTGGCATGCGGGAGATGCTCACACCTACCTCTCTACTTGCAGGCATGGGACTCGACAAGGAAGTGGCACTCATCACCGATGGCAGGTTCTCCGGCGCTACTCGCGGCGCAGCCATCGGGCATGTATCCCCTGAGGCTGCCGCAGGTGGTCCCATCGGGGCGGTTCGCGAAGGCGACATCATCAGCATCAATATTCCCGAGAACAAGCTGGAGGTAGCCGTCAGCGACGAGGAAATTGAGAAGCGTCTTGCCGCGGTTCCTGCATTTGAGCCGCGTGTGACCGGCGGCTATCTCAAGCGCTATGCTGAGAAGGTCACATCGGCGAGTAGCGGAGCCGTTTTCGAGGACTGATGCAGCGCGTCTGAGCGCCAATTGGGGGTGTGCGTACGATGATTCCGTGGCATGAAGTGGTTCTGCGCCTGCTGCTCGCAGTTGGTCTATCTGCAGCACTTGGCTACGAGCGCGAACTTCGTGGCAAACCTGCGGGACTTCGTACGCACGTCCTGATAGGTGTCGGTGCGGCGGGGTTCACATTGGCCTCATTCCTCGGATTCACCGAGGCGGACGCAGCTCGTGTGGCGTCCGGCGTTGTAGCCGGAGTGGGATTCCTCGGTGCCGGCGTCATATTCCGTGGGGGGCGTAGTACTGCTGAAGGTGGGATTTCGGGTCTGACGACAGCGGCATCCATCTGGGTCACCGCATCTGTCGGATTGGCGGCAGCGGCAGGACTCGTCGTTCTCTCTGTAGCAGTGACTGTCATCGCGCTCATAGCTCTCGAACTGCCCAAGCTTCAGGACTAGTGGTGGCGGTGCCTGAAGGAATGCCCTGAAGGCATTCGCTCCATGCTATATTGCTCCCTGTAGCGGGGGTTGCCAGGAGTATGTACATGAACGAAGAAACCATCGATGCAATTGAAGAACTGAGGCAGGCGTACCCGGATAAGTTCGCCAGTGAGAACCGCGTGTTCGGTCGCATCCACCGGGGTGACGTCATCTTCATCGCCTCGGGTTGCGCTGAGCCGCAGTATCTCGTGAGGGCTCTCATCGAGTACGTGTCATCGCACCCCAAGGGGTTCTTCGACACTGAGGTCATACACCTGTGGTCGCTCGGCCTCGCGCCCTATGCGGACGATAAGTTCAAACGCAACTTCCGGCATAATTCGTTCTTCCTTGGAGACAGCACGCGGGATGCGGTGAACCGGGGCGTGGCAGACTACACTCCAATCTCCCTTTCGCAGATTCCGGGGCTGTTCAGGCGTGGAGTGGTGTCGATTGACGTTGCCCTGGTCCAGGTATCGTTGCCGGACAGGCACGGCTACATGAGCCTTGGAGTCAGCGTGGATCTTGTCAAGGCTGCGGTTGAGAAGGCAAGTGTAGTTGTTGCCCAGGCGAACCGTCACATGCCTCGCATTCACGGTGACAGCTTCATCCACATCAGTGATGTAGATTACATAATGCCCTTTGATGAACCGATCCTTGAGTATCAGCGTGGAGTAGGTGAGGAGGAGACGGAGGTTGTCGACACGATTGGCAAGTACGTTGCCCGCCTTGTTCAGGATGGAGACACCATCCAAGTCGGCTATGGCAGTGTTCCCAATGCGATACTTGCGCATCTTCAGGACAGGAGACATCTGGGCATACACACAGAGCTATTAAGCGACGGCATCGTCGACCTAATGCGGAAGGGAGTGGTGGATAATTCGCGCAAGAGCATCGACCGCAACAAGGCGGTGGCTACCTTCTGCATGGGAAAGACTGCAACGTACGAGTATCTCCACGACAACCCCTCAATTGAGTTTCGCCCGGTTGACTACACCAACAATCCTCTCGTGATTGCGCAACACCGGAACATGGTAGCCATCAACAGTGCTCTGGAGATCGACCTCACTGGCCAGGCGACGGCTGAGTCTATCGGCGACAAGTTCTACAGTGGAATCGGCGGACACTACGACTTTATGCGAGGAGCGCTCCTGGCGCCGAATGGCAAGACGATTCTGGCGATGTCATCGACGGCGGCCCGGGGCGAGGTGTCTCGAATCGTGCCGTCAATCAGCGAAGGTGCCGGCGTGACTCTGAACAGAGGCGATGTCAATTACGTCGTCACCGAGTACGGCATTGCGTATCTGCACGGCAAGAATATCCGTGAGAGGGCGATGGACCTCATAGCCATTGCTCACCCGAAGTTCCGGCCATGGCTTATCCAGGAGGCCAAGAAACGCACTCTCATCTACAAGGACCAGGCGTTCATACCCGGCAGAAAGGGCGAGTATCCTGAGGAGTTGGAAACGCATCGTACGACACGTGGTGGGGTTGAGGTGCTGCTTCGGCCGGTGCGGATTTCTGATGAACCTTTGCTTAAGGACTTCTTCTATTCGCTCTCAGACCAGAGCATGTACCGTCGTTTCATGTCGGTACGGAAGGACATGCCTCATGAGCGTCTGCAGGAGTTCGTTGTCATCGACTACACCCGGGAAATCGTGCTGCTTGCATCCATCTGGCATGGAGAGACAGAGGAGATAGTAGGTGTCGGTCAGTATGGCATCGACGAGTCATCGCACACGGCGGAGGTTGCAATCGCGGTGGACGACGAGTATCATAATCAGGGTATCGGGACTGAACTCCTGTCTTATCTCACTCTGCTCGCCAAGCGTCATGGGTTGCTGGGATTTACGGCCGAGGTGCTCGTAGAAAACAAGCCTATGCTGCGGCTCTTCGAGAAGATGGGGTTCGACCTCGAGAAGCGCATTGAAGATGACGTGTACGAACTCAAGATGCTGTTCAAAGAGGTGCCGCAATCGTGAAAGCTAACGAATCCAGCATGAAGTATCTGTTCGAACCCCGTGGCGTGGCCATCATCGGCGCGTCACAGACAAAGGGAAAGATTGGGTACAAGGTAGTAGAGAACATCGTACTCGGTGGCTACAAAGGGAACATCTACCCCATCAACCCGCGCGGAGGTGAGCTGCTCGGGCATGCCGTGTACAGTAACCTGGGAGATGTGGAAGGCCCCGTCGACGTAGCCATGATAGTCGTTCCTGCGAGCATGGCCTATGCCGCTGTTGAGGAGTGCGCGAAGAAACAAGTCAAGTTTGTCGTTATCATCTCCTCCGGCTTCTCGGAGGTGGGAAACGTGGCGGAGGAGAAGAGGATTGCACAGTTCGCAGCCGCCAATGGCGTGAGGGTGATTGGCCCCAACGTCTTCGGCGTCTACTCCGCAGCTTCCTCCTTGAATGCGACGTTCGGTCCGCCGGATGTGAAGCAGGGCAATGTGGCCATCATCACTCAGAGTGGTGCCATTGGCATCGCGATGATCGGCAAGACCAAGGTCGAAGGTATCGGCCTTTCCGCCATGATTTCTGTAGGCAACAAGTCGGACGTAGACGAGACCGACCTTCTCGAGTACCTGACCTTCCAGGACGACGCGAAAGTCGTCCTTATGTATCTCGAAGGAGTGAAATCGGGTCAGCGATTGGTCGAGGTACTCAGGAATGCGACCCGCAAGAAGCCTGTGATTGTCATCAAGTCCGGGCGTTCCTCCAGGGGTGCGGCTGCTGCAGCGTCACACACCGGCTCACTCGCAGGCGAAGATAAGGTCTTCGACGACATCGCAAAGCAGTGCGGCGTTATTCGCGCGGAGAGCATCCAGGAAGCACTGGATTGGTGCAAGTTCCTCGCCAATGAGCCTATGCCGACCGGTGAGGACTGCGTGATCGTCACCAATGGTGGTGGCATTGGCGTACTGACCGCGGACGCCTGTGAGAAGTACGGCGTCAATCTCTCCGACGATGTTGCAGATTTGAAGAAGACCTTTGAGAGTGTCATGCCGTCCTTCGGTTCGGCAAAGAACCCCGTTGACATTACGGGTGGAGCCACCGGTGATGACTATGATGCTGCTCTTGGTGCCGCACTTGAGAATCCGAACATCGATGCGGTGGCATGTCTCGGCTGTCAGACTGCCGACTTCGATGCCGACAGATTCCTCACCATTGCCGAGCAACGGCATGCTGAGTACAAGTCCGTGAAGCCCATCGTCTTCTCCCTTTTCGGGGGCGAAGAGGTGGAGCGCAGCATCACGACCTTGAAGGCTGACGGCGTACCGGTGTTCGGCGATGTCTACGCGATGACAGCCTTCCTCGGTGCTCTCTATAAGGACTACCGCAACAAGGCCAGCGGCGAATCTACGATTGCGATGGCCGATGTCGATACCGACACCATCAACCGCGTCATTGCCGGTGCTCGTGCTGACGGACGCCATTTCCTCCTTGCCCACGAGGCGCAGGAAGTGATGCGAGCCGCCGGAATCACCATTCCGCAGAGCCGCATCGCGCACAGCCCCAAGGAGGCGGTGAATTTCGCTGAGGAGATTGGCTATCCCGTTGTCATGAAGGTCGTCTCCAAGGACATCATCCACAAGAGTGACGCCGGTGGTGTTGCCCTGGACCTCGAGAACGAGAAAGAGGTCCTTGATGCCTATGAGGCGATTCTGCGCAACTGCCGCGACTACAAGGCGGATGCGGTAATCGAAGGAATCCAGGTCGATGAGATGATCAAGAAGGGCGTCGAGACTATCGTCGGCGCGCGTCGCGACGGCTCGTTCGGCCCGACCGTGATGTTTGGCCTTGGCGGTGTCTATGTCGAAGTGCTCAAGGACATCGCGTTCCGCTCGTTCCCTCTCAGCAGGGAGGAAACGCTGAACATGATCGGCCAGATCAATTCTTATCCTCTTCTGCTCGGTGTACGTGGCGAGGCGCGAAAGGATATCGACCAGGTAGCCAGTTCAATCATCAAGGTTGGCTGGATACTGAACAACTGCCCTGCAATCACTGACATTGAGGTGAACCCCCTGGTGGTGTATGACCATGGTGAGGGAGTCAAGGCCGTTGATGTCAGAATCCTATTGAGCGAATCTGAGGAGGCGTAGCAAATGAAGACCATCGTTGTGGGCTCGACGCACAAGAGTGCAGGCAAGACTAGCCTTATTGTCGGCCTTGCAAAGGCGGCTGGTACGTCAGCCGGCTATATGAAGCCGCTTGGTGACAGGCTGCTCTACCGCAAGAAGAGGCTCTGGGATTACGATGCCGCCCTCATTACCAATGTCTTCGATCTCGAGGGAAACCCCGAGGAGATGACCATAGGCTTCGAACATGCGAAGCTGAAGTACATGTACGATGCCGAGGGTACTCAGGCAAAGCTGGCTGAGATGGTTGGCGTTGCCGCTGAAGGCAAGAACGTTGTCTTCGTCGAAGGCGGAGAGGATCTTGCGTACGGCGCGTCCATCAGCCTTGACCCGATGGCGCTGGCAAAGCAACTCAACGCGAGTCTGGTGCTGGTTGCAGGTGGCAGTGAGAGCACCATCGTTGACGACATCGCATTTGTGAAGCGCTACGTTGACCTCAGTGGCATAGATTTTGCCGGCGTGATTGTGAACAAGGTTCGCAATCTTGAAGACTACAAGGCGACGCACCTGGACGATGTGGTCGCCCTCGGTGTGAAGGTTCTTGGCGTTGTCCCGTTCGAAGCAGAGTTGACCAAGCTGTCTGTTGGCCACCTGGCTGAGCGTCTGTTGGCCAAGGTGATTGCCGGCGAAGCAGGACTCAGCGCAAAGGTCAATGCAATCATGGTCGGTGCCATGTCCACCAACGCCGCCCTCCAGAACCCTCTGTTCAAGAAGGACGGCAAGCTGGTCATCACCGGTGGCGACCGAACTGACCTCGTGCTGGCGGCAATTGAGAGCAACACCTCCGGCGTCATCCTGACCAACAACGTGCTGCCTCCGTCGAACATTATCTCGAAGGCGTCCGAGCGCAATATCCCGCTGTTGCTCGTACCGTTCGACACGTATCAGACGGCGTCCCAGATCGAGAGCATCGATCCGCTGCTGGTGAAGGATGATTCCAGAAAGATGGAGCTTCTGACCCAGATGGTCAAGGAGCACGTCTCTCTGAGTGACATCGTTTCGTAGTCGCGATTCTCAGTACATTGCAAACAAGAAGGCCCCGGGTTTCCCGGGGCCTTTCTTTGTGTGCAGGGAGGCGGGTACAACCTAGCCTTTGATGACACCAAGCGGTTCCATGCGTGCCACCTTCAGACACAGGCCCGCGCCTTCGACCACGTCAATGACATCGGATACATCTTTGTACGCCTGTGGAGCCTCCTCGGCCAATGCCGGCACGTCCGCTGTGCGGACCAGTATCTTCTTGGTGCGCAGCGATGCGGCAACATCGTCACCGCGTGCGGCCTTGCGGGCAGCGCCCCTGCTCATGAGACGACCGGCCCCGTGGCACGTGGACCCGAAGGTCTCGTTCATGGCTGTCTCGGTTCCAACGGCGACAAACGAATATCGTCCCATGTCTCCCGGTATGAGCACCGGCTGCCCGATGTCCCTGTACCGCTCGGCGAGGGCACTGTTTCCCGGGCCAAACGCACGAGTCGCGCCCTTGCGGTGTACGCACAGCTTTGTCGGTTTGCCGTCGACCATGTGAGTCTCTATCTTGGCGATGTTATGGGCCACATCGTAGACCTGGTATAGTCCCAGTCGCTCCCATGGACTGCCGAGTACTTCAGAAAACGACTGGCGTATCCAGTGGGTGATGTGCTGCCGGTTGCACCAGGCGTAGTTGGCCGCACAGCGCATGGCACCGAGGTATCGCTGTCCTTCGGGTGACTCAACCGGGGCGCACGCAAGTTGGCGGTCGGGGAGTGAGATCCCGTATTTCGTCACGGCCCGCTCCATTGTCTTGAGATGGTCCGTGCATACCTGGTGTCCGAAACCGCGCGAGCCGGTGTGAATGAGCACCACAATCTGCCCCTCGTGGAAGATTCCCATCGCGGTCGCCTCACGCGAGCGGTAGATGTCCCTGACGACCTGTATTTCGAGGAAGTGGTTTCCCGAGCCAAGGCTTCCTGCCTGTGGCAATCCACGCGTCAAGGCGCGTTCGCTGACTGCTGACGGGTCAGCGCCCTCGATATTTCCGCCGTCCTCGGTGGCTTCAAGGTCGTCTTGGGTGCCGAATCCCTTGCGGACTGCCCATCGGGCGCCATCGACAAGGAGCCTGTTGATTTCTCCTTTGGCCGGACGCGCCTTTCCCTTCGATCCCACTCCTGACGGCACATTGTGAAACATGGACTCGATTAGCGCGGGGAGCCGGCCCGCGATGTCCTTCTCCTCAAGGTCGGTGCGCAGCATGCGAACACCGCAATTGATGTCGTAACCAACTCCGCCGGGAGAGATGACACCATCGCTGACCCGTGTGGCGGCTACGCCGCCGATGGGAAAGCCGTATCCCCAATGTATGTCCGGCATGGCCATGGAGTGCCCGACGATGCCCGGCAGAAAGGCAACGTTCGATACCTGCTCCAGTGCCTGGTCCCGTTCAATAGCCTCGAGCATACGCTCGCTGGCGTATACCAGTCCGGAAACGCGCATTCCCGTCTTGCTTGAGGCCGGTATCTCCCAGCGATAGTCGTCAACCTTCCTGAGCGTGCTCATTTGTCCCGCCTTTAGACGTCGAAGATGACGGTAGCCGTGTAGCCAGATTCCTCGAGACGGATATGTGTCCCATGGTAGGTGGCCGCCTTCACTTCTCGTTCCAGTCTCTGTCTGGCCGGGTCGACTCGCTCGCCTCGACAACGTATCGCGGCTGTGCCGGGCCCGTGTTTCAGCACGTCGAACTGGCCGAAGACTAGATGCTCGGCGTCCAACAGGTAGATTAACTCGTTCATCCAGTCAATGAGCAGCGTGTCATCGTCAACTGACTCGAGGCTCACCGTCCGTATGAGCCCGGGTTGTATGTCCGCATGGCCCAGAACGATGCTGTTGAGGGCATGTGCGGCATTCACAAGCAGTTCGGCGATGTCACGACCGTATACATTGACCGCCACATCGGCCGTGTGGGACGCCATTTCGAACGTGCGCGCCTCGTTGTCCATCTCCTGAAGTGATGATACCACGCAGTACGAAGACGGAATGAAACATCTTCTCTCCGTAGCACTCATGCCCTTTTGTCGCCGAAGGCGTAAGCTGTATTCAGTTCACAGGCGTTTTACATTTGATTGGCGCACCCACTTCTTGTGAGGGCGCGGCGGTTCAGGAGGACCGAAGGTGCGGAAGAAGTACACATTGCCCATACTTAATCTACTTGCATACTTGGGTACGCTTGTGGCCAATTGGCTGGCTAATGCCCTGCCGCTCAATGGAGTGACAACCGGGGCCGCTTCCGATGCGTATCCGAACCTGTTCGTTCCGGCAGGCATCACTTTCTCTATCTGGGGAGTCATCTACGTCCTGCTGGGTATCTTCGTGGTCTACCAGTTCATCGTTGTCAGGAGAGATGGAGGTTCGCCCCTCTTCGTACAGCTCATCGGCATCTGGTTCGTCGCCTCCTGTCTTGCTAACATTGGCTGGCTGTTCGCGTGGCACTACCAGATGCTTCCCCTGTCACTGCTTGCCATGCTCCTGCTGCTCGCCAGCCTAATCGTCGCCTATGTTCGGCTTGAGGTCGGCCACGTTGGTGCTTCCCAGGGAGAGCGGAACTATGTGCATGTGCCGTTCAGCGTCTACCTTGGCTGGATAACCGTCGCCACAATCGCCAATGTCACCGTGTTGCTTGTGTCGATTGGCTGGGACGGGTTTGGCCTGGCCGACGGGTGGTGGGCCGTCATAATGATTGCCGCAGGCGTGGTCCTGGCCATCGTTGCTATCGTGACCCGCCATGATATCTTCTATGCACTGGTTGTCGACTGGGCGTTGGTGGGTATTGCCCTGAAGCGCTACCTCGAAGCTGATGCTGAGGGTCGGGTGGTGATGATTGCAGCCCTGGCCGGTATCGGCATCGTGACCATTGGCGTGCTGATTCCCATCCTTCGACGGCGCATCTATGGACCACCCGTCTAGTGAGGAAGTCACTGGCCTCGATCAGTGGAGAACGAGTGTGATACTCCAGCCTGCTCATTCGTATATACATGTGAAGAAAGACAGGCTATGCGCCTGCCGGATAGCCGGTTCGGCGCGGGAGGCTACGAGATGCGCAGGATTCTGCTTGCTTTGATAACTCTGACAATTGTGGCGTCGCTGGTCGGGTGCACCACACCTTCGGCTTCGGCTGATGAGGTCCGTTCGGAGAAGCCTCGAGAGTCAACGCCATCCCTACCCTCGGGGGACCTTGAGGAACTGGTGGACGGCAACAATGCTTTCGCGTTCGACCTCTATCACCAGGCCATAGACGGCCAGGAGAACCTCTTCTACTCGCCGTACAGCATCTCCATCGCCCTTGCTATGACCTATACAGGTGCTCGTGGTGATACGGAGAGCCAGATGGCCACGGCCATGCACTACAACTTGTCTCAAGACGCCTTGCATCCCGCGTTCAACTTCGTCGATCAGGAGCTGAACTCAAGGGGTGAGGGTGCGCAGGGCAAGGACGGCGAGGGGTTCCGCCTGAATGTCGTCAATGCCATCTGGGGCCAGAAGGACTACAGCTTCCTGCAGGAATACCTCGACACCCTGGCTATGAACTACGGTGCCGGCCTCAGGGTTCTCGACTTTGAGAATGCGGCTGAGGAGTCGCGGCTGACCATCAATTGCTGGGTCGAGGACCAGACGGAGGAACGCATCAAGGACCTCATCCCGCAGGGTGGCATAAACTCGATGACCCGACTCGTTCTTACGAATGCGGTGTATTTCAATGCGGCGTGGGCCTCTCAATTTGAGGAAAGTATGACCTCGCCCGGAGACTTCCACCTGTTGGATGGCGGTTCAGTGCAGGTGCCGATGATGCGCCAGATGGAAGGGTTCCGCTACGCAGAGATGGATGGCTTCAAAGCGGTTGAGCTGCCTTACGACGGTTTTGAGCTATCAATGGTGCTGCTTGTGCCGGATGGTGGCCGGTTTGAGGAGGTGGAACAGGTGCTCGACAGCGCTTTGGTTGATGGCGCAATAGGTGCTCTCCAGAGCACGGAAGTCATGCTCACGATGCCCAGGTTCAAGCTGGAGAGCAGCCTGGGTCTCAACCAGGCACTGGTTGCGCTTGGTATGACCGATGCCTTCGCTCCTGGAGCGGCGGATTTCTCAGGAATGGATGGCTCGAAGGACCTGTTCATCGCCGACGTGATTCACAAGTCCTTTGTGGAGGTTGATGAGGCAGGGACCGAAGCGGCCGCCGCTACGGCGGTTGTGATGGAGGCGACTTCTGCGCCGATGCAGCCCGTTGAGCTCAACGTGGACCGCCCCTTCATATTCCTGATTCGCGACATCGAGACCGGCACGACGTTGTTCGTCGGCCGGGTTATGGACCCCTCTTAGCTGCGACCTTCTTCAACTCAACAGGCCCTCTGCCCCTTTGGGGGCGAGGGCCTGTTCTTGTAGGCACAGTGCTCGCATCCGACCTCTTGTCTTGTCCTATCCGAGCAAGGCATGCTAGAGAGCAGTAACCGTGTCGGGTGGCAGGAGTGTCGACCCGGCAAGTGTCTGGAAGGAGTCCCTACATGAGCCACGAAGAGAAACTCAAGGAACTTGCAGAAAGAAAGGCGAAGGCCCTGGAGCAAGGTGGGCCAGCCAAGGTGCAGCGACACCACGACCGCGGCCATCTCACGGCGCGCGAACGCATCGACAGACTGCTGGACAAGGGGTCCTTCTTCGAATTTGGCCTGCTTGCCCACTCGGAATGGCCCGGAGCGGCAGAGAAGACGCCGGCCGATGGCCTTATCATGGGCTACGGAACCATTGATGGCAGGCGGGTCGCCATATCTGCCAACGACTTCACGGTTCTTGCCTCCACGAACGCAAAGATCAACCTGCGGAAGCTGACGCAATTCAAGGAACAGCTCTCGAAGGTGCGTGTTCCGTACATTCACCTCGGTGAAGCAGGCGGCGCGCGGATGCCCGACTGTCAGGGTTCGAGAGAGATGTTCGAGCTCAGCGGTGGCGGCACCAATACACTCCTTTACGAGTTCGGCCACTTCCGCGAGCATCCCTATCTGTTTGCTGCGATGGGTGAGTGCTACGGCGTCGCGGACTTTCAGGCGTGCGTTGCTGACTTCGTCGTGCAGGTGAAGGGCAGCGCCATTTCGGTGTCCGGTCCCCGTGCGCTGGGTCGGGCCATTGGCCAGACCTACACCGGCGAGGAAATGGGTGGTTGGGAGATTCACGCCAAATACACCGGCATGTCTGACCGCGTGGCAGAGGATGAGGAGCATTGCTTCGAGATACTCAAGAAGTACCTGGACTACATGCCGAACCACTGCGACGAATTACCCGCGGTGAAGCCAGTGCCCCCTGGTTCCGATGAGCGCATGGCGCGAATTCTGGACTTCCTTCCGGAGAAGAACAACAGGACCTACGACATGCATAAGATACTTGGGTGCATCGTCGATGGCGGCGAGTACCTGGAACTCAAACCGATGTTCGGTTCCATGCTCATCACGGCACTGGCACGCATCGATGGGCGTGTGGTCGGTATGCATGCAGCCAATCCGGCCGTGAACGTGGGAGCCACCGACACGGACGCACTGGAGAAATCCATGAGCTTCTTCTGCCTTTGCGACTCGTACAACATCCCCATCATCTTCTTGAACGACACGCCAGGGCACATGACCGGCAAGGAGGCCGAACTGAAGAGGGTTGGCTCGCGCGTTACGAACCAGATCCAGGCTCTTCTCCAGGTGACCGTGCCCAAGATTACCATCAACATCCGCAAGAATTACGGTCAGGCGATGATTAACTCTTGCAGTTGTGGTAGCGGTCACGACTTCATAGTCGCGTGGCCGACGGCGGAGATAGGCTTCATGGACCCCCTGATTGCCGCGGATGTGGTCTACGGCAACGTGCCGGCGGAAGAGAGAAAGGCGCTGGTCGAGAAGATGATGCAGGACAACTCGCCGTATCCGGCTGCAGGCTCGTACTGGCTGCATGACGTCATCAATCCGTACGACACACGGAAATACCTTATCGACGTGTTGAACGTCATTCGTGACTCTGCGACGAAGGGCATGGGCCAGCACCGCCTTGCCAACTGGCCGAAGAAGTTCTAGCGCCAGGGGTGTCTGTTCGTCCAATTTGACACAGGGTATTGCGTACCAATAGACTGCTTGAGCATTTCGTTGCGAGCAATGACTATGATTAGCTTCCGGGCTCTGTTCACGTTTGAGTGGTACTTTAGCTTTACCACCCCGCACGCCCGGGAGCGGTCTTGCAGCGTAACGTAGTGTAGATACCAACGAAGCAGAAAGAAGGACCCTCTCGGGAGGGTCCTTTTCTTTTTGTCCTGACCGGGTTGAGCCAGGCAGGCAGTGCCGAAACGGAGGAAAGGCAATGATTATCATGAAGACGGATGCGACGGAAGACGACATCCAGCGGGTGATGGCGGAGGTGGACAGCGCAGGGCTGAGGGCGGCCATCATTCGAGGCGAGTACATGACCGTGGTAGGACCGGTCGGCGACGAACGGCTGCTCGATTTCGACAAGATAGCCTCGCTGCCCGGTGTCAAGGAAGCTACTCGTGTCGAAGCTCCCTACAAGCTCATCGGCAGGGAGTATGCGCGGTTCCTTGGGGAGCCCGGCGCTCACCAGACCGTCAGCATCGGTGATATCCATGTCGGCAATGGAGAGCCGGTCATCATGGCAGGCCCCTGTGCCGTGGAGAGCAAGCAACAGATCATGCGGATGGCGGAAGAAGTGAAGAAAGCAGGCGCCCACATCCTCCGGGGCGGCGTGTTTAAGCCCAGAAGTTCGGTCCACTCCTTCCAGGGAGTCGGCGCGGGTGGTATTCAGGAAGCGGAAGAAGCTTTGAGCTGGCTCAAGGAGGCCGGCAACGCGTTCGACATGCCTGTGGTCACCGAGGTCAGGGGAGAGTCTGTAGTTGGGCTTGTGGCGAAATATGTCGACATAATGCACATCGGTGCCCGCAACATGTATGACCAGGACCTCCTGGTTGAGGTCGCGCAGGTGGGCAAGCCCGTACTTCTGAAGCGCCATTTCGGCGCCAGTATCGAGGAGCTGCTGTCGTTCAGCGAGTACATCGCTGCCGAGGGCAATAAGGACATCATTCTGTGCGAGAGGGGCATTGTGCCTGTCGGGAAGGGCAAGAGCTACACCCGCTATACGCTCGACCTTGCAGCTATTCCTGTTGTACACAAGGAGACGTATCTCCCGGTCATTGTCGATCCGAGCCACGGAACCGGACGTCGCGACCTCATCTTCGACATGAGCTGTGCTGCTATCTCGGCGGGAGCAGACGGCCTTATGATTGAGTCCCACTATAATCCGGCTGAGGCGCTTGTTGATGGCCCGCAGATGGTCACCCCGGATGAACTGAAGGACATCATCGACGCCTGCAATACGCTCTACAAGACGAAGAAGAAGCTGGGCAAGGCGAGAGCAAGCTAGGTCGCAACAATGGCTTGGGCGGAACCGTACTCCAGGATGGGTCTCTCCCGATCCGGGAGTACCGGTACTGTCACACACTGAAGGTACGGGGTGTAGTCCGTACTTTGGTCTATTGACGCAGGCGCGCGTTGGCGATTACTGTAGCTTTGGGTAGGTTGCCGAGTGCTCCCTCATGGAACCGGCCGCTGTTTTCAGTGCCGGGACCGTGTCAGTCTGCCCGTTGAGATTGATTGGGGTGGGATTGCCCATATCAGCGACGCACGCGAGGCATAATGTCTGGCGTTAGGCTCGGCTTCCTGCCAGGTTGGCTATGAGCGAAGTGCTGACGTACCGCAAAGACGCATTACTCTCCAGTCGGAGTCTACTGGACGCGCGCGTTCGCAAGGTGTTTGAGACGGCAGGGGACATAGTATGGACCGTTGATCTGGACATGCGGCCCACATACATCAGTTCGACCATACATCGCCACCTTGGATACTCTGCCGCGGAGGCATACACACTCACGATGGAGCAAGTATTCGAATCGGGCTCCTATTGCGAGGCAATGAGACTCCTTGAGCGTGAACTCGCACGGGAAGACGAGCCCGACATCGACCCGGATCGAACGACTACTTTGGAAGTCGAGTTGGTACATCGCGACGGTCATGCGGTGCCGTTTGAGGTCAACTACAGCGCGCTACGCGATGAATCTGGAGCAGTTCGCGAAGTTCTGGCTGTTGCGCGCGACATCAGCAGGCGTCGCGACGCAGAGATGGCCAGTCGGGCATCGACCAAGAAGCTGGTGGACTCGCTACATCAGACGATACAGGCGCTTGCGACGTTGTGCGAGATGCGCGACTCCTATACAGCGGGTCACCAGCGGCGTGTAGCAAACCTGGCGTGCGCTGTCGGCACGAGTATGGGCCTCTCCGAGCACACTATTGTGGGGCTGCATTTTGCGGGACTCATACACGACATCGGCAAAGTGAGGGTGCCGGCCGAGATACTGACGAGTCCCAGGGCGCTCACGCCAGCAGAATACGAGATTATCAGGACTCATCCAGTGAGCGGCCGAGAGATACTGATGGGCATCGACTTCCCCTGGCCCATTGCCGATGCCGTCTATCAGCATCACGAAAGACTGGATGGGTCGGGCTACCCACTTGGAATCCGCGGTGATGAAATCGGACTTGAGGCCAGGATTCTCGCTGTCGCCGACGTCGTCGAAGCTATTGCATCTGACCGACCATATCGACCCGCCCTTGGTATAGACGTTGCCCTGGGAGAAATTCGAAAGCAAAGGGGCATACTGTACGAATCCTCAGTGGTTGACTCATGTCTCGACCTGTTTGAGCGCGGTACATTCCAGTTCGAGCGGCAGCCCCGGCCTTCGCGAGCCTGAGCGTCGCACTCTCCTCCTGGACCGCAATGCCTATGCCTGCGCTTTCCATCTCTGTATGCCGTTGTCGAAACGGACTGAACGAACGGTTTGACGGCGCCCAAAGTGGATAGTAGTCTGCTGAAAAGGCGCCGTCGTTCTGTTGTGGCGACGGATTGGTAAGACGACGCACCTTGTTGATGGGAGTGGAGATGGAACGATACAGAGTAGGGATTCTGTCAGGCGGTGGCGACTGCGCCGGCATTAACCCGGCCATCAAGTGGGCGGTAAAGACCGCGCTCGACTCGCGACTGGCGGCCGAGAGAGACACGCAGTACGAAATGGTAGGCATCCGGAATGGATGGGAAGGCCTCATGGAGTTTGATCCGTCCAATCCGACCGACCCGCAGTACGTCATGCCCCTGACTGAGGAACTGGTGCGCACCTGGGATAGGTATGGCGGAACCAACCTTGGTACGTCACGCGCCAATCCGTACAACCAGAAGAACGATGTGTCCCGGCAGGTGATGAGGAACATCGAGTCCCTGGGGCTGGATGCTCTCATCGCTATCGGCGGAGATGACACTCTTGGGGTCGCCTCCAGACTCTCTCGCGATGGCGTGCCTGCGGTGGGCATACCGAAGACAATCGACAAGGACCTGCCCGGGACCGACTACACGCTTGGCTTCGAGACAGCTATGAATGTTGTCGTGGAGTGCGTCGACAGATTGCGAACTACTGCCGGGTCACACCGCCGCATCTTCGTTGTGGAGACGATGGGACGGCATGCAGGCTGGTTGGCCCTTGAGGGAGGGGAGTCCAGCGGCGCATATATCATCCTGATACCCGAGTACGACTTCTATATGGACCGTGTCAATGAGTTGCTTCTTGAGGGGCGGAATTCGGGCGCTCGCTACGAGATAGTCATCGTGGCGGAGGGCGCCAAGCCGGCTGGAGGTACGGAATTCGTTCGCGATGAACGGAAAGACGCTTTTGGACACCGCGCTCTGGGCGGAATCGGCGAATACGTCGCCAGCGCTATCCACCAGGAGACCGGCATGGAGACCAGGAGTATGGTGCTCAGCCATCTGCAGCGTGGGGGAAGCCCGTGTGCCTATGATCGGCGAATGGGCAGGTACTTCGGCATCGCGGCGGCAGACCTGGTCGTGAAGAAGGATTTCGGCAAGATGGTCGCGTTCCGTGACGGCAGGGTTACGGCCATCCCCATCGAGGAAGCCCTCGGCGACCCTCATCTCGTGGACGTCGAGACCCAGTACGACACGAGCCGCTACAATGGGCGGCGGACCATACTCCGCTAGTGCGGTCATCTCGAGCGTTGTGAACTCCGCAGGCTTCCGGAGGAAGTAGCTCGCCGGAACGGGAGTCTCTAACCCATCATCGCGGCGGATGATGAGCTGGCCAGTCGGAGTCACTGTCAGTGTATGCCTGTAGCGCCAACCCGCACGGCTTCATTGCATCGGCATACACCGGGGTACTCCTACTCTCCTGTCAGAGCCAGACCCATCTCTTTCAGCGTCCGCCGGTCCATCTTGCCTGAACCCGTCTTTGGGATGGCCTCAAGGAACTCGATGCGTCTTGGCACCTTGTAGTCTGCCATTCTCTCTCGACACCACAGTCGTAGCTCTGTCCTGGACAGAGTCTCGCATTCACGCAGCACCGCGAACAGCGTTGGTATCTGGTTCCCGTCGGGCCCTTCAACGCCAACGTAGGCCGCCTCAGCGATGGCCGGATGGGTCAGCAGCGCCTCCTCGACCTCCGTAGGCGGAATCTTGATTCCGGCGGCTGTGACAATGATGAAAGACCGCTTCTCGATGTACTCAAGGTAGCCGTCGTTGTCTTCACGCATCAGGTCGCCTGTATGAAACCAACCTTCGCGGAAGACACGCGCCGTGAGTTCCGGGGCATTGTAGTAGCCGTTCATCAGCTCGGGGCTGCGTACGACCAGCTCTCCAATCTCTCCTGCCCGGACCTCGCTGCCGTCGGGGTCGACGAGCTTGAATTCCTGGAGTGGCTTGCCGGCAGTCACGAGTTTTCGGTCAGTAACACTGCCCATCGTGCTCGCAATCGCCTCAGTTGTTCCGTATAACTCAACAAGCACGATGCCGTACTTGCGTTCAAGCTCTGCCATTAGCCTTGGCGATGACTTGGCCCCTGCAGTGATGGCGAGCCGCAGCTTCGATATGTCGTACTGATTCAACGTTTCGTCGTCTACCTGTGCAAGCGCGTTGAACATAGCCGGCACGCCGACGAGCATTGTTGCCTTCTCTCTCTCCGCCGTTTCCAGCAGGGAGCGGGTGCCGAATCGCTGGATCAGCACGATGGTGGAGCCTTCCAGCGCAGAGATGAGTGCAACGACAGCGAGTCCAAGGAGATAGAAGAACGGAATCATGCCCACTACGACGTCATCCGAAGTCTGCTGCAGACCCGGCGTGACGACACGGACGGCTGCCATGAGTGAGCGATGCGTGTGCATGACGCCCTTCTGTCTGCCGAGAACGCCTGATGTGTAGACGATTGTGCA
>Ga0272443_10002684_pt1 | contig 22208 bp, 21 predicted proteins | sample SSMAcet12_FD_193581 | JGI IMG/M metagenome (GOLD analysis project Ga0272443, IMG submission 193581) | Marine sediment archaeal communities from Little Sippewissett salt marsh, Falmouth, MA, United States - SSM-Acet-12 | ecosystem: Environmental > Aquatic > Marine > Wetlands > Sediment ...
CCGCCAGCGCCTTGTTCTGTTTCTTCGTGATCGGCATGAATCCTCCTTGCCCGAGGGTATGCGGGCAGGAGCCTGCGCCGCAACGTCGAGAGGCCCGTCGGCTCGCTTCACGAACGCGTCGGGAGGAGGCATACTCGAGCGGAGGGATTGAGATGGATCGAGCAGCGGACACCGACGGTTTTCTTCCTCCGGACATCCTGGATCAGATGTACGATGGCGTCTATCTGGTCGATACCGACCGTACGATCCGCTTCTGGAATCTGGGTGTGGAGCGGATTTCGGGCCATGCCGCCGCGGATGTGATCGGAACTCGATGCTCGGACAACCTCCCGATGCACACCAATGCACAGGGCGATCTGCTGTGTCGGACCGGGTGTCCACTTGCAGCGACGATGGAGGACGGGGCCGCGCGCGAGATCGAGGTCTTCCTCCGCCACAAGGATGGACATCGCGTGCCGGTCCACGTTCGTGCCGCACCGCTCCGCGACGAGCGCGGCCGGCTGGTCGGTGCCATCGAGGTGTTCAACGACGATTCGACGCGATCGGCGATGCGAGAGGAGATCGAGGCGCTGAAGGAGCTTGCGCTGTTCGATGCGCTGACCGAGGTCGGCAATCGCCGCTTCGCGGAGATGACGTTGACGGCCCGGCACGATGAGCAGCAGCGGTACGGATGGCGGTACGGGCTGCTGATGATCGACATCGACCACTTCAAGTCGTTCAACGATCGGTTTGGCCACGACACGGGCGACCGCGTGCTGCGGATGGTCTCTCGGACACTCGCCGCCAACGTTCGATCGTTCGACGTGGTGGCACGATGGGGAGGCGAGGAGTTCATCGCGATCCTCGAAAGGGTCGACCGGGAAGATCTCGCCCGCCGTGCCGACACGCTGCGGCGACTGGTCGGCGCATCGGCGCTGCAGGTGGACGGCGAGTCCCTCTCCGTGACGATCTCGATCGGCGCCGCGATCTCCCGCGATGGCGAGGAAGCCGACGAGACGCTCAAGCGGGCCGACGAACTGCTCTACCGCAGTAAGGAGGCGGGCCGCGATCGCGTCACGTGCGATGGGTAACCGATGGGGTCGGGTCGACCTCAGGCACCGTCGAGGAACTCGGCCGGCGTGACGATCGGGACCGCGACGTTCGAGCGGACGGACAGCAGGTCGTCGTCCTGCGTGATCAGCGTTGCCCCAGCGGCGTAGGCGAGCGCCCCGAACTTGCGATCCTCCGGGTCGTTCACCTGTCCGAACCACCCGGGGTTCACCGAGCGATGGCATCGATTCCGCTCGTGGAAGAGCTCGGCGAACGGTGTCCACGAGATCGGCGGGATTCGCTCGAGGATCCGGCGCGTCTCTCGACGGGTCGCCTCGTTCCAGACGAGCCGCAGCCGGCCGGTGCGCACGTCTTGGACGATCTGGCCTGCGCGTGAGCGCGGGTTGAATGCTGCGGCAACGAATACGTTGGTGTCGAGAACGACCCGGGGCGGGCCGGGGGACGAACGAAACGCGGACGTGGCCATGGGGGGAGCCTAGGATGCGAAAGCTGCGGACGCAAGAGGCGGTTCGGCGCAGCGCGTCGGGCTACGCCGCCCGCGGTCCGAACAGGACGGTGCCTAGGCGGACCCGCGTCGCGCTCTCCTCGATCGCGACTCGGTACGAGTCGCTCATCCCCATCGACAATGTACGCATCTCGACGTTGGGGATGCGGAGCGCGGCGATCCGGTCGAACAGCCTCTTCGTCTCGGCGAAGTACGGACGTAGCCCCTCGGCATCGGGAGCGATCGGTCCCATCGTCATCAGACCCTCGATTCGGAGCGAAGGCATCTCGACGATCTCGCGGATCAGTGCCTCCGCATCCTCGGGAAGAACGCCGGCCTTCTGCGGCTCGCGCGCGGAGTTGACCTCGATCAGGATCGGTAGGATGCGGTTGAGCTTCGCCGCTTCTCGGGCGAGCGCGGTCGCGATCCGGACCGAGTCGACCGACTCGACGGCGTCGAACAGCCGGACGGCGACCTTCGCCTTGTTCCGCTGCAGGTGACCGATCAGGTTCCATTGCGCCGTGCCGCGGCCCAGCACCGCGATGGCCGCTTCTGCCTCCTGGACGTAGTTCTGTCCGATGAGTCGAACCCCGCCGGCGATCGCACCGCGAACCTCGTCTGGGGTGCGCGTCTTCGCAGCGGCGAGGACCTCGACGTGCGGCGGGATGGACGCGAGGACATCCCGTACGCGCGCAGTGATCTCCGGTCGCTCGCTCATGATCCGCCTCCTTCGGTCCGTTCGATCGCCTCGTGCCATGTGTCGTAGGTCGCGGCGAGTGTCTCCTTGACCCGCGCGTGGTCGGCGCCAAGCGCGGCGATCCGCTCGCCGTCGCCACTCCCGCTTGCATCGAGCAGGCCGGCTTCGATCCGCTCAATCTGCGTCTCGAGCGACTCGATCTCCTCCTCCAACCTGCGCAAAGCGCCGTTCTCCGTCGATGGCCTCTTCGCCGATCGCTCGCTCTTCCGCCTGGCCGGCTTCCGCGGGGCGGGCGACGGGCTCGCGTCGTGCTCCGCCTCGGAGATCCGGCGTCGGTACTCGGTGTACCCATACGTGTGGACGATCAATCGACCGTTCTCGACGAGCCAGACCTGCGTCGTAACCGCCTCGAGGAGGGCGCGGTCGTGCGAAACGAGCAGGACCGTGCCTGGGTAGTCGAGGACCGCGCGTTCGAGGATCTCCTGGCTCGCCAGGTCGAGGTGGTTCGTCGGCTCGTCGAGCAGGAGCAGGTTCCCTTCGATCAACGCCAGAAGTGCGAGGGCGATACGACTACGCTCCCCGCCGGAGAGCGCCTGCGTCTTCTTCAGGACGTCGTCACCGGAGAAGAGGAACCGGCCGAGTAGGCCGCGCGCCTCGCTGATCGTCAGCGCCGCGCGGGAGAGGATCGCGTCGAGCACCGTCTCCGGCCCGTGAAGCCCCCCCTGCGTCTGACTGTACGTCGCGCTGTTCACGTTGTGGCCGAGCTCGATCTCGCCGGCGAGCGCCGGCTGCTCCCCGGTAATGGTCCTCAGGAGCGTCGTCTTTCCACAGCCGTTCGGCCCGATGATTGCGACCTTCTCCCCGCGCCACAGCTCGAGGTCGGGGCAAGTGAACAGGGGGCGCTCGAATCCGACTGCCAGGCCGCGGAGGGCGAGGATTCGTTTCCCGCTCGGTCGGCCGATGTGGATCCGAAGCGAGATTCGCTTCGCTTCCTTCGGCTCCTCGATCCGCTCCTTCTCGATTCGTTCGAGCTTCTTCTCCCGATCCTTTGCCTGGCGAACCTTCTGCCCGGCCTTGTGCCGGCGAACGAAATCCTTGTACCGCTCGATCGTCTCCTCCTGCTTCTCGAACCGCGCGAGCTGCGCCACGCGCTCGGCGTCGCGCAGCGCGCGGGACGGACCGTAGCCGACCCGGTACGTCGTGACCCGTCCGAAGGCGATCTCCCACGTTCGGTTCGAGACGCGCTCCAGCAGGTGCCGATCGTGCGATACGAGCGCGATCGCTCCGCCGAACCGGAGGAGCTGCTCCTCGAGCCAATCGAGCGCCGCGAAGTCGAGATGGTTCGTCGGCTCGTCGAGCAACAGGACGTCGGGTTCTTCGAGGAGCGCCCGTGCCAGCGCGGCGCGCGCCTCCTCGCCGCCGGAGAGGACATCGACCGGCTTGTCGTGCTCCGACTCGCCGAAACCGACGCCGGCGAGCGCGGCACGGACCTTCGCTTCGATCTCGTAGCCGCCGCCGTCGGCGAACCGATGCAGCAGTTCGTCATACCGATGGATCTGCTCATCCGTGGCGCCGTCGGCGATTGCAGCTTCGAGTCGCCGGAGCTCGCGTTCGATCTCCCGGTCCTCGGCGAATGCCTGCTCGACGGCGTTCCGGATCGTTCCGCCGCCCTCGAGACGCGCTGCCTGAGGCAAGTAGCCGACGCGGACGTCCCCGATCGAAACGATGCCACCCTCAGCCGGCTCCTGGTCCCCGACGATCGCCCGCAACAGCGTCGACTTGCCGACACCGTTGTCGCCGACCAACGCGATCCGATCCCCGCGTGCTACCTGTGCGGAGAACGGCTCGAACAGGACATGCGTCCCGAACGCCATGGAGAGTCGATCGATCTGCAGGAGCGACATGCGTCGATGGTACGGGAACCCGCGTGTTCGCGAAAGACGGGTTCTCTCTTCACGAGCGGTGTGCTAGCATGCGTCCGGTGAACCGGATGCACGAGGCGATGCTGTACGACAAGTTGAGCAATGACCGCGTGCGGTGCCGCGTCTGCTCGCACTGTTGCGTGATCGAGCCGGGCGCGCGCGGGATCTGCGCCGTACGGGAGAACGTCGATGGGACACTCGTCTCCCTTGTTTACGGACGATTGATCGCCCGCGACATCGACCCGATCGAGAAGAAGCCGCTGTATCACTACTACCCCGGAACGCGCGCGTACTCGATCGCCTCGGTCGGCTGCAACTTCACGTGTCTCAACTGCCAGAACCACTACATCTCGCAGTATCCGCGCGAGCACGGCGGCCGGATCGTCGGCGATTCCGTCCCGGCCGAGCAGGTCGTCGATGAGGCGGTGGCCGGCGGTTGCCGCACGATTGCGTACACCTACACGGAACCGACGGTCGCGATCGAGTACGTCCTGGAGGTGATGCGGCTCGCGCGGGCCGCCGGCTTGGGAAACGCCTGGGTGTCGAACGGGTACTTCACGGAGGAGACGTTCGCGGAGATCGCGCCGCACCTCGACGCGATCAATGTCGATCTCAAGGGGATCTCCGATGCCGTCTACCACGAGATCGTCGGGGCGAACGTTCGCCCGGTCCTCGATACGATTGAGCGGGTCCATCGAGCCGGGATCTGGATCGAGGTGACGACGCTCGTGATCCCCGGCGTGAACGACGCGGAGGACGAGCTGCGCTGGATCGCAGAGGCGATCTGCGGGGTGTCCCCCGCAATCCCGTGGCACGTCAGCCGGTTCTTCCCGGCGTACCGGCTTGGCGATCGGCCTCCGACGCCGATCGAGGCGCTCGAGCGGGCCTTCCGAATCGGCCGCGAGGTCGGCCTTCGGTATGTCTATCTCGGCAACGTGCCCGGCGAGGGAGAGGAAACGCGATGTGCGACGTGCGGCGAGCGGCTGGTCGTCCGGGGCGGGTATCGGATTCGCGAGAACCGACTCGATGAAGGGGCCTGCCCGGTGTGCGGAACCCGTGCCGATGGGGTCTGGTTCACCGCCTTCTGATGGTGCCCGCCTACTGCTTGGTCACGTGAACGCGACGCGCATTCTCCTCCAGGAGTTCGATCCGGACGAAGACATCGCTTCGCTCGACGAGGCCGTCGATTCGCTCCGGCCACTCGACGACGGAGACACCCTTCTCCGGTGGGAGGTACGCATCGAGGCCGACCTCGGCGAACTCATCGAGCGACGAGATCCGATAGGCGTCGATGTGATGGAGCGTCAGCCGGCCCACGTACGTTCGGGCGAGCAGATAGCTCGGCGATGCGACGAGGTCGGTGATCAGGAGTCCCTTGGCGATTCCCTTCGTCAGCGTGGTCTTCCCCGAGCCGAGCGGACCGATGAGGGAGACGAGGGTGCCGTCGGCGAGATCCTCTGCGAGGCCGATCCCGATCTCCTCCATCTCGATCGGGTCGCGGGCGATGATCGTCTTGTCCATCTCTATGTGCGGAGGCGGACGTCGAGCGGGGCAAGGCGGGCCTCGATCTGCGCGACGATCTTGTCGACCTCCGGATCGGTCATCGTGCGGTCCGGAGCGCGGAAGGCTACCTCGTAGGTGAGGCCGACCCGGCCGGCGCCGACCTGTTCGCCCTCGTAACGGTCGTACAGGAACGCCGATTCGACCTCTCCCTGCAGCAGGATCGCATTGCGCACGTCGACCTCCGGGAGCGCCGCCGGCGCGGAGACGGACAGGTCCCGCTTCGACGCAGGGAACTGCGGCAGCTCGGCGTAGGCGATCGGATCGTCGGTGCGGGCCGTCAGCTCGGCGGAATCGAACTCGAACACGAGGACGGTCGTCGGGATCGCAAACCGTTCGAGGAGCGCCGGTGTCAGCTCGCCGAGGAGCCCGATCGGTCGGCCGTCGAGAAGAAGCCGCGCGCCGCGGCCCGGGTGCAGATACGCCGGGATGTCGCTCGTGTCGATCGTCACCCTATCGAGCCGAAGTCGCGCGATCAGCTGATCGACGATTCCACGGGCGATCGGTAGCGAGACACGCTCCTTGCCGTGGAGCGGTACACCCGTTCGGCCGAACAGCGCGCCGCCCAACGCCTCGCGCTCTCCGACGGAGACGGAGAAGACACGGCCGACCTCGTAGATCATCCCGCCGTCGACTCCGCGGCTGAGGTTGGTGTCGACGATCGCGAGGATTCCGGGCAGAAGCGACGATCGGAGCATCGATTGTGCGACGGTCATCGGGTTGATCGTACGGACGAGATCGTCGTCCGAGACACCCAGCGCCTCGCGCCAGTCTCGCTTGTCGAAGCCGTCACTGACGACCTCGATCATGCCTAGCCCGGTGAGGATCTCGCGGATCCGGTCCTTCGAGCGCTCGATGTCATCCTTGCGCCCGACGAGGAGGGTCGGCGCCGGCGAGATGGCATCGAGCCGGTCGTACCCGTAGATTCGACCGACCTCCTCGATCAGATCGGCCTCCCGCTCCAGGTCGGGGCGGAAGTACGGAATTGTTGCAACGATCTCCGATTCGCCCGCCTCGACGTCGATCTCGAGTCGCTTCAGGACGTCGAGGCAGGTCGCGAGATCGAGATCGAGGCCGAGCACGAGCGATGCCCGTTCGGGACGAAGCCGCAGTGTCCGCCGGACCGATGGGGCCGGGTAAGCGTCCGCGAGGCCCCGGTGCACGGCACAGCCGGTCAGCTGCTGAATGAGGTGCGTTGCACGGTCGGCGGCGATCGCGACGCTCTCCGGGTCGATTCGCCGCTCGAAGCGCTGCGACGCCTCGCTGCGGAGTCCGACGGCGCGGGACGACTTGCGGATCGTGTACCCGGTGAACGAGGCGCTCTCGAGCAGGAGGCGGGTGGTTTCGGGACGGATCTCGCTTCGCTCGCCACCCATGACGCCGGCGAGGGCCAGGCCGCCGCGCGCGTCGGTGATCATCAGAACATCTTCGGTCAATCGGCGGTCGACGGAGTCGAGCGTCCGAAACGTCTCGCCGGCCGCGGCGCGGCGGATCCCGATTGGCTCGTCGACCAGGTCGGCATCGAACGGATGGAGCGGATGCCCGAGCTCGAGCATCACGTAGTTCGTCGCATCGACGACGTTGGAGAGCGGCCGCATGCCGGCCTTGATCAGGCGATGCTGCATCCGCAGCGGCGCCGGAGCGATCACCAGCCCCTCCATCAAGCGGGCGGCGTACCGCGGCGTGTCGGCCGGGTCGTCGATCTCGATCCGCACGGACTCGGCGGTCGGCGGGAGCGTCTCCTCGATGTCGAGCGCCAGGCCGGCGAGCGGCCGATCGAGGAGGGCGGCGACTTCACGCGCGATCCCGTAGACCGAGGCGCAATCCGGACGGTTCGAAGGAACCTTGATGTCGAAGATCGTATCGTCGTACTCGAGGATCTCCGTCAAGTCGGCGCCGACCTCGAGGTCGAGACCCGGCTCGAAGTTCCAGATCCCTTCCGAGCGTTCCTCCAGCCCAAGCTCCTCCTTGGAGCAGATCATCCCATGGGAGAGCGTCCCGCGGATCTTGCGCCGCTCGATCGTCATCCCGTTCGGCAGGATCCCGTCGGGGAGGACGACCGGCACGAGGGCGCCATCGACGACGTTCGATGCGCCGCAGACGATCTCGACCGTCTCCGTTCCCAGGTCTACGGAACAGAGGGTCAGGTGGTCGGAATCGGGAAGCGGGTGGCTCGACACGACGCGGCCGACGACCGCGTTGCGAAACGGTCCGGTCCTCTCGATCCCTTCGACCTCGAGACCGGCGAGCGTCAGTCGTGCGGCGAGGCGCTCGGTCGCCTCGTCCGAGACGTCGATTTCCGCGTAGTCCGCGAGCCAACGACACGGGACCTTCATCGAACCACACCCCCGCTACAGGGAAAGCCGGACGTAGAAGGCGGTGGCGCCGCGACCCATCACCGGGGTCGCCACGCCGATATGCAGCTGCAGAGACAACAGGCCGCCCAGCGTCGAGAGATCGAAGATCTGCTCGATCCCCGCTTCGATATAGGGCGACGTTGTACCGAATTCCCCAAGCCTTGTCCAACCGCGGCCCCCGGCAAGGAAGAGCCGCGATCGCAGCGCATCGACCATCGCGACGTTGATCAGGTTGTACGGCAGGTCCGAGGCGATCGCGATGTCGAGCGCCAGCTCGCCGACAAACTCGTGATCGGTCGCCGGCGGGTCGAACGACCGGAGACCGGTGAGGCGGAACCGCAACGGCTCCGGAGGATCGCCGAATCCGAAGCCGATGCCGACCGATCCCTGCAGGTAGGCGCCGGGGAAGAGCCGAAGCTCGTCGCTCGCGACGACCGTCAAGCGGCCGGCGCCGCCGGTCGTCACGTCGGCCGAGAGGGCGCAGGCGCGCGAGGAGTCGATCGAGGTGTGATCGACGACATCGAGCCCGAACGCGGTCCGCGTCGTCTCTCCGTCGAGGAAGCGCTGCAGGCCGACGGTCCAGGAGACATCCGGGTGCCAGAACGTCGCCGGCGATCCGGTCTCCGGCTGGTCGTAGCGCGTTGTCGTAAGGGCGATCCCGCCGAGAAGCCGGTCTTCCGCGTTCCGCGCGACGACCGACAGTCGGTGGGTTCGCCCGAGTTTGATGTCCGCCGAGGCGGCATTCTGGGCGATCGCGATGCGCAGACGATCGAGGTAGGAGAACGTGACGCCGCCGGTCATGGCATCGGCAGTGAGCACGTAGGCGTCGAGCGGGTACGCTGCTTCGTTCGCGCCGCTGACGATGCGTACCGGATCGTGGTTGTCCAACCGGTCGATATCGGGAAGGCGGTGGTCCGGATCGATCGTGGCGCGAACGACGGGCGACGGGGTCCGAAAGACGAGCTCGCCGAACTCGCCGCCTCCGTCCCAGACCTGACGAGCCGTCGCCCCGGATCGCAGGGTCACCTCGACCTCGACCGGCTGGGCCGTTCCGCCGGTGCGTGCCACGGCGACGGTCGTCAGGTGCTCCGCCCCCACGGTCTCGCGGGCGGCGATCCGAACGGCGTAGTCGACGCGGCCGGCTCCGTACACCCAGGTGTCGAAGAGTGCGTCGAGTGGGTCGCCTGACTCCTCCTCGAGAATCGTCTGGAAGGTGCGAACGTCGAGCAGATCGGCGCGGCGCTCCTCAACGGCTCTCCGAATGCCCCGTTCGAAGACCTCCTCGCCGATCGCCGACGCGATCGCCCGTGCGACGAGGTAGCCTTTGTCGTAGAGACGCACCGTTGACGCGTTGCCGAATCGGACGTTCTCGATCGGCTTGATCAGCGCTTCATCGAACCCCGCGTACTGCGTCGTCAGATAGGGCAGTTCGATGAAGTGCTCGCGCAGGTTGAAGAAGCCGAACTGCCGTTCGACGAGTTCCTCGACCACGCCCGGGGAGCCGAGCGCGAACAGGTTCGGCTCGAAGGCGCCGTATCGATCCTCGTAGTATCGGACGGCGAGGTACTGCGCCAGCCCCTCCGACAACCAGGCCTCGGCGTTCAAGTCGATCCCGGTGCCGAGGCCGACCCACTGATGGGCGATTTCGTGGGCGAGGACGTACTCCGCGACGCGGTTCAGTGCCCCGATGAACAGGACGTTTCGGTGGGTGAAGAACCGCCGCGACAGCCAGACGATCCCGTCGGCGGCGAACGACAGGCCGTCGAGGTTCGGGTTCTCGACGATCGTCAGTCGCGCCCGTGGGTATCGTCCGTATCGCGCTTCGTACTCGGCGAGGATGTCGCGTGCGAGGGTCGCGAAGTACCGCGCATCCTCATCGTGCCCGGGGAGGGACGCGACGTCGATCGGGATCGGGCCGTCGAGGGTGTAGCGGTCGTACTCGGCGCCGATCGCCAGCGCGAGCGAACGGGCCGGCCCGTCGTATGCGATCCGGAATCGCGCCGCGCCGTTCTCGGTCGTCGTCAGTTCCTCTCGGACGTCGGTACCGGCGATAACGTCGTATCCTTCCGGTACGGTCACGGTCGCCTCGAACGCCATCCATGGGAAGGTCAACGGGAACGCGCCCCGCCCCGCGTAGGCGATTCCCCCATCCGTCTCGACGAGCTCGCCCTGTCCGGGGAAAAGGATGGGGGCCCAGCCGAACCGCCACGTGAGGACGCCGTCTGTGATGCCGCCATCGCCGACGGTCTGCCGCGGAATCTCCGTCAGGAATCGAATCCGCAGCGTGACCGCCTCCGAGGTCGCCGAATCGAAGGCGGGCAGGTCCACCGCGGCGACGGTGTCCTCGAGCGAGTACGTCTGCCACGCCGGCGGGAGGGCGAGCATCCGGATGGGGACGGCGATCTCCGCATCCCCTTCGACGACCGTTGCGCTGAGCAGCAGGATCTCGGACGACTCGAATCCGAACGGGTACAGGGCGTCGGCGGACCGATGCGATAGGTACGGGTTCGGCTCCCGATCGAGGTTCGCGAGGAGCGACAAGTAGACGGTTGGCCGGCCGGGTACGACGGTGAGCTCCATCGTCCCGTCGAGCTGACGGCGCTCGGCGTCGAATCGAACGTCGAAGACGGCGCTCGGCGCCTCGGAATCCGCGGATGCGGTGACGTGGATCGGTGCGGTGAGAAGCAGGAATGCGATGATGAAGAAACGCCTCACGGGCCCTCCCCTGCGTAGACGCCGATCAGTCCTCGGCAACTTCGGCCGGCGCCGTTCGATCGACGCAGACCCGGGCCGAGATGATCTCCCGATCGGTCGCGCGCTCGACGAGGAGAGTAACCTGGCCGACCTCCACCCTGTCCCCGGACTTGGCCATCGTGCCGAGTCGGTGCTGGATCAGACCGTTGATCGTCACTCCTTCGTCCTCAGGCAGCTCGATCTCCATCGCTCGGTTCAGATCGTGAACCGCCGTATCGCCGGGGACGAGCGCCTCATCGCGGGAGATCCGCTGGAGGAGAGCGGCCGGTTGGTCGTACTCGTCCTCGATCTCGCCAACGATCTCTTCGATGATGTCCTCCAGCGTGACGATTCCCGCCATCCCGCCGAACTCGTCGATGACGACCGCCATGTGTACCTTCTGCCGCTGGAACTCTCGGAGCAGGACGTTGATCGGCTGCGTCGTCGGCGCGTAGTACGCCGGGCGGAGCAGGTTCGAGAGCGTCGTCTTTGGATCGGACGGGTCGCAGGAGAGGAGATCCTTCGCGTACAGCGTCCCGACGATCGCGTCGGGGACCTCCTTGTAGACCGGGAAGCGGGAGTGCCCGTCCTCCGCGACGATTTCCTGCACCTCCACGAGCGACGTTTCGAGTTCAATCGACTGGACGTCCGGGCGGGGAACCATCACCTGTTCGGCGGTCATCTCGTCGAAATCGAGGATGCGGCGGATCATATCGCCGTCGGCCTGGTCGAGCAGTCCGCTCTCCTCGCTGGCGTCGATCAGCGTCTCGATTTGCTCGTCGCTCACTTCGAGCGGCTCCGCTTCCGACAGGTCGACGCCGAACAGCCGCCCGATCGACTGCGCCGCGCCGCGGAACAGCCAGATCAGCGGGCGCAAGGCGCGCGTGAACGCATGGATCTGGTTGATCGTCAGCAGGGTCAGCCGTTCGGCGTTGTGCTTGGCGAAGTTCTTCGGCGTGATCTCCCCGAAGATCAGCAGCGACACGGTCATCACAATCGTCGCCGTTAGGGCCTGCACGCTCGGCGAGGTCATCGGTAGGATCCGAATGAACAGCAGCGTCATCAGCGAGCTGGCCATCACGTTGACGAGGTTGTTGAGGACGAGCAGGGCGGTGATCAGGTCGTTCGGTTCTTCGAGAAGATGGGTCAGGCCCCGCTTCTTCTTCGGATGCGCATTGATCAGGTAGCGGAGTCGGCCGCCTGCGAGCGATGTGATGGCGGTCTCTGCGCTTGAGAAGTACGCGGAAGCGGCAATAAGAAAAAGGAGCAGCGCAATCTGTGCGCCTATGGACACAGTCTAGTTCACCTCACGGTTCCGTATTATAGGATCGGGCTCCGTAGGTGCACAACCTCGTCGATTGTGGTGGCAGCGGGCGAGCCTGTACAATGGCCGGCCTCTGGAGAGGGAGGAACGTGGAGCTCGATCAGCTACGACAGATCATCGACCTGCTCAAGGCGGAGGGTCTCACCGAGATCACCGTCTCCGAAGGCGATCAGCGGATCACCGTCAAGCGGGAGCTTCACGGCGTCTCCATCCATCCGGCGTCGGTCGCTTCGTCGGCCGCGGGTGCCGAGGGGCCCGCCGCGGCTGCTGTGGACGTGCCGGAAGGAACGTTCTCCCTTGCGTCGCCGCTCGTTGGCACATTCTACCGCCGCTCGTCGTCGGACGCCGAGCCATTCGTCGCGGTGGGGGACGTCGTCAGCGTGGGGGACACGCTCTGCGTCATCGAGGCGATGAAGGTGATGAACGAGATCCACGCCGAAGAGGCGGGGCGCGTACGGCAAGTGCTCGTCGATGACGGCGAGGCCGTCGAGTACGGTGAAGCCCTGTTCCTCTTCGATCCTCCATGAGCTTCCACACCGTGTTGATCGCGAACCGCGGGGAGATCGCTCTCCGCGTGATCGAGGCCTGCCGCGAGCTGGGTCTTCGGAGCATCTGCGTCTACTCCGAGGCCGACGCCGGGATGCCCTATCTCCGGCTTGCCAACGAGGCGGTCTGCATCGGTCCGCCGGAGCCGAGCCGCAGCTACCTCAACATCGCATCGATCATCAGTGCAGCCGAGCTGGCCGGTGCAGGTGCAATCCACCCGGGCTATGGATTCCTCGCCGAGAACCCTCATTTCGTCGAGGTGTGCGAGGAGCACGGCCTGACCTTCATCGGTCCACAGCAGTCGGTGATGGAACTGCTCGGGGACAAGGTCAGGGCACGCAAGACGGTCGCCGAGGCCGGCGTCCCGGTCCTCCCCGGCGAGACGGCGCCGGCGGAGCCGGACGATCTCCTCGAGGCGGGCGAACGGGTCGGGTACCCGCTGCTGATCAAGGCGGTTTTCGGCGGTGGCGGCCGTGGGATGCGCCTCGTGTTGTCCGCCGAGGAACTCGTCGACAGAGCGGCCACGGCGTCGGAGGAGGCGAAGGCGGCGTGCGGCGATGGGTCGCTGTACCTTGAACAGGCGCTTGCCGACCCGCGTCACATCGAGGTGCAGATTGCCGGCGATGTGACGGGGCGGCTGCTCCACCTCGGCGAGCGTGAGTGCTCGATCCAGCGCAGGCATCAGAAACTGATCGAAGAGTCGCCGGCGCCGTGCCTCAGCGAGGACGTCCGAGATCGTCTGCATCAGGCGGCGCTTTGCGCGGCCGGCGCGGTCGGGTACCGGAACGCGGGGACGGTCGAGTTCCTGCTCGCGCCGGACGACTCGTTCTACTTCATCGAGATGAACGCGCGGATCCAGGTCGAACACTCGGTGAGCGAGGTCGTCTGCGGCGTCAACCTGATCAAGGAGCAGATCCTCCTCGCGGCTGGCGACCCGCTGTCGTTCACGCAGGAGGAGGTCGAACCGCGCGGGCACGCGATCGAGTGCCGGATCAACGCCGAGGATCCGGCGCACGGCTTTCTGCCGTCGTGTGGTACCGCCGAGATCGAGCAGATCCCCGGCGGACACGGTGTCCGCCTCGACACGGCGCTCTACCATGGGATGGCGGTTCGCCCGTACTACGATTCGCTCATCGCGAAGCTCATCACGTGGGGACAGGACCGCGAAGATGCGAGACTGCGGATGATCACCGCACTCGAGAGGTTCCAGCTGACTGGCATCGAGACGACCTGCGGGCTCGTGGCAGAGATCCTCGCACAGACGGAATTCAAGACGGGCGAATACACGACGGCGTTCCTCGAGCGACTGCTCTCCGGTTGATCGGTCCAAGTAGGCCCCGTACCCTGTCCGATCGTCTCGCGGCGATGAGAGGAAGAGCATGTTCGAATCCCTGACCACCAAGCTGACCGACATCTTCACTCGCCTGCGCGGTCGCGGTCGCCTGTCCGAAGAGGATGTTATCGCGGGCCTGCGCGAGATCCGGTTGGCGCTGCTCGAGGCCGACGTTCACTACAAGGTCGTGAAAGAGCTGATCGACCGGATCCGCGCCGAGGCGGTCGGCGAAGCGGTACTCGAATCGCTGACCCCGGCGCAGCAGCTCGTCAAGATCGTCCGCACCGAGCTGGCGGAGATGATGGGCGGCGAACGGGTCGGGCTGGCACTCGACCGGCGCCCGGCGGTCGTTCTGCTCGTCGGGCTGCAGGGCTCGGGGAAGACGACGGCGACGGCGAAGCTGGCGGCGCTGCTGAAGAAGGAGGGGCGCAAGCCGGTCCTCGCCGCAGCCGACGTTGTCCGCCCCGCGGCGATCGACCAGCTCGAGACGCTCGGTGCGCAGGTCGACGTGCCGGTGATCCGACGTGACGGCATGGCGCCGCCGGAGATTGCCGCCGAGGCGGTCGAGTGGGCAATCGCGAACCTGTGCGACGTCGTCCTCGTCGATACCGCCGGCCGACTCCAGATCGACAACGAGATGATGGACGAGCTGGAGCGGATGGTCGCGACGACCGAGCCGTCGGAGATCCTCCTTGTCGCCGACGCGATGACCGGCCAGGAAGCGGTGAACGTCGCCGGCACGTTCGACGAGCGCCTCGCATTGACCGGGATCATCCTCTCGAAGCTCGATGGCGATGCCCGTGGCGGCGCGGCGCTGTCGATCCGTCACACCACCGGCTGTCCGGTCAAGTTCGTCGGGACCGGCGAGAAGGTCGACGGGCTCGAGCCGTTCCATCCTCAGCGGATGGCGGACCGGATCCTCGGCATGGGTGACGTCGTCACGCTGATCGAACAGGCGGAGGAACGGCTCGATACGGGCAAGGCGGAGGAGCTGGTCAAGCGGGTCCGGAAGAATCGGCTGACCCTACAGGACTTCCTTGAGCAACTGGAGGAGATGCAGAAGCTCGGGCCGGTATCGCAGATCCTCGAGCGGCTTCCCGGCGTGGCGAAGCTGCGGGCCGGCGACGACTCCGAGGAGGAGACCGAGATGCGTCGTGCGCTGGCGATCCTGCGATCGATGACGGTGCACGAGAGGCTCAACCCGTCTATAATCGGTGGAAGCCGGAAGAAACGGATCGCTCGCGGCAGCGGGACGAAGGTGCGAGATGTCAATCGTGTCCTGTCGCGGTTCGAGGAGGCCAAACGGGCACTGAAGATCGTCGGCGGACGTCGGGGTAAGGGCCCCTCGCCGTTCGATCTGCTGGGTGCGTCGTAGACGGGTCTCTCGTTTCTCGAAATCCATTGATTGAGGTGAAGGTATGGCAGCGAAGATTCGGTTGAAGAGGGTCGGGCGCAAGGGACAGCCGTCGTATCGTGTCGTCGTGCTCGACGGACAGAAGCCGCGGGACGCCAAGGTCGTAGCCGACCTCGGATTCTACGACCCGAAGACGAACCCGCCGAGGTTCGAGATCGACAGTGAGGCGGCGTTGCAGTGGCTCCTTGACGGGGCGAAGGGAACGAGCGCCGCACGTTCGGTTCTGTCGAAGGCCGGCGTCATGGCCGCCTGGGATGCGGCGAAGCGCGGCGAGACGATCACGATCGAACCGAAGAAACTGAAGCCGTCGACGAAGAGCAAGAAGAAGGAGCAGACGACCGATGAAGCGGTCGAAGCTCCGGCCGAGGAGCCCGAGACGGAAGCGTCGGTTGAGGTAGCCGAGGCTCCGGTGGAAGAGGCGGCGCCGGAGGACGAAGCACCGGAGGTCGAGGTGGCCGCGGAGGAGACGCCGGAGGAAGCGCCGGCAGAGGAGCCCGCCGACGAAGCGCCGGAGGCCGAAGGTGAGGCCGACGACGCCGAGGAGGAGGCCAAGGAAGAGGCCTGATCCGGGAGGCGTGTTGCTGTTTCGGCTGTGTGAATTCCTAGTCCATTCGCTCGTGGAGGATCCGGAGCAGGTCAAGATCGACCGGATCGAAACCGAGCGAGTGGACATCTTCTTCTTGCATATCGGCAAGAACGATCGCGGCCGAATTCTCGGCAAGAGCGGTCGCACGATCGGGGCCTTACGGACGTTCCTCGAGGGGATCGCCGCCCGGTCCGATCGAGAGGTCGTGGTCGAGATCCTCGACTGAGAGGACTCATGCGTTTCGACATTGTTACGATCTTCCCCGAATCGCTCGACGGTTTGCTGTCGGTCGGCGTCATCGGCCAGGCGCGGGACGCCGGGCACCTCCGGATCCATCTCCATGATCTGCGCGACTTCACCGATGACCCGCATCGGATCGTCGACGATCGCCCGTACGGCGGCGGCGCCGGGATGGTGATGAAGGTCGAACCGTTCGTGCGGGGCATCGAGGCGATTCGTGGCGACTGCGGGCCGAACACGAGGACCGTGCTGCTCTCGTCGCAAGGGAGGCTGTTCCAACAGCGAGACGCGATGCGTTGGGCGGCGCTCGACGGGCTGATCCTCCTCTGCGGCCGGTACGAGGGGATCGACGAGCGGATCATCGGGTTTGTCGACGACGAGGTCTCGATCGGCGACTACGTCCTGACGGGCGGTGAGGCGGCCGCGGCGGTCGTCGTGGAGGCGACGGCGCGGATGACGCCGGGCGTCGTCGGGAAGTACGACTCGGTCGAGAGCGACTCATTCTACGGCGAGGATGTGCGGCTCGGCGCGCCGCAATACACGCGGCCGCCGGTGTTCCGCGGCCTCGAAGTCCCGGAGATTCTCCAGTCGGGCGATCACGCGAGAATCGAAGCGTACCGCGAGGCCGAGGCGTGGAAGAAGACGGCACGAAACCGGCCCGACCTGATCGGGCTGAACGTTGAGGGGACGGACACGGATGGGTAACCTGTACGTCGGTCTGCTGCACTTTCCCATGCGAAACCGTCGCGGGGAGATCGTCGCTACGTCGACGACGTCGATGGACGTCCACGACATCGCACGGTCGGCGCGGACCTACGGAGTGGCGCGCTACTTCGTCGTGAGCCCGCTGCCTTCGCAGCGGGAGATCGCTTGGCGGATCCGAGGTTTCTGGACCGAGGGTGAACGGGCCGCCGAGGCGAGCCGCCGTGGGGAGGCGATGGAGTACGTCGTCGTGGCCGGGGATCTGGAGGAAACGCTCGACTGGATCGAAGAGGCGGAAGGCGTTCGCCCGCTGCTCGTTGCGACCTCGGCGAGGACGACGAACAGAGCGGAGATCTCGTTCGAGGAGCTTCGCCGACGATTGAGAACCGACCCGGGTCCGGTTTATATTCTGCTCGGGACCGGTTGGGGAATGACGGACGAGCTGATCGAGGCCTGTGATGCAGTCCTCCCGCCGGTGATGAAGGATAGCGATTTCAATCACTTGTCCGTGCGTGCCGCGGCGGCGATCCTGCTGGATCGCCTCGCTGGCGATCGTAGCGGACCGGATGGATTCGAGGAGGAGCAAGATGGATGACATCCTGCGCGCGATCGAGAGAGAGGAACTGAAGGAACGGGGGGAGTTCGCCCCCGGCGACGTCGTCCGCATCCACGAACGGATCACCGAGGGGACGAAGGAGCGAGTCCAGGTGTTCGAGGGCATCATCCTCAAGCGGAGCGGCGGCGGAACGCGCCAGATGGTGACCGTCCGCAAAATCTCCTCAGGCATCGGGGTCGAAAAGACGTATCCGGTGCACTCGCCGAAGATCGAGAAGATCGAGGTCGTCAAGGCCGGCCGCTCGCGGCAGGCGCGCCCGTACTTCCTACGACGGCTCCGGCGCATCCGGTAGATGCAGCGGGGGCGCGCGAGGAAGCCCGCGCTCGTCATTCGGTTCGCCTATCGATGCGGCTGGCATCCCGGCCGGGTCTCATCGGAGGTCCTGGAATGGCTCGAAGTCCTCGCCGTGGCGGGGCTTCTTGCGTTTCTCGTGATGAGCTTCGTGACGGTGCGGATGCGCGTGCCGACCGGGTCGATGATCCCGGCGATCGATCCGTCCGACTCGTTCTTCGTCGACCGCATCTCCTACTGGTTCCGGGATCCCCGCCCCGGCGACATCGTCGTCTTCTGGCACACGGAGCGGGTGACCGTTCGCTCCGTCGAACCGGACTCGGTCGCTGCGCTTGTCGGCGTGACGCCCGGCGCACGGGTGGAGACGGTCAATCGGATCCCGGTTATCGATGCGGTTGACGCCGATCGGATCCTCGACTCGCTCTCGGAAGGGACGGTCGTCTTCTTGGGGCTCGAGGGAGCGGTCCCGCTCGAGATCGGGATCAAGACGCCGGAGTACGACACCCTCGAAGCCCTCGGGATTGGCCTCCGCGATCACCGCATCCGATACGTCAAACGGTTGATCGCGACCGGGGGGCAGACCGTCCAGATCCGAGACGGGGGCGTCCACGTTGACGGGGTCCGGCTGGTGGGCGATCGATTCGACCGGACCTACGTCGCCTCCGACGCCCGGATGCGCTACGGCGTCGTCCCGACCGCGATCCCGGAAGGGCACCTGTTCGTCCTGGGGGACAACTCGACCAACTCGTGGGACTCGCGCTACTGGGGGTTCGTCGACGAACGGGACGTCATCGGAGAGCCGTACTTCCGGGTCTGGCCCCTCTCCCGCTTCGGCCCGATGAATGGTTACTTCGGGTCTTGACGACCCCTTGGTCTTCCCGACGGTCGGTGGGGTCGGGAAGCCCTGGCAATTCGGGTGTTCGCCCCCCTCCGGGTTGCGAAGCCCTGGCAGTTTGGGTCTTCGCCCCCCTCCGGGTTGCGAAGCCCTGGCAGTTCGGACCTGCGGTCCGAACTGCCGTTGGATGGGCAAAGGGAGTTGGACGGCCTTCGAGGCTACGCGAGTCGTGACATTGCGTGTCCGGGGACCTCTGCGGAGGAGTCGGGTCGTCAAGCGAGGCGACGACGGGTAGGGTGGGGGCATGACGGAGCGGGTGCAGGAGCTGCTCGGATTCGATCTGGCGTTGGTCGAATTACTGGCCGGCGGGCGGCCGATCGAAGGAGCTGCCGCGAGGATCGGCCTGTCCGGGTTTCGCGGCGGGTCGGAGTCGCTCACCGTCGCGGGATTCGACGAGGCAGGGCGTGGTGCGCTTGCCGGACCGGTGGCGGTCGGGTGCGTTCGGATCGATCTTCGGCGAGATGCCGGGCTCCCGCTCGACCGTGAGACCCTGGTCCAGCGCCTTGCCGGTCTCGACGACTCGAAGCGGCTTACGCCCCGGCGGCGCGTGACGCTGTACGAGGCGATCACCTCCGCCTTCGAGTGGGGATTGGGATTCGCCTCTGCGGCCGAGGTCGATCGCGACGGGATCGTCGCGGCGTGCCGCCGCGCCGCTCGCCGCGCGCTCGCTGATCTCGCGGTCGCTCCGTGCGTCGGTCTGTTCGATCGGGGGCTCTCGCTCGTCGCGGATGAGCACGAAGCGGCATTCCCCGAAATCCAGTTCACGAGAGGAGATGCCCGCTCGCTTCACGTCGCGGCGGCGTCGATCGTCGCAAAGGTCGGGCGCGATGCGATCATGGAGCGGCTCGATCGGCGGTTCCCCGGATACGGGATCGCACGGCACAAGGGGTACGGGACCGCCGCGCATCGGGACGCGATCGGCCGCCTCGGTCCTTCGATCCTTCATCGGCGGAGCTTCCTCGGCAGCCTCAAGAACGCGGAGAGCCAGTCCTGTTGACACTTTCGGAACCGATGCCTATACTCGGTCCATTCCGCAGAGCAGAGGGGGTTCACCGATGAAGAGGATGAGAGGGATACTGTCTTTGGCGGTGGTGATGGTGCTCCTGGTCGGCTGCGTTGGGGTGGCTCAGACCGGCAACGGGCACGCCGAGCCACCGGACACGGGAGGCCTATTCACCGACGTGCCGCGCGATCATTGGGCTTATGAGGATCTCGAGTATCTCGCGGCGCGAGGGATTATCACCGGGCTGCCCGGCGGGCAGTACAACGGCAACGATCCGCTCGACCGCTACTCCGCAGCGGCGATGATCGCCCGTGCGATCAAGTACATGCAGAACAACCCCGAGTCGGTGACGCCCGAGGACCTCGATGTGCTCAAGGATCTGATCTTCCAGGTGTCCGACGATGTCGCTGCGCTCCAGGGAACCGGGCCATCCGGGGACGTCTCGGGGTTGGAGTCTCGTATCTCCAGGAACGAGCAATCCATCGCGGGAATCAATGACACACTAGAGAGTATGTCTGCATCCGATACATCGTCGCTTACGAAGCGAGTACAGGCCAACTTCATCATCTCGCTAACCGCGCTGCTGATCGGAATCATCGGCGTTGCCCTCGCCACTCTGGGCCTCTGAATGTGATGTATATCACTTGACATCAGCGTTTCCGACAACTATGATGGTCGTCAAGATCTAGTGGAGAGGCGAATCATCAAACGAAGGAGGTGGTCGCCCGCGCACGAACTCTCTTCTGGAGAGCACGCTTCTTGTCACAAAGCGATTACGGAAGACTGCGTAAGGAGGTTAGTCAACAATGAAAAGGGCTCTCGTACTTAGCCTGATTTTTGCCGTGGGGCTCGGATTTGCGGGCTTCGCGCAGACGCTCAGCGGGACCTGGGATACGGACATCATCCTCGACCTCACGGCCACTGCGTGGCCGGCGGGCGTCACCATCAACTCGGAGATCACCGTTGACTACACGGTGGGCGACTGGACGTTCAGCTCCGAGACCGACATCGCCAACGGCGTGTGGAACAACCAGGACTTCGACTTCGCGGGCGTGCTGGGTGCGTTCACGATCAGCGGCGACATCGAGTTTGATCCGAATACGCCTGCGTTCGTGTCGCTCGAAGCCGACGCCAGCGTGTCGATTGCCGGTGTGACGTTTGGCGCCGAGTTCACGCTCGTCCCGAACGGCACCGAGCTGGTCCTGACCGGCAGCGGCGTGGCCGGCGACGTGTCGATCGACGTCGAGATCACCCTCGGTGACCTTGTCGGCTGCGACTTCGACTTCGAGGCCGTTCTGATCACGGTCGGCTTCCCGTTCTGCTGCGCCGACATCACGGCCGAGCTGTCGTTCACCTGCGCCGGGTTCCAGTATGTCGAGTTCTGCTTCGAGGGACTCACGATCGAGAACCTGCCGTGGCTGACGCTTGGTGCGTGCGTGAAGTTCCAGACCGACTCGAAGGTGTTCACGTTCGATCCGTCGATCGACCTTGGCGTGATCGGGTGTGACTTCGACCTGTACTACCGCATCGTCTCGGTAGGCGGGACGAACTACCAGCCGCTCTGGGTTGACGGGATCCAGTTCGACGGAATCCAGATCGCGTGTGAGATCGGCGGCGTTGCGTTCACCGGGATCACCTACTGGGGCCTCGACGACCACGGTGACGGCACGCAGTCGCCCGGAATCCTCGCGGGTTACGAGGACTACTGGGAGGCGTACCAGATCGCGACGACCGACGACGGTTGCTGCGGACCGTTCAGCTTTGACGTGACGGTGTTCTTCGACGAGGACCCGGGCGCGACGAAGCTGTTCGACGTGGCGTACTTCGTCGCGAACATCGAGATCCAGATCGCGACGCAGTTCACGTTTGGCTTGAGCCTGGAGACCGACGTGCAGGCCGGTACGGTCAACACGCTGACGTTCTCGTTCGAGGTGACGTGGTAGCCTAGCGTCTCCGACAACGAAAGGAACTCACGGGGCCCCGGTTCGCCGGGGCCCTTTCTTCTTGCCTGTCCTCGCCTACAGGGCTGCCGTTCCGGCGAACGCGAGAGGAGAAGCAGCGTGAGCACCGGCCCGCTTCGGCGGTCTTGACGCGGGCGAGAAGGAATGCTATCGTACAAACAAGATCTAGTGGAGAGGCGAATCATCAAGCGGAGGAGGTGGTCGCCCGCGTACGAACTCTCTTCTGGAGAGCACGCTTCTTGTCACAAAGCGATTACGGAAGACTGCGTAAGGAGGTCAATCAACAATGAAAAGGGCTCTCGTACTTAGCCTGATTTTTGCCGTGGGGCTCGGATTTGCGGGCTTCGCGCAGACGCTCAGCGGGACGTGGGATACGGACATCATCCTCGACCTCACGGCCACTGCGTGGCCGGCGGGCGTCACCATCAACTCGGAGATCACCGTTGACTACACGGTGGGCGACTGGACGTTCAGCTCCGAGACCGACATCGCCA
>Ga0272443_10002686_pt1 | contig 22194 bp, 17 predicted proteins | sample SSMAcet12_FD_193581 | JGI IMG/M metagenome (GOLD analysis project Ga0272443, IMG submission 193581) | Marine sediment archaeal communities from Little Sippewissett salt marsh, Falmouth, MA, United States - SSM-Acet-12 | ecosystem: Environmental > Aquatic > Marine > Wetlands > Sediment ...
TACAATACATTAAGCATATAAAAAGGCTGAAAAGTTCCATCTTTTTGAAAAAATCCAAAAATTCTTTTCACATCTTTTAATTGCATCTTTTTTTCTTGAATCTGAAGTCTGGTGTCTGGAGTCTAAGCAAATTGGCTTTGTTTTTAGCCGAAGAAATGCGAAAAACTGCTTAAAATCTTCATATATACTTGTTAATAAAGGGCTTGTGGCCATTTTACCTATTTTGAAATTGGCTTTGTTTTTTAAATTAGTCCAAATCGTTCTCGATTTGGGAGGCACATAGGTCCATAGGCGCACAGGCACATAGATACATTGTGGCTTTGCTACTTTCATTTATCTTTTCTCGCTTTTACTCATATACTGATTAACTCATTAAATCATTTACTACTTTTCTCATTATAAATGAGTAAAAAATAAATCGCTGGCGAAAACTCATGATTTTTCCGGGAAATTCCGGATTTTATATGATTTTTTCCAGAGTATATTAATTGACTAAAGATTTGAAAATTAGACCAATTAGATTTCAACAAATTACTCAGAATTAAGTTGAGAAATACCACTAAGTCTTGTACGAGGGGCATTAAGGAAGGTACACTTCTTAAAGAATATTTTTATTGGTCAGATGAATTTCTATTGATTAGATACTTGGCAATCACCGCATCAAGATTGAGAACATCTGGCGAATCCTTTCTACAGGAACGCAGTATTTCTAAATCAGATCGCCAAACAATATCACCCGGGGCAAGTAGACAGATGCTGCTTTGCTCATGAGTGTCACAAAGCTCGCCTTTTTTAAGATAGTAGTGTTCCTCGCATACTTCTGTGGGATAGGCGCGCATCAGGGGTGGGATATCACACGGCTCGAACCAGAGTTTAATCTCCCGTTCAGCATCAGCATGTGTAGCTGATGCGTGGATTAGATTGTCCATGCGTTCACTAATTACGTGTCCCGTTTCATCCTTGATAGGAACCATTGTGCCTAAGGCGCGAATACATCCAGGATTTTTCTCTCTGGCGATGTGAGGATTTGTAGGCCCGGCAACATTTCGTATCCTCTGTAATGCATCAGGACCAAGATAAACAATGGCAATGACTCTACGCTTCCAGGGATCATCAGGGTAATGAGCATTACCCATGATGTAATCGATAAGTGCAGGATAGAATACCTTTCCCTTATGTTCTGCATAATGTTGTTCAGCAAGCATTCTATTTACCTGGACTATCTTGGCTGCTGAAAATCTTGAACCAGTATGAAACTCTGACAGTTGAGAAAGCAGGATGCCTGTTACGGAATTTTTCAAAGCGTCCGGCTTTATGAGCACTAGTGTCTGTTCCGATTTTCCCTGGTTCATTCATTAATTCCTTTGCAAGGATATATTTCTGGAAGATTGTCTATTATTAAAACAATTATCAGTTCATAGTATATAGATAAGTTTCTGACTTGGCAAATGAAGAAAATATTTTGTATAAGAATGAATATATTTGCACGGTGAAGAAATGGTAGCTATACTATCGTTTAGAGAAATGTGGAATACCCTGAAAATATAATAACAGGATTTTATAAGGGAGAAATTTAGATGAGAAAATGCAAAGAATGCGGTGTGGAATATTCCTTATGGGAAGCCAGAGGCGATGGTCTCTGTATAAAATGCGGCGGTAAACAGGACAAAGAAATAAAAGATAAGCAGATCGAAAATGCTAATAACAAAATAGGCGAAATTATTTCACAGATGGCGCCGGATGATGAAATCGAAGTTTTCGGTTTAGCAACATGGGAAACTAAAGGCGCGAATATATCGAGCACATTTAATCTCTGGGTGGGCAGGTTCCTTTTCGGAATATTGGGAGATATACTGCACTCTAAAATAAAAATTCTTGGAATTATAGCATTATCACGTACGGGATTTCTCTATACTGCAAAGATAGGAGAAGTCGCCGAGTCCGGCAAGTTTGATCCGTCTCAGATAATTAATTCCAGATTGATTGTAAAATCTGTGACGAAAACTCCGATAGACAAAGCAGGCGTTACACCTGGCATCGGTACTTTTACTGCGACTTTATCAGGTAATAAAACATTGAATGCGAAGTTTCCTACCTGTTTTATCAAGAGAAATAATCATATTCCTAATAGAATAATAGATGCATGGAACAAGCAAAAGAAAACAAATAGTGCTTAAACATCAAATATGTTTTCTTTAAGATTGTTTCAAACACATTATTTTCTCGTTCCTTGGAAAACCGAACGAATCATATCTGCATATATTTACTCCCACATAATTTTTTACAATTAATGACGATCTCTTTTTGCGTTGCTGCGTTTAAAAAAATCCCGCTTAGATAAATCAAAAAGACGCATCATCTCACGGTATAAAGTTTTTACAAACTATTTACACAACGATACGGCAATTCTACGTCTATAATATATATATAGAAAATACTTTTTATGAACGCATTTTAAGGAGCAAAAAATGAAAAGCAGGGGAAAAAGATTAGTTAAGTGTTTGATAATTATCATTTCAATTTTTAACATCCCGGCAACAGCGCAAATAAGTCATGTCGATGTGAGGTCAATATCATCGAATATTCTTGTGCCGCAGAGCAGAAGAATCGCTTTTGCTCCGGACCATAGCGGCTGTGTCGAAATAACCGATGTCAGCGCGCTGGTTGATATCCTTGAAAATACCGCAACAACTACTATTGAGATTCGGCTGCATAATCCGACAAACAGAAGGCAGGAAGCGGAATTAATTTTTCCTGTACCCGATGGAGCTGTAGTACGCGGCTTTGCCTATGATGGGCCCGGAAGAATGATAACCGCCGAGGTTCTGCCGAAAGAGGAAGCGAAGCGAATTTATGAAGGATTGGTTGCGAAAATTCGCGATCCTGCGCTTGTGGAGTTTATCGGGTACAACCTGATTCGCTCGAGTGTTTTTCCTGTAGAAGCACGAAGCAGCCAGAAGGTGCGGCTGACTTATGAGCACCTGCTTGAAGTCGATGGTAACAGGATAGATTATTTTCTGCCGCGTACCGAATCGCTGGAGTACAATGTTCCGTGGGAAATCAAGGTAGAAATAAGGTCAAAGCGTCCAATTTCAACAGTATATTCGCCGACACATAATCTTGTTGGTTTGAAAAAAATCGACCTTGAAAATATGGAAGAAAAAGACGGGCCGATTGTTGTCACTGCCCATACAGAAAAAGGCACGAATGTGCCGGGACCGTTTCGACTTTCGTATCTTTTGCAGGAAAACGGCGTGACGGCTTCGATGTTCGCTTATCCTGATAAGAAAGTCAGTGGAGGATATTTTCTGCTACTTGCTGGTTTGCCAATTGATACCGCGGATACGTCAGAGACTCCGGCGATAAAAAGAGAAGTCACTCTGGTAATCGACCGGTCAGGCAGTATGAGAAATGAAAAAATCCAGCAGGTGAAAGAAGCTGCATTGCAGATTATCGCCGGGCTAAAATATGGCGAGGCGTTTAATATCATTATCTACAGTAATACCGTGGAGCGGTTTTCCAAAAAGCCGGTCATAAAAACAGAAGAAACCGAACAGGCAGCTCAGGCATATATCGAGGGTATCACCGCAACAGGGGGGACAAATATCCATGATGCGTTGGTTGAAGCATTAAATCAGGAACCTATCGAGGGAATGCTGCCGATAGTTTTATTTTTAACCGATGGCCTGCCGACAGTGGGGCAGACTTCTGAAATTGTTATTCGTGATATCGTTCTAAAATCGAATCCTTACAAACGGCGGGTATTCACATTTGGTGTCGGGCTTGATGTGAATGCACCTCTATTGGAAAAAATTGCAGCCGAGTCGCGGGCAAAAGCTGAATTCGTTTTGCCGAAAGAAGATGTGGAAGTCAAGATTGGAAAGGTATTTAACAGGTTAACAGGTCCGGTGCTTGCGGATCCCGAGCTTGAAATTGTGCAAAACGGCAGTCCGGCTATCGGCAGAACACGTGACATTCTTCCTGATAAGCTGCCTGATCTTTTCGAGGGCGACCAGCTTTTGCTGCTTGGCCAGTATGTTGGCGATAAACCTATTACTTTTAGAATCAGCGGGAATTATCTCGGTAAGCAGCGAAAGTTCGAGTTTACGTTTGAATTTGACAAAGCGAATGTTAAAAACGGATTTGTGCCGCGTCTCTGGGCAAGCAGAAAAATCGCGCAAATGATTGATGAAGTTCGTCAGATTGGAGCCGATTCAAGTGTCGATAGAAATAATCCCAAAGTTAAAGAGCTTGTCGATGAAATTGTTCGCCTGTCCACTGAGTTTGGTATTTTGACCGAATATACGGCTTTCCTTGCAAGGGAAGGGACTGACCTGAGTCACAGGGCGGATGTAATGAGAGATGCAGAGGAATTGTTTGAAAGGCGTGCATTATCAAGCCGGACAGGCAGTGGGGCGGTCAACCAGGGTTTGAATATGAATTTCCAGAAAAAGCAATCTACACTGAATATGAGCAATTCATATATTAACGAACAAATGGAAAGAGTTTCGATTTCGACGGTTCAGCAAATCAATGACAATGCTTACTATCGCAAGGGAAATCGCTGGGTTGACAGCAGGCTGGTCGAGAAAGAAAAACAAATCCAGCCGCAAAAAGTTATTCGATTCGGTTCGGATGAATACTTCGAGCTTGCCCGGAGGTTAGCCCAAGAAAATCGCCAGGGCAGTATCGCTTTTGCAGGTGACATTTTACTTCAGGTTGATGGCGAAGCGATTCTTATTCAGAACTAAAAAAATATTGAAAAAATTAAATTATGAAAGGGACAGGAAATGAAAAAGACAATTATAACAATCAGTTTTATAGTAATGGTTATCGCAGTGTGTTTCGTTTGTACAATAACGGCACAGGAGCATGTCGCTGTAGTCGAAATTCCTTCGGCTTCAGAATCAATGCCGGGTATAATTCCAGATAAGCCGTTAGTGCAGATGGCGATATTACTGGACACAAGCGGCAGTATGTCCGGTCTTATCGAACAAGCGAAAATAGAATTGTGGGCTATCGTGAATGAATTCATTTTTGCCAAAAGGAACGGCTTGGAACCGAACCTGCAGGTTGCTCTCTATGAGTACGGTAAGGATTCGCTGGACCAGAAAGATGGTTATATCAGGCAAATAGTCCCGTTGACAAACGACCTTGATAAAATCTCGGAGGAGCTATTTGCATTGAAAACAAATGGCGGCTCGGAATATTGCGGCTGGGTAATTCAGGATGCGACAAAGTTACTAAAGTGGAGCGATTCGCCGGATGATTTGAAGGTGATTTTCATTGCCGGCAACGAACCTTTTACACAGGGGCCGATTAATTATAGCAAAGCCTGCAAAGAAGCGATTTCCAAAGGAATTATTGTCAACACAATTCACTGCGGCTCAGAAAGCGAGGGGCTCCAGGGGCATTGGAAAGATGGCGCAGTTTTAGCTGATGGAGATTTTTTAAATATTGACCATAATCAGCAGGTTGCCCATATCGCGGCTCCGCAGGATGATGAAATTGCCAGGCTGAGCATGGAACTCAATGATACATACATCGCGTATGGACAAGCGGGAGAAGCTGCAAGACAAAGGCAGGCCGAACAGGATAAGAACGCCGCGGATATTTCAAAGCAGGCTTTAATGAGCAGGGCGGTTACGAAATCGTCTTTCAATTATCGCAACAGCAATTGGGACCTGGTCGATGCGCTTAAGGAAAATCAGGTTGAGCTGGAAGATATCAAGAAGAAGGACCTTCCTGAAAATATGCAGAGTATGACTATGGACCAAAGAAAGGCTTATACAGATGCAAAGGCAAAAGAACGAGATGAAATTCAGAAAAAGATTCAGGAGTTAAATATAAAGCGTGAAAGTTATATTGCAGCCGAAAGAAAGAAACAGCAGGCAGATGGAAGCACTCTCGGTTCTGCGATAATAAAGGCCGTTCGTAATCAGGCTATCGGAAAAAATTTCGAGTTCAACAAACCTGAGGTTACACCTGAAAATTCTGCAGCGGCACAAAATCAGCCGTAAGTTGTAGGAAAATTAATTATTCCTGGAGCAGGTTGGTTCGGGGAATTTGCGGAGAATCGACCTGCTTCTGTAACTGAATCATAAAAAAAGGGGCTTATACCTAAGAAAATGGGTATAAGCCCCAAAATAAACTTTCTTTCAACTTTCATTAAAAGCTGAAATTATTAACTTCTACACTTGTTAATAACCAGTATCATACAATCCCAAAATATCATCTGCAGATAAGGCATAGTCATAGATGTTAAACTCATGAATGGCGCCAGCCCATTCCGGGTCCTGGTTATAAGGAGCCTTTCCAAGGTAAGCCTGTTCCGCCGAGACATTAGCGAGTTGGTTATCTCCGGTCAACTCTGTTGTACCAATTAACGCGCCATCAATGTAAAAAGCGAGTTCAGTGGCGTTGACTGTTGCAACCATGTGATGCAGCAATCCATCATCATATTCAGGACCATTTACGCCGTTTTCGATCGTCCATGGTTCCTCGTAATTGAAACAACTGATTGCTGCTCGGCTTACATCATCACCTCGAGCTGAAGTCATCATTAAATAATCCACTCCCATCCAATCCTGGAACGGATTTGTCAGACCAAAAGAGGCCAGCATTGTATAGCCAGTATTAGCACCTTCGGTTGGAGTATACCATGCTTCTATAGTTACTTCCTCAAGGGTATTAATCGCGATGATATCGCCCGGTAACTCCACCCAATCATCGTTGCCATCAAGTATGAGTGAGCCGGAGACTACATTCGCATCGCCTATCAGAAGACCGTCAGCATCTCCGACACTATCATCGGCTGTGCCGTCTTCGAATGTATAGGAATGCACCGGCTGCGGGCCAGTTGCTTCCGGTTGTGGCGGCCAGCGCAAACCTGCGAGGTACATTACTTCTTCTTCGACCAACGGTCTGCTATACATCGTAACATCATCAATCATACCGTTGAATGGTCTCGAGCTGATCACGCCCGGGACACCAATTCTAAGCGCCATGTTCCACTGATCCCTTGCGACTTTATAGTCCAGAACATCATGGCTGGGGTATTGATGCATTAACGGTACTTGATACGTTCCATCCAGATAAAGCTCGCCGGTAGTGGTGAAGGAATTAGGATCGTTGGGATCGTTGTTGGGATCTTTGATGTCAAACCGAGCAACGCCGGCAATGTGATGCCATTCTCCTACACCAGTAAACTCTTCACTACTGATGACATTGACGATTTTACCATCGTTCTCCAGGCCATCACAGAAATTGAAGACCAGGTTTTGGGAATAGTTCGCATAGTAGTTGATTGTCAAATGGGCTTCCTGTTCGCCACCATAACCGTTGGCTGCCACATCTCCGATCCACAAAATATGCTGCTGGCCTGCGATAGTATTTGTATTGAACCATGTGGCCATAGTGAAACCGTCGGGAGCTGCTTGAATGGGTTCAAACAGAGTCGTCTGTACATAGTCGCCGTCGCCATCGAGGACCAAAGCACCGTCCTGTATTAGAGCGTCACCCATTAATGTACCATCATAACCGTTACCGGAAGTGTCGTTGGCATCGGCATCGAAATTATATGCTGCTGCAAGACCATCAGAACCCGGGTCGGCAGGAAGCCGCATACCAGTAAGGTACATTGCTTCTCCTTGTGATAACGCTCTATCATAAATCTTGACCTCATCGATCACGCCGTCCCAGAGGCGATAAGGCTTCCAGTTAGTGTCTCCATTATTTCCGCCAATCCACACGTCATTTGTGTTCACGGCGATGCCGGCTGTGTCGGCCAATGAAACGTCGAGTATGCCGTCGACATAGAGATAGGCTCCATCGTTTATGTCGTACGTGCCGCAGACATAGTGCCACTCGTCAAACTCGACCTCTATATTCCCGTCAATACCATGGGGGGTGGGGCGACTACCGTAACCGCAGAAGCCAAAATGGAATCGGTTGGTGGCTCCAACGTTGCTCAGTCTCCATGTGTCGTCACCCTTGGAGATAATAGCACGCCATTCATCGGGGATAGACCGGATATTGACCCATGCTCCAAGTGTAATAGCGTCCGTAAAGTCGAAATAATTAGGATCGGCGCCGAGGTTCACATAGGAACCTTGAGTACCATTTGCAGAAGGCAGCAAATCAATCGCCATTCCGCTTACTCCATCCACAAATATTGCGGCTTCGTTAACATCTCCAACAGTTCCAATAACACCGTCTAAGCCGTTAATGGAGCTGTCATTCGCGTCGCCATCTAATGCATAGTATGCTACAAGACCACCATCGCCAGGATTAGCTGGTAATGGTAAAGGAATCTCATCGGGTCCTGTTACATAGCTGGCATAGGCCTCTGCGTCTGTCAGAGCTGTATCATGAATACGAAACTCATCTACAGAGCCGGTCATATATGAATCGCTGGTATAAGAAGAATCTCCAATATAAGCATTCTCTCTTAAGACAGCTGAAAGATCCATCGTTGTAGCGCCGGCTTCTGCCAATTCCCCATTAAGATAAATTTTTATCTCGGCGCCGGGACCATCCCATACACAGACAACATGTGTTTGTTCACCTGTAAATATGGGGCCGGATACAGTTTCTTCACCTGTTTGCCATGTGGCAAATCCATTGGTAGCAACGGTAAAACGTGTTGCACCATACTGGTGTGGTACACAAAACATAGCGTATCCACCACCGCCACCGCCGTCGGTTCCACCAAAGTCGAACAAACGTGTCCAAATATCTCCAGTTTGGTTTTCTGTGTACCATACCTCGATTGTTACGCTCTCAAGATTTGGATCAAGAGTATCACTTGGTAGATGTGCAGAACCACCACCATCCAAAATTAATTTGTTTCCTGAGATAGTGGCTGTCCCTTCCAGGATACCGTCTTTACCACCAACTGAATCGACTGCATTTGCGTCGCCATCTGTAAAACTGTAGCGATTGACAAGTTCACCTTGCGCAATAAAGCACAGGCAAAGTACCAGAGTGAATGAAGTTAGAAAAAATTTCTTACACATCATAAACCTCCTTAAAAAGTTTAGTAATAAAAACAGAATATTTAGATTTTTACCTTGATTCCATATAAGAATATCTGCCCAGGATATTATTTATGGATGTGTCTTAACCTCCTTCCTTATAAATGAAAATTTTATTTAGAAGCAAAAATCAAAAATATAGAGTATACGACTCTATCTGTCTTATGTAATATGAGCTTATGAATTTCGATATACATTAAATCTGCTGATGTTTACTTGCCCTAAAAAATCCATGGATAAATATGAACTTTATTAAGATTATTAATACAGTATATTTATACCACCATTACCTCTCTATTGTCAAGAGTAAGATATAATAACCATACAAAATTTTAAGATATTTTGAATGTTATTTGTATAAACTTTGATTTTTGCAGTATTTTCCACAAATAGCATATATTACAGCTATATTTGAGGTGCCTCTGCTAATTATAATTCAACATTTAACATGTGAAAATTGAGTATCTTAAAAGTGTTTTGATTCGGGGAATCTTTCGGATGGCCGACTTACTTCATTTTTTAATAAGGATATTTAATTATATATTTTTATCAGCCTTTTATTATTTCATAGTTATCCATAGACCCGAGTAGGTTATCAGCGAGTCTCAGGAAATCAAGGCGTTTTGGATTGTGGCCGAGAAGCTCGCTGCCGATAGTATCAATCGCAACAGGATCATACCCGGCTAAAATCAGGCCGATATTAACCGGCCTGCCGGAAAGGTGCATTCCGGTCAAAGCGACTGAAGCATCGACAATAGACAGGTCGGGCTTTTTATACAGGCAAATATCTACGACGGATTTGTCCGTCGATGGACTATGCAGTTGTGATTTATTCCAGCCCCCTTTATAGAATTTCCCCGGCGCTATGCCGAACATATTTTTCATTGCTATTGTTGTCTCGGTAAAGCTGTGGTCTTTTAATACAGGCAAAGAAATTATATAAGCATCCTGAACTATCTTAGGTATGTGGAATTTTTTTAATTGAAAAGCGTTTTTATTTTCAAGGATGACAGTGTCAGCGTCATTGAAATCAAAAAGTTCAATGCCATATTTTTTAGCCAGATTAGTATATCCAAGTTTTTTATACACATTTGTCGTAGTTCCTGAGCCGCATCCTTCGCCTATAATAATTTTTGCGTTTGTGTGATTTTTACAGTAGAGATATACCGCCTCGGCAGCTTTTACATCAGTTGTTACCGGCGGCGGCGAGGCAATCGTAAGATTTGGCTTAATAATTATCAGTCTATCCTTCGGCAGTTTCTCTCCGGCTTCAATCAAATCAAGGGCTTTGGTGATGCTGCTTTGATAATCGACAAATTTTACCTGTGCAATTTTATTCATAGTTTTGATAATATAGGAAAAAATCAGGTCTGTTTCAATGTGAATCTTTTTTGCCCGGTCTTGTGAACAAAAATATACCCAATAGAGTATTGACTATAATATATTTTTCTGTAAGTATATACAATTCTGAAAAAAAGCTAAGTATAAAGATTATGTTATCTTAATTTATGGAGCTTGACATGATTGAAGTCAAAGAGCTTCGGCGCAGTTTCGGGCCGGTAACAGCAGTTGACGGAATTTCGTTCAATGTTGAACAGGGGGGGGTTTTAGGGCTTCTCGGACCGAACGGAGCCGGTAAGACGACCACTATGAGAATATTGGCGTGTTTTTTAAGGCCTGACAGCGGGACGGCGACTATATGCGGCAACGATATCCTGAAAAATCCTATAGGTGTGAGGAAATCGCTCGGATACCTGGCTGAAAATGTGCCTGCGTATAACGAAATGACAGTGGGAGCGTTCCTGAATTTCATTTGCGATGCTCGAGAAATCAAGGGCAGTGACCGCAAGCAGGCGCTTGACAGGGTAGTTCCTGCATGCTCGATTGAGTCGGTTTATCATCAGACTATAGAGACATTATCCAAGGGATACAAGAGACGTGTGGGATTGGCTCAGACGCTGATTCACGATCCCGATGTGCTTATTCTCGATGAGCCGACAGATGGTCTGGACCCGAATCAAAAACATGAAGTTCGAAAGCTGATAAATAAAATGTCAAAGAATAAGTGTATTATTGTCTCGACTCATATCCTTGAGGAAGTAGAGGCCGTGTGTTCGAGGACAATAATTATTGCCAGGGGAAAGATATTAGCTGATTCGACACCTGCAGCGTTGAAGGAGCAGTATCAATGCAGTCTTGATGAAGTTTTCCGTAAAATTACAATGGCAAAAAGCGCATAGACTTTTGTGTTTAGCATGGGAGTGTAAAAAATGAATAGTTTTATGGCGGTATTCAAGAGAGAATTGAAAAGCTATTTTTCGACTCCTCTTGCGTATGTTTTTCTTGTAATATTTTTATTTTTCTCAGGATACCTGACATTCAGAAACGGCTTTTATGAAGTTCGCCAGGCGGATATGAATGCTTTTTTCATTAATCTGCCGTTGCTTTTTGTTTTCATGGTTCCATCAACAGCGATGCGGCTATGGGCGGAAGAACGCAAAAGCGGCACAATCGAATTGCTGTTTACTTTGCCGATTACAGTAACTCAGGCGGTCTTAGGTAAATTTTTCGCGGCATGGCTGTTCCTTGGAATTGCCATTGCCCTGACTTTTCCTATGGTGATAACAGTTTGTTACCTTGGTGAGCCGGATATAGGTTTGATAGTTACAGGTTATTTGGGCAGCTTTCTAATGGCCGGGGGATTTCTCGCTGTTGGTTGTTTCTTTTCAGCATTGAGTAAAAATCAGGTTATAAGTTTTGTACTGTCGGTGGTTGCCTGTGCGATTCTGGTTTTCGCGGGAATGCCTACAACTCTGAATTATTTTTCAACTTTCATGCCTGCCGGTCTTGTCTCGGCGATAGAGAATATGAGTTTGCAGACGCATTTCGAATCGACTCAGAGGGGTGTAGTAACTTTTGCGGACATTTCGTATTTTGTTTTGCTAATCGCTGGCTGGGTTGCCGCCTGCGGTATAGTTTTAGATGAAAGGAAGGCTAAGTAATGAACAGAACAATACGAGCTATTATTGGAGCCTGTTTTGTTTTAGTGATTATGTTCTCGGCAATAAGTATTTGTCAGAACATAGGCAAATTTTGGAAGGTCGATGTTACCGAACAGAAGCTTTATACACTTTCTGATGGAACTAAGTCAATTTTGTCCAAGTTGAATCAGCCGATTACCGCCAAACTTTTTTATGCAAAGACGGCGGCCCTGAAAGGTCCTGACCAGATTAAATATTTTAACAACTACTATGAGTTCGTGAAGTCTCTGTTAGAGGAATATGTCGCGGTATCCAAAGGCATGATTAATCTTGAAGTGATTGACCCAAGACCGTTTTCCGATCAAGAGATGGATGCAAAAAGGTTCGGTTTGAAGCAATATCGTGTTTCGGAAGAAGAGAGTTTCTTCTTCGGTTTGGTGGTACAGACTGAATTCGGCGTCGAAAAATCCATACCTTTCTTTTCGCCGGACAGGCAGAATTTTTTGGAATACGATATAAGCTATCTTATTGATACTGCTGTCACACGTCAGAAAACAAGAATCGGAATCACGAGCTCGCTGCCTGTTATGGGTGATGACAGTTATATGGCTCAGATGCTGCAAATGCAGGGACAGCAGCCGAAGCCGCCGTGGACTTTTGTCGAGCACCTGCGAAGAAAATATGAGGTGACTCAAGTTCCGACAGATACTAATGATATAAATGATGTCGATATTCTGCTGGTTATTCATCCGAAAGATTTGCCGGAGCAGACACTGTTCGCGATAGACCAGTATGTTCTCAAAGGCGGCAGAACGATTATTTGTGTCGATCCTCATTGCTTTGCCGATAGAGCCGAACAGGCATCTATGCAGATGAATATTCAAAGGGCACAAAACTCAGATCTTAATGTTCTTATGAGGACATGGGGCATAGAGATGCCGGCGAATCAGTATGCCGGCGACAGAAATCTTGCCGAGAAACAGGCTGTTAGTCAGAACAGCAGAGTCGAACCGATTATTGGTTTTTTAAATCTCAACAGAAAAGAATGTTTTAATCCTGATAAAGTTATAACTGCGGAACTTGGCGAGGTTAGATTATTATTTTCCGGCGTGCTTAAAGATATATCGGATGTCAATGACGGCGGTTCAATCGAGAAAATTCCGCTTATTACGACAACCAGCATGGGCAATAGTTTTGCAATGAACAGCCCTTATGAATTTCTGGCTCTTAATCCGTCGAATCTTATGCAGAAATTTGTTGATGGAACCGAGCCTGTCACTATGGGTTATCTTTTGACGGGGCGTTTCAAGAGCAGTTTCCCCAATGGTATAGAGATTGAAGTCGAAAATGAATCAGAAGATCCGAATGATGCAGGGATAATACAAAAGCATATAACTGGTCTTACCGAAGCTCAGGAAGATTGTTTAGTAGCCGTTTTCTCTGATGTTGATTTTCTTACAGATAATATTGCATACAGCAGAACTTTCTTCGGAATGATGGTTGTCGGCGACAACAGCACTTTGATGCTGAATACGATTGATGATTTGGGCGGGTCGAGTGACCTGGTTTCAATCAGGTCGAGAGGGAATTTCAGACGTCCCTTTACTGTTGTCGATGAAATTGAAAAACAGGCTGAAGCAGAAACCGCAACTGAAATTGCCAAAATAGATATGGCGATAGCAGGTTACAATACGAAACTGCAATCACTCGTATCTTCGGCGGAAGTCGGCCAGGAAGAGATCATAGGCAATGAAGTCCTGCAGCAAAGACGTGAGCTTGAGAAGAGGATTTATGAATCCGAAAGGGAGAGGCGGGCGATAGGCAGTAAAAGGATTGAAAGAGTAGATAAATTAGGCAGAAAACTGCAAAGAGCGAATACTTTAGCGGTTCCTTTTGTTATTTTGATAATTGCAGTAATTCTGGGATTGCGGCGAAGCTTAAGAAAAAGGCACTATATAAGCCATGCCAGCGATTCCTGATAAGATTAAATAAGAGAAATAAAATTATTGAAATAGTTGATAAGAAACTTCGCAACTTTAATATTTGATATTTATTTTTAAATATTTTTGAGAGGTCTTGTAATGAGTAATAAAAAACTTGCGATATTAGGTGTTATTGCAGCGGTTATGGTTTTATGGGCTGTAGTTCAGTCTAAAGTTTCTAATAAATCCCGGACTGCACCGGACAGTCCTTCTTATCTTATCCAGGGGCTTGACCCGGGCGATATAGACAGCATAGTAATCAGTACCTCCGAGAATTCAGTGACATTGAAAAGGACGGCCAGGGGATTTGTTGTTGTAAACAAGGATAATTATCCAGCCGATACAGGTGAAATAAATACTTTATTAACAAGATGCCTTGAAATAGAAACAACACAGTTCATTACGGATAATCCGTCGAATCATGAAGACCTTGAGGTTACAGAAGAAAAAGCAAAAACTGTAGTGAAATTTCTCAAGTCTGATTCATCGTTGTTGACAGGTATTATTATAGGAAAAGATAAAGAGCTTGGGCAGGGGGCATATATCAGGCTGGCTTCGAGCGATAGTGTTTATGTAACTTCGAATCTCCCATACTTAGCGGATATTGCAATGAATTATATTAAAAGGGAACTTTTTTCTTTGGATAGCGATGAAATCGATTCAGTGACTGTCAGCTTGACTAACGGAACGTATATATTAAAAGCAAAGGAAAACAGCCAGGATATTGAACTTGTAAATATTCCCGCCGGTAAAACTTTTAAGAGTACTGAAGGCAGAACAGTATTCACGGCATTAACGAATATCAGCTTTAATGATGTTAAGAAACTATCAGGAGATTTGGATTTCGACAGGCATTATGTATGTAGAATGAAAGATTCGACCGAGTATTCGATTGGTATCGCTACCGAAGGTGATAAAACTTTTATAACCTGTGGATCTGAATTCACGGATGAAAGACCTTTGAGAGTAGGAAAAGATGAGACAGAAGAAGAGTTGAAAATAAAGGAAGCAAAGCTGCTTGCCGATGACAATGCGAGGGAATTCACTGCCAGGCATCAGGGATGGATTTATGAAATTCCCGAATATAAAACTGAACATCTCACAAAAGAACTTGCAGATTTAATTGAAGATGAAACACCTGTTGAAAATGAGGAAGATCCGAATGCGATTTAATCTGCATAAATGTAAGAAGAGCAGGATTCTTTTGTTGTAAAATCTCATAATTTTAAACATATAATAACAATTTCATTTCAATTATTAAGCGGTTTGGTGCGCTTAAATAACATCTTTCTAATAATCCCTGAAACATACAGGTTATAGTAGTGTTTTTGTTTATAACTTAGAATAATATCGATATTTGATGTCTAAAAATACTTCTTGACATATCCGATGCAGTGGTTACAATATAAATTATTAGGTTTATGGGGGAACCTTTTGAGTTGTTTTATGAAAGGTCTTGATCATGCACAAAGGACGGGGTTTCACATTAATTGAATTGCTTGTAGTTATTGCCATTATTGCGCTATTGATGGGGATATTAATGCCTGCTCTGCAAAAAGTGCGAAAGCAGGGCTACATGGTAGCTTGCAGGAGTAACATGAAACAGATTGGTCTTGCTGCATATATGTACGCCGAGAGCAACAGATATTTTGTGCCTCGAGGTCTTGTATATGCTACTGATCCTGCATGGTTTGAGCTTTTCATGCCTTACCTTTCCCAAAAACCAACTACAGAAGGCGATTATCGTACAGTATCTATTTATCGATGCAAGGGTTATCCAGAGAAGCGACAGACTGTTTGCTATGTAATTAATGGCTGGGGATTTAGCGGACCGCAAGATATGACAGGTCATGAGCAGCAACTTCCGACTAAGATAACATCCTTAAAACACACGTCAAAGTCAATCTACCTGACGGATTATGAATTTATCGACGAGGAAATGACCCCTATTATTACCGAAGCCGGACAGGAAGGTCTTGAAACCTGCGATATTCGGCGAGAAGAAGATTTGGCATACAATTCTGACGGGATCATAAACGCAGCAAGACGTGTACCTCTTGATCGTCATTCAAGAGGCAGTAACATCCTTTATTTTGACTGGAGTGTGGGCCACCTGGAATCAAAAGATATAGTTCCGGATCTCTTTCTAACTTACTAAAAAAAGGATTGTATGGCTCGGTTTGTTTAGCTAATCATTAATCTGCAAAGAAACTGTTTTTTTATACATGTTTCATTCAGTGGTTATAATACAATTGATAGTTTTATATGGGCACCTTTGAATCATTTCAGGAAGGATTTTTATCATGCACAAAGGACGTGGTTTTACATTAATTGAATTACTTGTAGTTATCGCCATCATTGCGCTTTTGATGGGGATATTGTTGCCGGCTCTGCAAAGGGTAAGGAAACAGGCCAAAACAATTTACTGCCTGAATAATCTAAAACAGATTGGACTTGCTATGAATGCTTATGCCCTGGACAACAGGGATTTTATTCCAAGGGCTCTGGATCAGGTAAAATGGATTCAGGTTTTTATTTCCTATTTAGGTGAGCAAACCAGGGGTATCAGGGATTACAGAAAGGTCGAAGTTTTTCAATGCCCATCGTTTCCTCCGAACGGAGAAGGCTCAAATGGTTATTCTAACAAAGAGCAGACAGTGGATTATGTTGTAAATGCATGGAATATGGAAAATCCCGGATTATCAAGCGATGGAACAGGAGGTAACCAGCAAAATAATCCAACCAAACTCATGAATGTAAAGACGCCGGCTATGCGTATCTATATGGCCGATAATGAATCGGGTGATTGGCGGCCGGTAGTTCGGGATGAATATGATTTGGAAAATGAGAATAATATGAATGTATTGGATGTTTGGTCAACCACACATCTGCCCAATTCAACTGAGGAAACGACGGGACAAACAGGACGAAGAGTTGCAGCAGAGCGACATAGAGGAAAAGGTTGTAATAATCTTTTCTTTGACGGACATGCTGACTGGCTCAGCAAAAAAGAAAATACGATTAAATATTGGGTAAATAAAACTCAGGGTGGTTAATAAACTTTTATATTTCGGCATTGATACAAATACGGCTGCATTTCAGACGTGAGTAATTTTTGAGGTTCCCATCCTGCCTTTTGAACAAAATGGGAACCTCCTTTACATGCTGTTATAATTTTGCAACTTCTGCAGGCAAACCTGTTTGTTCTTCTAATTGAGTAATAGTCTCCTGCACTAAAGCCACACTTGAATGATAGGGGTCAAAGATTTCTTCCAGAGTTTCTAAAGCGCTATCACATAGCTCCTTTGCTTCTGAATATTTACCCTTATGTATATATACTTTTGCGAGATTGTTATATGCCATTGCGGTAAGGTCGTTTTCCCGACCGAGAGAATTTTCCAGGACATCTACAGCCTGAAGACAAATTTTCAGAGCCTGTTCGTAATTTTCTTCAGCTAAGTACAATTTACCAAGCTGGTTCAGAATCCTGCCTGTCAGAGGGTGCCGGGTGTCGCAGTTTTTCTCGACTGCTGATAAAGATTTTTTGAGCAGGTTTTCCGCCTTGTCGAAATCTCCCAGTGCCATGCAAATAGTAGCTTTTATAAGCCATACCGGCGCCATAAGATGCTGCTGCTGTCCATACGCATCTTCCTGTATTTCGATTGTCTGGTTGATTAGTTCTAAAGCTTTTTCGTATTTTCCTTCCAGGGTATATAGTTCTGCAGTACTGGAAAGCACTCCTGCTGTATAAAGATGGTCTTTCCCATAGCTGTTATTAATAATATCGAGAGCTTCGAGATAAATTGTTTCAGCTTCTTCGAGTTCTCCCTGTGCAGATATTATTCGCGCAAGGTCCACCTGGAAGGGCGCTAAAGCAGGATCATCAGGCAGGTGAGTTTTTTGCATTATAGCAATTGCCTGATTCATTGTATCTCTGGCCTGGCGATATTTGGCCTGACCCTGATAAATAGAACTTTGAATTCTTAGTGTACTTGCAATATAGGGATGGTTTTTATAATAAACTTCATATTGAAGTTCAAGACCCTGTTTACACATATCTTCGGCATCGGAATATTTCCCCTGATTTTTATAAAGATATGCCAGGTCGATAAGGCATTTGCTAAGTTCTGAATCCGATGTATCTTTTGATTTTGCCAGAGTTAAAGCATTTTCTGCTAACGGCTGTGCTTTAGCATAATTTCCTCCGGCCATATATACTCTTGACATGGCCAGAAGTGTTTTACATGACTGAGAAGATTTTGCAGGACGTATATGCGAGGCGGCACTTGTACTCGACAAGAAAACAAGACAACAAATAATTAGTAACAGTTTTTTAATCCTGTGTTGTTTTAATGATAGTGCATTATACATCAATAAATATCAACCTCCACACATCAATAAAGAACAGTTATTGTTAACGCTGTTCTACGCTACCCAAAATATAAGAAATAAAGATATGCAGACAAAATCAGATTGAGTGGAGTTTGTATTTTTTGGTTCTTAAAACTGAATTGCAGAGTTATAGTGCACGATTATGAGCACGAATTAATATGAGAGATTCGCAGGGGGTGTTATGGGACGCAGTGGATTTTAATCAAATCTAAGTGTTAGTTTTCATTTTTTTACGGGTGTTGAAAATTTGGGAATATTGTTTATGTATTAATAGCCCGGGGATTATACAGAGTAATAAGTTTATAATCCATGTCCGGTTTAAAATAGTAATTTCCTCATCCGGATTTGGAAACATTTCAATAATAAGACCGATGGGACTTATCTGGAGAAGCATATCAATTTCAAGGATATCTGATAGAATTAATGGCAGGATAAAATATACAGCAGCTATAACAGCAACGAAAATTCCTACTTTTGAAGACACTGGATAATACACTACGTAAAGCTCTAATAATAAAATGAGAAAAAGATAAGAAGATAATAAAACAAAAATCATATATAAATATGATTGTAAATCAAGTTGCGCCATAGAAGTTGTGCCGATAGCACAAGCTGCCCAAATTACAAACAAACCAAAACCAAGGAATAAATTTGAATATAGAAACGTTCGGAACAATACATTTTTGCTCGATACGGATTTTCTATGAATCAGTCCGATGTGCTCAATATAATTATTATATGAGCGGATCGACCATAACGGTATTGCGAGAATAGGTAACAGAGATATCAGCCAGAAGCTGTAATTTATTATCCGAGCGCCTTGAGTTAAGCGGGTATATAAAATGCCGAAGAGAACAAACTCATAGCCTATCATAAACAGATAAGCTCCCGTTCTGCTGAATAAAGGCTCATCTTCTTTATTGAACTTACGTAATATACCTATGATGCTCCAGCAGCTGAAATAAATCGCTACGAGACTGCTGAGTATCATAACAGGAAGTTTAATATTAAAGAAACTACCTTTGATACTTTTAAACATTCTAAAATTCATTGCAGAGATTACGAGCCGAATTATAAAAGGACCAAGAAAGAAAAAAATGATGATAAGAGTGGCGATATTACTTTTCTTCTTTTTAATAGTGAATTTGATTGAAGACAATAGAGCAACTGAATTTATCAATAAAGCCACCGATAATAAGAAAAAGAGGCTTTGGGCCAGCCATGAATTACTCTCCTGTCCCAGCTTCCCGAAGATAATAATGAGAATAAAATCTATTACAGCTAATAACATAATGATGAGATTCTTTCCGACAAGAATCCCGACGGCTTTTTTGCCGGCCGATAGTGGAAGCATTCTGAGGAAATCGTACGAATTTCCGGTGATTTCCTTTGTTATGGCTGAGCCGGAGTTTATAGCTCCCCAAATCCAGAGAATGACTACCTGCAGAATCAGAAATTGGTAACATATACTTATGAAAAGTTTTGTAGTACTTTTATAAATTTCCTGGTATTCGTATGCTATGTAATTAACATATAAAAGTAATACGATAATTGAGATATGGATAATCAGGTGTACCCAGAGCTGGCGGGGCCGCATCAGGCTGTATCGATAACGTCGTATTAATGGATTATTAAATATCATTTTACTCTGTTAAATTCCTGTTCTTCAGAGGATGAAATTTTCATAAATAAATCCTCAAGGTCGGTTTTTGCCTCGGAAAAATTATATACTTTGATGCCGTTAGTAATAAGGAGCGAATTCAGGTCTGCTAATTCTTGTTCTGTGGCATTAATCTCAATCATTATATCTTTGTTCTTTACAGATATTATATCAGCATTTGGAGAATCTTTAATCAACTCGGTTGCCTTTTCACAATTATCTAAAACGGATATGCATATTTTTCTTGTTTCAAAAACTTTTTGTTGAATTTCTTCGACTGCTCCCTGCATGACGATTTTGCCATCGTTCATTAGTGCGATATGCGTACAGAATCCGGAAAGTTCGGTTAATATATGAGAGGATATAATAACGGTTTTTCCTTCTCCGGCGAGTTTCTTCAGGATTTCACGTAACTGGATTCTTGCTTTGGGATCCAATCCGGACGCAGGCTCATCTAATAAAAACAAATCAGGGTTGTGCACCAGCAGCGCTCCGACTCCCATTCGCTGCACCATGCCGCGTGAGAGGTGACGAACAAGATCATTTCGTTTATGTGAAAGTTCAATATAGTTTAGTACTTCATCTATTCTGGCAGGTATTGATTTCGTTTCAACCTTATATGCTCTGGCAAAAAATTCCAGACATTCTCTAAGTGTAAGGTCATTATAGAGATTGAAAAAATCAGGGAGGTAGCCGATATTTTTGCGTATTTTGAGGTATTGTTTTTTTAAGTCATATCCTAATATTTTTACTGAGCCGCTTGTGGGGCGAAGTACCGTGGCTAAAATCCTGAGAAGTGTTGTTTTACCCGCTCCGTTTGGGCCGATAAGCCCGAGAACCTGTCCGGGAGACATGGAAAAACTAACATCATTTACGGCTACTACAGTGCCGTATTCCTTTCTGATGTTATTTATTTCCAGAATGTCCATATTGTTGAGTTACAAAAAGTTACAATTTTCGCAATTCTTTTACAATAATGACTTACAACTGTCCCTGCTTACCTTCTGACGTGGAGTATACTACAGCTTCGTGTCCCGAAACTCAAGAGGTTTTATCGAATTATTTCTTTACAGTTGAATATATTCTTTAGGTTCGAAATTCTTTTCCATTGTCCAGAAAAGTGCCTTGGGGTCTTTAATTCGATAACATAATATAACATCGTAACCTTTATTCTCAACCAACGGCTTAAGGAACGGCAGATCTTCCACGATTTGTTTTTTCAGTTCCATATCATCGAGTAACTCGACGGTACCTTCGACTCTAACCTGGCTGAATTCCTTCTGATTGAAGAAACATAACTCGACGGCGGGATTAGCCTGTAATTGTTTGTGGAGGTCCTTGAGGGTAGTAGTTGCAAAGATAAGTCCATTTTCATCCGCCCTGTAAATCATCATGATTCGAACATGCGGCAGGCTGCCTTCTGTTGTAGCAAGACTGAAAGCGGGATTCTTATTGATGAATTCGATAATTTCCTGTTTAGTCATGATTGATTCCTTTATTAAGATTGCTTTTCAATTTTTTCTTTGCCGTTCATATAGGGACGCAGAACTTCCGGAATTGTCACTGTACCATCCGCATTCTGATATAGTTCGAGAATTGGTATTAAAATTCTTGGTGATGCAATTACTGTGTTATTCAATGTATGGCAGAATAGATTCTTTTTGCTTGAAGTTTCTTTATAGCGGAGATTCATACGTCGTGCCTGGAATTCGTAGAATTTACTGGCGCTGTGAGTCTCGCAGAAATTTTCCCTCGATGGCATCCACGCTTCTATATCGAATTTCTTCGCCTGACCTCTGCCAAGGTCGCCGGTACAAACGTTTACAACTCGATAGGGCAGTTTCAAAGCCTGCATTACTGCTTCGGAGTTGGATAAAATCTCATCGTGATATTTTTTGCTTTCTTCGGCGCTGTTTTCACAAATTACAACTTGTTCAACCTTGTCGAATTGATGAATTCTGTACAATCCGTAAGTGTCCTTACCTGCGGCACCGGCTTCACGCCTGAAACAGCTTGATAGGGCGACATATTTTAGAGGTAATTCTTCATGGTTCAAAATTTCACCCATTCGATACGCAGTCAGCGGCACCTCGGCGGTTCCCACCAGGTTTAGCTGGTCTTTTTCCATACGGTAGGTCTGTTCT
>Ga0272443_10002687_pt1 | contig 22187 bp, 33 predicted proteins | sample SSMAcet12_FD_193581 | JGI IMG/M metagenome (GOLD analysis project Ga0272443, IMG submission 193581) | Marine sediment archaeal communities from Little Sippewissett salt marsh, Falmouth, MA, United States - SSM-Acet-12 | ecosystem: Environmental > Aquatic > Marine > Wetlands > Sediment ...
AATTGATTAAAACAACAGGGGTAAAACTTAATGTTTTTTCTCGTTTTCTTTTTATACTATAAGATAAACAAAACTTAATAAAATATCATTTAAATAAAAATATACAGTTTATAAATGATTATAAAATACTTGTATTTTTCATTATCTTCTAATAAAACATAATGATACTTTAATATTAAAAAAACCAAAAACTTTAAATATGTAATAAAATATTAAAATTATGAAGCATATGAACAAACCCAAACGAAAAACAGCAGCGCAATTACTTAAGGAATTACCTGATACCCCTTATACAAGAAAAATGGATAGAGAAATTAAACGTATAGAAAAAAAGGAGAAAGAAAACAAAAAATAAAGGAGAGAATAATATGAGTGATGATAGAAAAATATCTGTTGGGAGCTACACAATTATTATCACTGATGTTCCTGATGATGTAAGTGACGAACAGTTACGTCAACAATTATATCAAAAAGCAAAGGAAGAGATATTTATGAAGAAACAAAAAATGAAAGAAATGGAAGGATGGTGTAGTTAATGGGATTAGAAACATTCTTTACATCACTTCCCCCAAAGAAGCAAAAGCTATTCCAGAACATCGCAGCCGTAGGTATCATATTTACACTGCTGTATGCCTTCTGGTCGTTTATGTACATATATTATGAGACCGGAAAATATATGGGTTTCTTTAGCGTTGGAACGCTGTTTCCAATAATACTTATGTTAATAATATTTTATTTCCTGTGGCAACTATCACATGGCAAAAAGCTAAAGGCCCCAAGTAACAACCCCCTACAGCCACAACAGCAGCCCCAACGCCAGCAGGCCCCAAGACCGCCCCAAAGAGCACCACCACAGCCAAAACAACAGCCCAGGCTATCAATACCCCAACAACCCAAAAGAAAGCCAGCAACTGGCAGTATCAAATGCCCTAAATGTGGAACACTTATCTTAGGCCAGCAGTGCCCAAAGTGTGGCTTTAGACGATGATGCGATTCCTCGAGAAGGAGATGAGCCTTCATAACAGGCAAAGCTGGGATATCATATTCTGGGCTGGTATCCTGATGTCGTTTCCGCTATTAGGACTGACATGGATACTTGCCAAGTTCCTGTTGTGGGCTCCTACACTTCTTCTTGTGGTATCAATTAACTGTATGTATAAGAACAATATGATTGCCCTGAGGCAAAAGAAGGAAGAGGAAAAGGAATAGAGATGAAAGAAATCTATAATATAATACTGTTTCATATTTATGCTACGTTTGTAATGATAGGCATATTTGCTTTAGGCAACTGGCTTATTTCCATGTTGTTATAGGTGATAGAGATGAAAGCGACATATCAAATGCATGTAAGATTGGATGAATGGATGGTAGAACACATAGAAGATTTATCAAAGAAATTTAATATGAGTCATACTGCAATCGTTAATGCAGCATTGGCTGATTATATAAACAAACATAAAACCATGAAGTCATAGGTGATTGAGGATGAAGATACCAAAAGTGACTTGTTTATTTTGTGAGGAAAAAATGCTTATTACTGCTTGTACGAGGATAGGTAAAAAACAAGTTTGTAATGATTGTATGCAGAGATTAATTGAAATGATTGAGTTTCATAAACCATTAACTTATAGGTGATTAGTTAATGGGAAAACTAAAACATGTATTACGATTATCAGGCACCATCTTCGCCTTTTACATAACTATCAATTTCTATATTTTTATGTTCACAGCGATGTTTACCAACAACGTAACTGTTGTGTATTGGAATCACTTCCAGGAGGCATCAATAGAATATATTGTATACCTACTACTCCTCCCAGTGATAATCTATGCAACAGTAGCACAGGTTCGTTTACACAAAAAACTTATGAAAAATAAACAAGCAAAGGAGTTATTATATGAGAAATAATTATCAAATTGGAATTCAGAAAGCAGTACTTGATGCAATTGTTCAAGGACAAAAAATGGGTCTAGATTATGTAACAAAGCAACAAATCATTGAGTCAGTTTCAAAGGTAATGGAGCTAAAAGACCCACAGAATCAAGTAGGGCAAGCACTCTATCAGCTTTCTCAACGTAACAGTAAATTTAAAAACCCCCGCATCAAGAAATTTATAGAAGAAAATAAACATCTTGGATGGGTGCCTGTTGAAGAAGAAGTAGCACGCTTATACCCAAAGAAATGGAGACATCAACAACATAAAAATATTAAAAATTCAAATACATTTAAATAGATAACAGAAAATAATGATACAATGAAAAAGGTTGTTCACATCAAAGACGAAGACGTGCATATCGCTATTTCCAACGAACAAGATATCAAAGACAAATATATGATATGCACAGAAGGAGCTATTGCCAAGTGCATTAAACATGTGTATAGATATAAGGAACTTACAATGCCAAAAGACATCATGATTAGGATTCTTTTCCTAGCACACAAAGGACTCAAGTGCGACTGCGACCACTTAGACGTAGCCCAACGCCATTCCTTGTATGAGGCAATAAAAGATAATGATAGTGGCGACCCATATCTAGAGCAATTCATCAAAGAAACAAAAGAAATGTTTCACATAGGAGAAGAACTTGATGTTACGATTTAGTTATACAAACCTACGCGATATTTTTACGAGGCCGAGAAATAAAGATGAGTTATTTGAACCCTTAAAAGTTACAGCAACAATTTGGGACTTTTTCCAGCTGGAGCGCCAGTTGAATATGGCGCTGTATAATAGCGAGCAAAATAAATCACATCATATGCATGATTGGTTTATCCCTGATTCGTTGAAGGGATTACCTGAAGAAGGAGCAACGTACATGGAATGTTATATGTTTTCAAAGTTAATACGTGCCTTCATGAAATATATTGACGACAATAGAGAAAATATAGAGCGTGATGATAAGTTATGCCTAGCTATGATAACAACAGTAATTGCAGTAAAAGGGCAGTTAGTTGTTGTAAATACAACATGGAAGCCGGTAGAAAGATTGCTTCATGATGTTGTTAAAGAGGAAGAAGTAAAATATCAATTTAATCCAAATAGAAATGCACTTATTATAGAAGAAAAGGAAAAGGAGATACTACCATGAAAGAAATATATAACGGAAAGGTCTTTCAAATAGGGGATGAGATAATTGAAAAGGAAATCACCCTGTTTGAAGTCCGAGGAAAAGTATTTGAAGTGAGTGACGGACCAAAAGTTGAAGAGAAAAAAACAATACAAACAACAGTACTGAAGCCACAGTTGCCTAAGGAACCTTTATTTCTTGATAAAGGCAATATCATAGGATATCAAAAACGTACACCTATTTATGAGAATGTTCTAAAGGCAATTCATAAAGGACTACAACAAAATGTATCTATGTTTGATGTGATGGAAAAATATTATTCAACATATGATGATACGAAAATAACAGAAATATTTAGCAAATATCGAGACTGGATGCGAAGCCATACTACAACAACATTAAATACACTGAATAACAAAACAAAAAAAGTTGACCCGGGTATATCAGTATATAAACAAATCAAAAGCAATGTACTCCAAGATGTTATTAACGCTATCAAAGAGAATAAAACAAGAGCGCAAATCATCAACATCATCAAACGCTATCATACAAAGGTAAGCATTTCTTCTTTAGAAACATACTATGCAGATTATGTAAAGTATATTCGTGACAATCATCTTGTTGCTGATGAGTTTTTTCCAATTAAAAATGGAAAATCAATACACAAGAAACCCAAGAAAGAAAGAAAACACTATAAACCCAAAAATGTGGACTGTGTTGGGTTTAGTAAAACATATCAGATTTGGGTAAGAACTGAATGGTATCAAAAAGTAAAACGTGCTGTGAACAAATATGACCTTGTTGGTACAGTTGCTGCAATTGCGAAGGAAACAGGATTGAAGGAAGGACATATACGAGCCACTCTTGATTACATGCGCAACAAGGGAAAGAAGGAAGTGTATAAAACCATCAACGATAAAGGACAAGTTGTTTACCAGCCTGCATAGGTGGGCAAATGAAGGCAACAGTGGTGTGTTCAAATAGCAAATTTGGGCGCACTATCAAAACCTTTTTAAATGCCCAGCTTATATAGATTTTTTATAAAATTTTTTCTGTTGGAAAAAGTGGAGAGAGATGGATGGTCTATCCAAAAAATAAGAATTACAACGGCCATATTTATGCCAAAGATGATGTGCAAGCAGTACTGAATACACAAGAGATAGGTTACATAAAAACGCCTGTATCAGTACTTTATTTTCCTGATAATGTATCATTACATCAGGTGAAGCAATCACTGAAAACAATGAATGTGTTAGTAAATGAACTCATAAGGAAAGAAAAGCATGAGTCAAAGTTGCAAAATGACAGCAATTAATCTCACTGGCGACGAACTAATCAATACTTACGTTGATGTATTTAGTAACTATTCATTTAAGAACGAGCTATATGCCAAGATATCACTACATGTTCTTTTTGGGCAGGCAATATCACAAAAGGTATATTATAAGATGGGAGAAAGGATGATAGACCTTCGCTCCAATATGCTTTTGATAAAGCCACAGGGAACAGGAAAGGGCGCAGGGTATGGGTTTGTTGCAAACATGGCCAAGCGCCTTGGTATTGGATTTGATACGCTAACAGAATCAACAGATGCCGGCCTTATTGGCACTCTTGAAAAAGATGGAAAAGAAACAGTTGTTGTACCAGGCCTCCTTCAAACCACAGACCTTATAGGAATGGAGGAGGCATCACCTCTCTTTGATTATAACACTGAATTTAGTAAAAAGAATATGTTATATATGCAGATTACTATGAACTCCCTTTGGGGAAGTTCCTGCCACATATCAAAGCGCCTTGGAACCCAACTTATTGATTTTGACCCACATGCATCATTTTTATTGCTTACATATCCACCTGACCACCTTGTAGATAAGTTACTAAAAACTGGTTTTGTAGACCGGCTTATTCCTATCTTTGAGGATGTAACACTTGCTGACAGATTGGAAGTTATCAAGATAATGAGTGAGAAGATAGTATCATATGGTGATGTGCAGGAATCATCCAAAGCAAAGAATGAACTACTTACACAATCATTATTACGAATTATCAATAAATATAGGAAACGCGAAGCACTCAAACGAATTTATATCACTGATGATATCAAGGCGTTGATGCTTCAAATCATAGAGGAATTCTCTATAAAGATATTGGATGCATCACCAAAGGCTCGTGAGAAGCTTGAACACTTTTTGAATAGGCTGTACGAAATCTTGCTAAAGCTGGCCATACACCACGCTTTATTGTCGGGAAGGGAAAATATCGAGGTGAAGGATATTATGTATGCACGGTTGCTCTATTTGCCGATATGGCGCAATCTCATCATTAGTATAGAATCACTGCTGATTATTGACCCACATGAACGTGCAAGGCATCACAGAATTATACGCACAGCAATCATAGAATATGATAAGCAAATCAAAAAGAAGAAGTTTGTGCGTGATACCTGCTGGGTACGACGACTGACAATGGTACAGAACCTACAAACAAAGTGGGATAATTGTTCACTGGAAACAGCAGATAATAATCTGATGAAAATAGAAAAGATTCCAGAAACAACATATGAGAAGTTTGGCAAGATTGCTGCACATGAAAAAGATAAATTTTTTGAAAGGAAATATATTGGTGGAGTCGCTTATTTAAAAAAGATAAGAGATATAAAATAAAGGAGGAAGAGAACTATGGGAAAAGTCCCTGAAGATATTCAGAAAAATATCAAAGAACTAGCAAAAGCAAAAAAAGTTGATGTGAAAGAGTTAGTTCAGAAGCTGAAGGAAATCAAAGAAACTGATGAAGCAATTCAAGCAATGGAAAAAGAAGACTGGAAGATTCGTTTTGCATGGGCCAAGTTATACAGGCAGTATGCTGTAACTGGAAGTGCAAAAGAGTTCTATGTTATGCCATTGTTGAAACCTGCTCCCTTGCAAATCACAACGAAAAAAGGAGAAAAGCTGTGGCTCGGAGAATTATCAGCACTTGTTCAGCCATTAGAAGATGGTGAACCTGGAGAAGTGATGTATGGAGCTGGAACATTTTTTCGTGATGGTGCCAAGGCATTATCTAAGTTAGAAAAAGGAACTGTGTATACAGCATCACTTGTTATGAGTGAAGTAAACTGGGGTGTAGGTATTTCTGGTGATAACCCCAACTTTACAAAAAGTGATTACAAATTTCCAACAACCTTTGAAAAGTTTTTCAAAGAAGAAATAGAGCCATCTGGAAGAGATATCACACTTGGTGAAATGGACATATCAAAAAGTGAAGACCAAACTGATGTAAAAGTGGTAACAGTAACTGCCTTTGATTGCGACGTTGGTGAGCGAGATGGGAGAGAGTATGGATACTACGATATCATGGACCACTCCATTATGGGTTCAAATATTCGCGTGTTTGTTCATCCAACTGATGTTGTGTGGGCACAAGGCTCCATTATTAATATGGGCCTGAGAATTGATATTGATGACAAAGGCGTGCCAAGGATATCACCACACTTTATCTTGCCAACAGACATAGCGGAGAAGCGGGAGATTACAGTTGTGCCAGTAGGTAAAAAACAAGAAGCCGTTGATATTGATGATGAGGAGGAAGAAGAGGAAGAACAAGAAGAATCAAAGGAAGATGATGAAGACGAAGCCATCTTTGATGTATAGGTGAGAAGATGGCGGAAAAGAAAGAAGCAGTGAAACAGGATGATGTGAGTAACCTTTGGAATCAAAGGGCTACATCTATTCCTATTTCTACCTACGCAAAGGAAACAGCTGATACAGAAAAGATACTTGTTTTTAGTGAGACAGGTGGAGGAAAAACACATTTTTATTTACAGCTATTACAATATTTAAAAGATGTTAAAAAAATACCTAAAGAAGAATTAAAAATGTTTATTATTTTTCCTGACCGGCCACAAGGAATTGTAAAGCTATATGGGCTCATTCCAAAGGAGTATCGTGATTGTATTGATATTTTTCCAGTAGGTACATATGAAGAAACAATCAAAGCAACAGCCACAGCAGTGGAAGCACTTGAGAAGCATTATAAAGAAACTGGTAGGTATGGATGGCTTGTATTTGAGCTCATTGAAAACTATTGGACTTTCTCACAGGATTACTTTTGTAGAGAAGCATATGGAACATCAATGGCGGAGTTCTTTGCTCAAATGCAAAGCATCAGTAGTAAGGATAGAGCTGAAAAAAGAACAGCATATGAAGCCTTTGCAGGACCCTTTGGTGGTCCATGGCCCATCATAAAATTTTTTCATAACTTCAACTGGATTGACAAGGTAAAACGTATGCCATATAATGTGGTATTTACTTCTGAGCTCAAAGAAGAAGATAACAAAGATTCTATTTTTTCTGACCTTGGCTACAGACCTGCTGGAGAAAAGCATACCCAACACAAAGTTGATACTATCGTATACCTAACCCATAAAGGAAATACTTTCCTTATGAAGCCATTCAAGCTGACAGGATTTAGACGATTATACAGCCAATTAGATGTAACTGATAAAAACCCATATCAAGTTCATAAGGATGCTCTTGCAAAGTTGGAAAAGATGGGCCATAAAGTATCAAAGATGGATGACATTGAGAAACAAGCCAATATCAAACCACCCAAGCCAAAAAAAGAAGAGAAACCTACGAATCCACCGCCAGAAAAAGAAGAGACAAAGGAAGAAGTGAAGGAAAAAAAACCTGAAGAACCTAAAGAATCAGAAGAAGAGGTTTGGGAGGTGTAGATGTGAAATTTGTATTAAAACAAGAACAGTTCATTGATATGCTTGAGAAGATGCTGGTGAAAGATATTTATCCTTCATCAGTGCTTTCCATTAAAGGAAAAACAATTTACTCTATCCAGAAGGAAGAGCATGCCAGAGCCATTAGATTCGTAAAATTTAGCGAATCATATTTTGAGTCTATTGATGAGAGCAAGGAAGAAAGCATTGATTTGAATATTGAAAAGGTACTCAAGGTTATCAAAAACATTCCAGCTACGGTATCACTTACCATTCAAACAAAAGGAGAAAAACTATTGATATCAGGTGAGAAGCCTGATGGCCAAGTGCTGGATATCAAGCTCACATATAATGAGCCAGAAGGGGATGTTATCAAATCACTCGACGATGTAAATATAAAAATGAAGGAAGGAACACCGGTGGTAACAGAACAGCAAATACCCCTTGATATTCAGTTTACTATAAAATTAGAAGACTTCAAGGAAATCACAAGCTATGCCAGTTCGTTGGGGACAGAGTTCTATAGGTTTTTCCTTGAGAATAAAAAACTAGGTGTTAGGATTGGAAACCTTGATGCAACGAGTGATGAAGTTACTTACTATCCAAAAGCTACAATAAAAAAAGGCGAAGGATTAGATGTCGTTTACACATATGGCATAGCTCAAATAGGTGAAACATTTGAGCACGATGTGATGGTATGCACCAAATCAAATTGCCCAACTTGGATATACGAGACAATACCAAAGAAGTACATCTTGGGGTTGTACATTCCTCCTTTTGAGGAAGGGTAGAACCTATTTCAGGATACAAATGTGAGTGTCTAAATACCCTAGTTATCATATCCCATTTTTCTCTGGTGTGTATCTCCTTGGCACGAGCATTTGACTGATAAAATAGGAGAGATATATGTTTACAGAAGTACCAAGGTACATTGGCTTTCCAGCGCAAACATTTGTGAATACAAAGTTTGCCTTCAAGAGCTTTGAAAGAACATTTAAAGACAAAGTACCTTTCTTTGTTTCTACCTTTCAGTTTAAGGATAGAAATACCCCTATCATCAATAATCTCTTCTTTGATATTGATTCGTATTTTTCCTTGAGGATTCCATATAGGAATACAAGGACCCTACGGGACTTTTGCTATAAGCATGATATCCCTTACATTATTAATTTCTCGGGTGGGAAAGGATTTCATTTACTTATGCGTTTCAAACCAATTGTAGCAGATACACCTGAAAAGAAAGAAGAGCTACGAAACCTTATGTTTTCTCTTCAGTTAAAAATAGCAGAAGAAACGCAAATAGAAGCATATGATGAGCCTACGTTTGGGCGTATACGTTTTTTGATTCGATACCCAACATCAAAGTATCTGAGGCGGGATGAGGAGACAGGTGCTGTAGGTGAATCAGGTTATTATTGTCGGTATCTCACTGATGAACATTTTGATAAAGGCTTGAAGCACATTGTTAAAATAGTAAAGGAGCCAGGTATTGTTCCAAAGGAGAATGGTTCAGCTGGCATATCAATATATGATATCAAGGATTTATTTAAGGACTTTAAGCTGAAGGAAAGGGAGAATGGTGTTACTGAGCGATTACTGCTGCAACGAGCAGGGAATATCATACCAAGCATTGAAGCCCTGGGTGTTCCTTGTTTGCAGAAGATAGCAAAGAACAAACATCCCAATCACTTTGAGCGTATAGAGCTTGTATCATTCTTAAAGTTGCTTGGATACACTGACCTGGCCATCAATGCTTTTATTAAGCAACTGAACTGGAAGGATTACAAGTATCCAGTGACATCATATCAAATAAGAACTATTAACCCTAGATACCCAAAGTGCTCCTACTTAAAGGAAGCATATGGGGAGTTGTGCAAAGATTGCACATTTAGAAAGTGAGGAGAAAGAAATATGAGAAAACTACCAGATGTAAAAAAAGTATTAGCTGATATGAACGCCCATTTGCAATCAAGACCCGATGAAAAACTTATTGCTGGCTATCAAAAAGCAATGAAGGATTACGAAGAAACTGAAAATCCACAAGCAAAAATAGCAGCCGATATGATTAAAAAAGAAATTGATAGGCGTGGTTTAGACATTGAAACTACAGATTGATAATAGGGAGCACAAACGAATACCATTATTCCAAAGGTACATACATAGTCATAGATGTAGCACTATCACAGGTATAGAACTTTTAAATATGCCAACTGGTGACTATGGCACGCCTGACTATCTCGTTGGAATAGAATACAAAAAGGATGACCTTGTTGCTTGTATTTTCAATGAAACGCTTGATAAACAGCTACGAGAGCTACGTCATCAATATGAGCACCCATACTTGTTTATTGGGTACGATGGCTTTCAGGATGCCATTATGAGCAATCCTGGAACGAATCCTGACAGTATTGTTGGAAAGATAACATCAATATTAGCACGCCATCATATGCCTGTAGTATTTACTGGCGACTTACTTGTGCAGTGCGTTTGTGATGTTGTGGAGAAACATTACGATGGCAAAACAAAGGTAAAGGAAACTGAATATACTCCCATACGAAAAGGATTTCAAAAGCGTAAACCAACACCTGTAGAAATAAAAGTAGATATCATAAGCAGGATTCCTGGTCTTGGAGCTAAAAAGGGATATGCGTTGCTTGAACATTTTGATTTCTCATTGCAGAAATTATCACAGGCAACAGCAAATGAAATTATGACTGTGCCAAGGATAGGAAAAGTGCTGGCCAGACATATCATAGAGGTGCTCCAATGAGTATGGGTGGAATGATATGCCTTGTGGCATTTATCTTTTGGTCGGTGTTTGCTTTCTTGGCTTTTAGTGCTGCTGGGGATTTCTTTACGTTCTTGAGGAGCATTTGGTTCATACTGTTTGTAGTAGGATACATAGTAATTATGGTTATTTATTCAATAGGAAAGAGGCTCGGTAAGAATTATGACAACGAACACAATTTATATTGAGAAGTATAGACCACAATCACTGGATGATGTATATGGGCAACCCCATGTAGTGAACTACCTGAAGGAATTTGCTAAGCGCGGTGATGTGCCACATATGCTTTTTTCAGGACCTGCGGGCACAGGTAAGACAACATGTGCGATTGCTTTTGCTCATGAACTGTATGGTAATAGCTGGAAGAATTATTTTCATGAAATAAATGCCAGTGATGATAGAGGGATTAAAGTTGTTCGTGGTGAAATAAAAGATTATGCCAAGACGAAAATCATAGGAAAAGATTTTAAAATTATTTTTATGGATGAAGCTGATAGTATCACTAAAGAAGCTCAGCATGCATTAAGACGAACAATAGAACGGCATTCAACGAAGTGCCGATTTATTCTTTCTTGTAATTACCCTAATAAAATCATTGACCCTATTAAGGACCGCTGTGTTGTTTTTCGTTTCCAACGCCTTTCAGCAAAAGATGTACAACGTATGTTACTTTCTGTAGCCAAAGAAGAAGGCATTGATATCACGCAGTCTGCTGCAATGTTGCTGGCTACGCTATCAAATGGCTCGATGCGTAAGAGCTTGAATACTTTGCAGAAACTTCATCTTGGTGGGATAGAGCATATCAATGATGATGTGATATATGATGCTCTTCATTATGTAAATGATGACCACGTGAGAAGTTTACTTATTGCTGTTAAAAAGGGCGATATCACAGTGGTTGATAAGTATCTTGATGGTTTGTTAAATACAAAGATGTATTGTTCTGAGGAAATCATAGAATCGTTACGTCGCCTTATCAAAGAATCCAACACACTATCAAATGCTGACAAACTAAAGGCCCTTGAGCAGATGGGCACGGTAGAATATAGGATAGCTGTTGGTGCTACTCCTGAAATTCAACTAGGAGCCTATATGTGTGCCTTGATTAAGTTATATGAGAAATATAAGAAGGAATAAAAATGACAGAAGAAACAAAAATGATAGGGATTGTTGCTCTTATTTTTGGTGTGTTTAATTTAATTCTTTCATTATTTATAGATGTTTATCCTATTAATTTTGTAGGTATAATATTATCAAGTGCTTTAATAATTCTTGGTTTTTTTATTTTATTATCAAATGTAGAAAATAAGGAGAATAAAGATGGAAGACAACACTAAGAATGTATCATTCTGGATTATCCGAACCATCTGTGTTGCCATTATACTGTTTACGCTTGTGTATGCCGTTCAGCAGTATATTGGTATTCCAATTCTAACGGATGCTATGGTGGCAGTTACTCTTGTACTATTGATAGGGCTCGCCCATGAGTTCTTTCATTATATCGTGGCTGTGCGCTTGGGATATAAACCTGTATGGTTTCGGGAGAAGATGAAGATGGGGTTTGATATCACACCCCATACAAATAGAAAGAAATGGAGGAAGGATAATAAAAAAATTGCACTCACACCTTATTATGTATTGATACCAGTATCACTGCTTCTCATAGGGGGAGGGTATTATTATGGGAATCTTGGTATCACAATTGCAGGAATAGGAAGCCTGCTACTACATGGGATGTCTATTAAAAAGGAAGGTGTACTCGTATGAAAGGAGGGGATATGGATGCTTATATATATTTTTATAGGAACCGTGCTACTAGGAATCATGTTTGCATCAGCAATATATCTATGGTTTTATGCCTTTAAGGAAGAAGAGGAATAACTATGGGCGTATTTGAGCGTGGCATAAGCCAAAGCGGATTATCCATCTTTAGGAACTGCCCTTACGCCTACAAACTGCATTACATTGATAAGGCGGAGGGTATGTTCTTTGACCCTAGCGTACTTGATGTAGGTAAACTCGCCCATAAAGCAATAGAGCTGTATTATAAACACGACTTTCTGACTGAAGGAGTTGCTGATGATATTCTAGCATTTTCTTATCAACATCTTAAAAAAATATGGGATATCACACTTACAGTAGAGCAGTTACAAAAGGCATATCAATGCCTAGAGCATCATGCTACATGGGAAGCTGAAAATATAAAAAAATATAATCATACTAAACCAATTCCTGAAGCAAAATTAGCAGGTAGGAACTACTTTGGCTATGTTGATTATATCAACTTAAACCAGAACCAAGCTGTTGATTTCAAGACAAACACCTGGCCAACGCTATCATATGAATATAGGATGCAGGCCCATGTGTATCGCGAGCTGATTGACCAAAACTTTGGCGAGAGGCTATCACATTTTTACTTTTTCTTTTTACATCCTAACACGTGGAGAACTGTAAAGTTCGACAGTGACAAGCAGAAACAAGTGGGGGAAGAGGTAGAGGAGATGAAGAGGCAAGTTCTTGCATGTTATGAAACTGGTGAATTTGAGAAGAAGCCAAGGACACCAGCGACGTGTAAGAACTGCCTCTATAATTATTATTGTATGGTGAAGGGATGGTAAATAATAGCAGAACGATTTATGGCGCAAAATGGGAATGCCCAATTTGCAAAACAAAGGGAAGTAAATATGTGGCAGCGTGGAAGGCACGAATGCAATTTAATAGGCATTTGGATAGGAAGCATGATAGTGTTCGCGTGCCACCAATTTTATTGTATAAAAACATAGAAACAGGAAAATATTTAGGAAGTAGAAAAAATGTCTACGGAAGAAATCAAACAATTGGAAAAAAAGCTAATAAGAATAGAGCAAGATATTGTAGCACTTTGTAAGGTATCAAGTACAACACTCAGTGCATTATCAAATACATTGAAGCGTGTGGAGAAGCTGGAGAATCAAGCTGAAGATAAGGCTATAGATAAAGCTATTGAGATGTATCAGTAAATATTAAAAAAAGGAAAACCTTTAAGTAAACACAAGGGATTTCTTGTATGAGGAATATGGATGAAACAAAACTTGCTCTTGAAGATTGCGAAATGGCAGGTTACTATGGAAAGTTAGGTGCTGAAAATATAAGTCCTGATGACTTAGATATAGCAGTGTTATATATGAATGATGCAGTAATACATATTAATACTGTTACAGAGTATTTAAATGATATGTAAGAGCTAGGCGATAGGATGGCAGAATTGAATAGTAGGTGGACCGACCTAAAGCATCAGGGAGTAATGACCGTTACTATGCGGTGGCGTTTGAATTCCTTTTTTACTCAGTGCATCCCATTCATCAAACGCGAATCCCCGTCATCCCGCCAAATAGCATGATATAATAAATAAAGGAGGTGGAAATAATATGAGGAGAGACAATCAAAAGGCAGTAGATGCAATATTAGGTGTGTGTTTGATGGTTGGAATTACTGTAGCAATTGCTGCACTTGTATATTTTTATGCAACATCACTTGACCCATCTGATGCAACAGATATGCAAACAGTAGAGTACTCAGGTGTTCTTTATGGCTTTAATGCTGATGAAATCTTCATAGGCAATGATACTATAGATAATGTACGATGGATAGATAATGGCGACAGGCGATACTTACAAGAGTTTTTAGGTGAATATATAACAATAGGATTTGAAAAGGAGGAATCATATTATAATGAAGGTGTTTACTACTACTATTACGAATACGCCTATTTGAATCATTAAAACACATCAAAAAATAAAAGAAGTAGAAACATGATTAGCTAATGAAGAGGACCGATATGAGGAAGATTGATATAGTAAAATTTATATGTATTTTTATAGGAGGGATTTTCATAGGTGGATGCATTTTGATTGGCGTTCTCTTACTATCGCAAACAACATATGCAGCTGTATTGGCATCAATGGCTGCCATGTGTAGTGCTATGTTTTTTATTATGTTTGCCTGTGACCACTATATGAAAGAGTATATAGAAGAATTTCATAAAAGAGAAGAGGAGAGATTGGATGAAATGGAGGAAGCTGGAGCATAAGCGAATAGCACTTATTTTAGTAGGTTTATGCTTTTTAGTATTAGTATTAAATTCATATTTTAATTTTATAAGCGGAAACACGTTGAACGAGGAAGGGGAGTCCCTTGGTACAAGATATTATTTAAGTGGCCCTGACCCTTATTATAATATGCGCCTGTGTGAAGAAACCCTTGAAAAAGGGTACTACCCATATTTGTCTCCTGAGCAAGGCGACCCCCTCCTTAATTATCCACTTGGAGTACGAGGAGGTGCCAGACCTCCCCTATTTAATTTGATAGCTGTAGGAACTACAAAACTTATTGAACCTGTAGTAGGCGAGACGGATGGCCTTGGTTTATCAATGCTATTTCTTCCAGCTATCTATGGCGCTATTCTCGTATTCCCTATTTATGGGATTGGCAAAGAACTTTTTGATAGGAGAGCAGGGCTTATAGCTGCGGCACTCGTACCCCTTATTCCTGCGCATATAGGCTCGGGTCATGGCTCGGCATTATCACTGTTTGACCATGATTCCTTTGTTCTCCTATTATTTGCCATTACCTTTTATTTTACCATAAAAGCCCTCAAGGAAAAAGATAACAAGTGTTATTTCTTTGCAGGGTTAGCAGGACTAACTATTGGTGCACTTCAAATGACGTGGGTTGCAGCCCAAGTAATACTCCTGCTCCTTATGGCATATATGGTTGTTCAGTTCTTCTTAACCCTTTGGAAAAGTAACTATGATATGTCAGGATTTTATGTAACTACTATTATTTTTGGTGTTGCATTTTTTGTATCAGCACCATATTTTATTATAAAAGATATTTTTATTCACTACCCACTTATTTTATTTGGAGCATCACTTCTTATTACGGGTGTCGTGCTTATCTATAGAAAATTAAATCTTCCAGGCACACTATCAATACCCATCAGCGTTCTATTAGGTGGAACAGCCCTAGCTGTTTTTTATTCAGCACATATAGGTATCATACAAGTGCGTGCATTGGAACAGATAGGAGCAGTATTTTTTGGAGCAGGAATTTATGGTAGTAAGGTATCACTTACTATTGGCGAGGCACATACAGCAAGTCTTAGTGTGATAGCGATGTCAATTGGACCTCTTATTTATTATGGGGGAATTCTTGGCTTGTTGCTGTTTATGTATAAAACATATATAAGTAAATGGCCTAAAGAAAATGTGTTCTTTATTGTTGTTGCCCTTGTGCAGTTATGGATGGTTACAAACGCTGGGCGCTTCCTAAATGATACCATTCCTGTGCTGGTTGTATTCACTGGATTTATTACAGCAACTATTCTTATAAAGTTGGATTACAAACGCCTCTTTAGCAATATGCGAAGGGCCCGTTCCATTAAGCCAATGAAGGCAGTTCATATCTTTGGAATACTATATGTTATCGTTGGATTAATTCTCCCAAATACCTATCTTGCTCTTGATGCAGCCGTACCACCATCAATGGACCAGCAAGTGTTTGGAGAAAACTTTTCTGGATACTTTGGTAATTCAGTGAGCGAGCAAGTGCAGTGGTCCTATGCCTGTGAATGGCTGGCTACTCAGGATACAGCCATTGAGAAGCCAGAAGATAGGCCTGGAGTGATAAGTTGGTGGGATTATGGGTTTTATATCGCATCAATGGCTAAACACCCCACAGTGGCGGAAAATTACCAACATGGCATTCCTTGTGCTGCGAATTTTCACACAGCACTAACTGAGAAGGAAGCAAACGCTGTATTAATAATTCGATTAATGGAAGGGACCAAGCGACCCATTACAAAAGCAACGCCAGTAGGCACCATTACAAATGAACAAGTTGATGATGTTCTCCTGAAATACTTTGACCAGAATACGACATCATCAATTATTAACATGATGGAAGACCCCGAGCAGTATGCCCCCTCGTATGAAACATCAGTATACAAAAATTCAACCATTAAAATAGATGGCTTTAATGCAATGTATCAAGACATTACAGCTATTCTTGTAACACTCCCTGACCTAGCCCTTACAGAATTATATCTTGATATGGCCAAGGCAACTGACAGTATCATACGCTATTATGGAATAGAGCAGCGCGATATCACAAACATCTTTGGTGTGTTTCCATTTTTAGCTGATAAAGGCATACATGGGTACGAAGGTTTTCAAGATGAGTGGTTTACAACAGTATACGTTGATACCAATACAGGCGAAGAGTTTACTTATGAAGAAGTGTTGGAGATGAATGCAGGAGAACTGCAACGAAGGGATTTTTCTCCAAAAACAGAACGCCAACCCAACTTCTATAATTCATTTATCTACAAAAATTATTTTGGAGCACATGATAACTATCAAATTCCCGATAATAAAATTCCTGCCTATTTCTTAAGGCACTGGAAACTTGTATACAATAGCCCATATATTTCTATTACAAAATATTATGCAGGAGCGCCAGTAACTGGAACAGTAGCAGTTGATAACATATCATATGATGGTGCTGTTGTGTATGTAATGGATGAGAATGGAATACCACACGATTTTGATACTGTGCAAAATGGGCAGTTTGCTGTGATTGTTCCAGCTGGGAATATCACACTGCATGTAGGGATGGGAAGTACATTATTAGATGAGAAAATAAATATAGGAAAGGTAACTGATGAAGAAGCTATGCTGGAAGTTCCTTATGAAAAAGATGTGAGCTTTTCTCTTTCATATGGAGAGCTTGACATATCAATTGCAGGATTAAATGAAACAGCAATGCTTCATATACAAAGCACCCATTATCCAACACTATATAATTACTCTATTAATGCCTCGAACCAAAACTTTACCTACAATCAATTATTGCCTGACACATATACTATTTCTTTAGTGAATCAAACAAATGCCACTATTTATTATAAAGAAATATTTATACAACCTAATGATAACATACTTGAGATTGTAGGTGAGGACTTTGGGTATTAATCTTGGAAAGCTAAAGTTCTGGCAAACGCGGTTAGCCACGTATGTAGCGATGGTTAACTTTGTAATGATTTTTTATTTGTATATTATAGAAGCACCACTAGGTTTACTATGGTATCACTGGGTACTTATTATTGTTGTTGGAGTAGTAGGTACAATTATCTTTGATACTGTTCTTGTTCTACCCGGGTCATTGGAATATCAATTTATAAAAAACCCAGAGTGGATGAAATTACGAAAAGAAATACAAACAATAAAAGAACAGCAGGAAAAAATATTAAAAAGGCTATAACAATACAGAAATGGGAAAAGGGAAGATTGGAGGTGGTGAGATATCTCTATATTAGTTACAGGTAGTGCTGGATTCATAGGAAGTAATTTAGTAAGCTATTTTTTACAAAGAGGCAACGATATCATAGGTATGGATAGTAATGCAAAAGCATTTTCTCATGTGTATCAAAAAGTGTGCCCACTTGGATATACATTTGGTAGTTATATAACACGAAGCATAGCTACAACAAAAAACTTTACGATGATATGGGATGATATCAACAACATAGAAAAATATACAAAACAAATGGATGATGTTCATACTGTATATCATTTAGCAGCAAGTGCAGATATATCAAAGAGTTTTCATGAGCCAACAATGGATTTAGAGAATAATGTAATGGGCACATCAGCTGTTTTAGAACTCATGAGAAAACAGGACATCAAAAATCTTATCTTTGCCTCTAGTTCATCTGTGTATGGAGAAACACTTACGACCCCTACACCTGAATCAGCAGAGAACATCAAACCTATTTCTTTGTATGGAGCATCAAAGCTTGCTAATGAAGCATTCATCAATAGTTACTGCCATCTCTACGGAATGAAAGCGTGGATGTTTAGGTTTGCTAATGTTGTTGGAAGGTATATGCATAGGGGAGTAATTTTTGATTTTAATACGAAGCTTCATAAGAATCCAAAACAATTACTTATTCTTGGCGATGGAAAACAGGAAAAATCATTTTTTGATGTTGATGATTGCATCGAGGGGATGGTGTATATATCATCACTGCATAAAATAAAAGAAAGTGATGTATTTAATTTGGGAAATAAAAACACAATCACAGTGAAGCAGTTAGCTGATGTGGTTTGTGATGAGTTACATGTAAAACCTAAATATATATATTCTGGAGGCGACAGGGGGTGGCCTGGAGATACTCCCTATACTATTCTCTCAATAGAAAAAGCATTCGATATCGGATGGGAACCACAGTATAATTGCGAGGAATCAATACGAAGGACTGTCCGTTATTTGAATAATGGAAAAGAAACATGAAGTATAAATGCGCAAGTTGTGGACATATAGTTAAACAAGATGAAAAAATAATGGGCTACTGCCCTAAATGCGGAAGAGATAGTTTGGTTGTACTATGAAATATTCTATAGTTATACCAACATTAAATTGTGCATCTGAACTGCATAGGTTACTTGATTCTATCCAACTTTTTGATGTGAATAGCCAAGCAGAAATAATTGTTGTTGATGGTGGAAGCAGAGATAAAACAATTCCTATTGCCAAGAAATTTAAAACAACGCTTATAGTTAACAAAGGTGTTACAAAAGGAGAAGCCAGAAATATAGGTATCAAACATAGTAAAGGAGATATCATAATTAATATTGATTCTGATACTATACTTTCAGGTGAATGGTTTCCAGCACTTGTACGAGCAATGAAAGAATATAAAATTGTAGCTGGATATTCACCACATCCTAAACGTGGTGATATTCCACGTGTGCCTATTATGATAGATGGGCAGGATATCACTTGGCCTTTCTGTAATATAGCACATCATAAGGAAGTTTTTGAAAAGGTTGGCTACATCAAGGACACAGAATTTTCTGAAGATATAGATTTTAATTATCGCTGTATTAAAGCAGGATATATCATACATTATGAGCCACAAATGAAACTGTGGCATAATCATACCATTAATAAGAAGGCATTCATGAAACAAGCATTTTTGTATGGGCGATGTAGAGCCATCATCAATAGGCGTTATCCTGAACTAACACACAAACATCAACATGGAGCATCACTAAGGAATGTGATAAGGCTTGGGTTTGGTGGATTAGGATATGTATATGAAAAAATAGGATGCAGAGGAACATGATAATTACAAAGGCACCAGTTAGGATATCACTTGGAGGAGGAGGAACTGACCTTCCTTCTTACTATGAAAAGAGAGAAGGATTTCTTATTGCAGGCGCTATCAATAAATATGTGTTTGTTGGTGCCAACATGCAATTTTATAAAGATATCATATTAAAGTATTCTTCTATTGAAAAAGTTCCTTGTATTTATAAAATTAATCATAGGTTATTTCGAGAAGCATTAAAACTCTACTCCATTAAAGATAGTATAGAACTTACATCACTTGCTGATATCCCAGCAGGAACTGGGCTTGGTTCATCTGGTGCATTTCTTGTTGCCTTACTAAACACATTGCACATGTACAAGTATCATTCTTTGCCACTTAAACGAGTAGTAGCTGAAGAAGCATGCACAATAGAACTTGATATCCTGAAGGAGCATGAAGGCAAGCAGGATAAGTATGCTTGTGCCTTTGGTGATATTTATGGTTACAAGTTTCATAAATCAGGAAAGGTTGATGTTATACCTTTGATAAATAATGATATCACACGCGAACATCTTAGACAGCATCTTCTTCTATTCTTTACAGGTATCAGACGAGAAAAGCGGGCTGGGGAAGTTTTAAAATATCAAGACGAGAAATGTAAGAAAGATGATAGCAGAATGTTCCAGTACCTTGATGATATCAAGGCAATAGGATTAGAAACAAAATCTGCTTTTGAAGAAGGAAGATATGATTACTTTGGAACACTTCTTAACAAACATTGGGTTATCAAAAAGAAATACAACCCATATGCATCAAATGAGTTTATAGATAAATGTTATGATGTTGCCTTGAATAAAGGAGCCCTTGGCGGAAAGCTTATTGGTGCTGGGGATGGAGGATTTCTTATGTTTTATCATCCTGGTCCACAGAAACAAATATGGGGGTTTTTAGATGCAATGAAAGGGTGTGGACTGACACATATGGATTATCAATTTGATACTGAAGGAGTACAAACAATAATGGAGGAAGATGGATGAATTATGAATATATAGACTTTTTAACAAAAGTAAAGGCAACAGCGGAACATTTGAAGCATAGTGATAGTGAGATGAAAAAAATAATAGAGCTATTACAACGTGTGCAGAACAAAGGCAATGGAAGAATTTTTTTATGTGGAAATGGTGGTTCAGCAAGTACTGCATCACATATGGCCTGTGACTTGTTTAAAATGTGCGGAATCACTGCTATTAGCCTAACTGAAAACTGTGCTCTTACATCAGCCATTATTAATGATAATGGGTGGGAGAATCTTTTTGTATATCAACTACAAAACTATGATATTGATAGCGAAGATATTCTTATTGCTTTTTCTGTGCATGGCGGAGCAGGTAAAGATAAGGCAGGGAAGTGGTCAGAGAATATCATACAGGCCATACAGTTTGTAAATAATTGCAATGGCACTACTATTGGCTTTGCTGGGTTTGATGGAGGAGCCTTTACAAAATTCTGCGATTATTATATTGTAGTGCCTGAAGAATCAACACCTATAGTAGAATCATTTCATGTATTACTTCATCATTTCATAGCATCATATTTACAGAAGGAACAAAGGAAATGAATCCTTTTATAAAAGAAGCATTTAAAAATATTCAGCAAAAGAAACCTATTACTATTTGGATAGATATAGATGGAACACTGTGCGACACATCAAAAAAAGGATATGCTACTGCTACTCCTATAGAAGCAATGATACACATAGTGAATTGGCTCTATGAGCAAGGCCATACTATCATATTGGTTACAGCCCGAGGGGCAACAAGTGGTATTGATTGGTTTGCATTAACGAATTTACAACTAAAGGAATGGGGTGTAAAGTATCATAAATTGTTAATGGGAAGACCTAAAAATCTCTACATAGGTGATGAGGCACTTCAGCCAGAAGAATTTATTTGTGATATGATGGATGTGATTGAATGAAGGATTGTGCTTTATGTAAGGCATTAAAAAATGAAAAGGATAAGTATCTTTATGAAGACACTGAACTTGTATTTTTACCCACAAAAAATAAGAAAGGACACCATAAAAGAATTATGGTAATTACAAAGGAACATATGAAAGCGCCACCTGACGAAATATATGAAGATTTATGGATAGATGATTTTATTTCATTTTGTAAACAATATTTTAACGAGGAGCCCACGTTTGTGCTTTGTGAGTCAACATATTCATCTATTCCTGACCACTGGCATCTTATAGCGTGTGATTGGTTAAGTGATGATGAGAAAGAAATGAAGCAGCTTTTCTATACACCCCATAGGGCTATACCAACAAAGGTGAAGTGGGCGCCATGATTAGATTTTATTGTAAGGACTGCGAGTGTTTCTTCAAAGGAGGAGCAGAAGATATGTCGTGCCCTAATTGTAATTCAACTAATGTAAGAATAATAGGAGTGAATTAAATGTGTATTTTTC
>Ga0272443_10002688_pt1 | contig 22177 bp, 23 predicted proteins | sample SSMAcet12_FD_193581 | JGI IMG/M metagenome (GOLD analysis project Ga0272443, IMG submission 193581) | Marine sediment archaeal communities from Little Sippewissett salt marsh, Falmouth, MA, United States - SSM-Acet-12 | ecosystem: Environmental > Aquatic > Marine > Wetlands > Sediment ...
CGTACCCGGATCAGTGGAAGCGGTGGGAAATCGGCCGCGAAGAGAGAGCGTAACAGTTCAGGAGAGGTTCAATGCCGAACGTGACCATAGACGGCAAGCAGGTCGAAGTCCCGGATGGGATTACCATTCTATACGCAGCTCGCAAGGCTGGCGTTGAGATTCCGACCTATTGCTATTACCCATGGTTCCCGCCTCAGGGAAACTGCCGCATCTGCCTCGTCGAGGTGGAGGGGATGGGCAAGCTCCAGATCGCCTGTAACACACCGGTGCGAGATGGGATGGTCGTTAACACGAACAACGACCGTGTCTTCAAAGCCCGCCGTGGCGTCATGGAGTTTCTCCTGATTCACCACCCGCTCGATTGTCCGATTTGCGATCAGGCGGGCGAGTGCGATCTGCAGGACTACGGGTACAAGTATGGCTTCCCGGTGGGGCGGTACCGTCACGTCAAACGCACCTATGCGAAGACGGATTATGGCGAGAAGATCGCCAAAGAGATGAATCGCTGCATCCACTGCCGCCGCTGCATCCGCCTCTCCGAAGATTATCTCGGTGTCAGCCACATCGGTGCGCTGAACCGTGGTGATCACATGGAAATTGGGAGCTATGTCGAGGCTGCGGTGCCGAGTGGTTGGGCGGGGAACCTGATCGATGTCTGCCCGGTGGGAGCGCTAACTGACAAGAAAATGCGTTTCTCGGCGCGTGTCTGGGACCTCGAACATGTTCCGGCGCACCGCAAGGATTGCAAACACGGTTGCCAGGTCATGCTCGGCATGTACCACGGCAAAATCTATCGCGTAACGGCACGCATGGACGAACACCGTGTAATGAAAAGCATGATCTGCGATGAGTGCCGTTTTGAGCACTACAACCTCGACGATTGGGTAATCGACGAGGACTACGATATCAAGACCCCGGTAGCGGGTGGGCCGAAAACCGTGGCGGAGTTGGAAAATGCCTGAACTCTATGCGTTTCTGATTGAGAAATCGCTGGTCACGCTGTTTGTCTTCGTCGCCGTGCTCGTTGTGGTGGCTTGGACGACCCTGGCCGAGCGAGTCTACGCCGGATATTTTCAGGACCGTCTCGGCCCAAACAGGGCAGGGCCCTTTGGACTGCTTCAGCCGATCGCGGACGGTGTGAAATTCTTCATGAAAGAGGAATTCATCCCGGATCGTTCCAATAAGGTCCTCTTCGTCCTCGCTCCGACCTTCACCTTCATGGCGGCCGGGTTCCTGATGGCGGTGATCCCCTTCGGAGACAGGATGACATTGTGGGGGCGCGAAATTGTCTTGCAGATCGCGGACCTCAACATCGGAATCCTCTACATCCTGGCGATGAGTTCGCTGGCTGTCTATGGTGTTGTCATGGGCGGCTGGGCATCAAACAACAAATTCAGCCTGATGGGTGGTTTGCGCGCGTCGAGCCAGATGATTTCCTACGAAATCGCGATGGGGTTGGCGATTGTTGCCCTCTTGATGGACCACAGCACGATGAGCCTTCGCCAGATCGTCCTCAATCAGGGTGGCGCAATCTGGCACTGGAGCGTCTTCAGCCATCCTCTGGGTTTTGTCATCTTCCTGGTTGCCGCTTATGCCGAAGCTGGCCGAGTGCCCTTTGACCTCCCGGAGGCGGAAGGCGAACTGGTGGGTGGTTTCCACACGGAATACTCGGCGATGAAATACGGTCTTTTCATGCTGGGCGAGTATATCCACATGACCATCGCCAGCGGTTTGATGGCAACGCTCTATTTCGGTGGATGGCAGATTCCCTGGGTGGCAGCACCCGAAAATCCCGGTTTCTGGTGGGGTGTGCTGACATTTGCAGCATTCTGGGTGAAGACATTCTTCTTCATGTTCCTGTTCATGTGGGTTCGCTGGACACTCCCACGGTTCCGATATGACCAGTTGATGACATTGGGGTGGAAACGGCTGATACCGCTGGGCCTGTTCAACATCCTGCTGACCGCTGTGATCCTGCTCGTTTCCCAGCAACTCGGTTGGGCAAACTGATCGGGCGGGAGAGTAGCTGACTAGATCTTGAGTTTGGATGAGCATAATGCGAGTTGGAGGCGGCTGTGGCAACTAAGCCAGGCATCGAAAACGATCCTTATCGGAAATACCATCTAACGCTGATGGAGCGAATCTATCTCCCGGCGATTGCGAAGGGTATGGGGGTCACTCTTTCACACTTTTTCAGGAAGCCGGTGACGGTTCAATATCCTGAAGAAAAACTAGATGTTAGCCACCGCTGGCGTGGACGCCATGTACTGAAACGTGACGAATTCGGTCGCGAACGGTGCGTTGGCTGCCAGATGTGTGAACTTGCCTGTCCTGCGGATGCAATCACGATCCAGGCTGGGGAAGTTCCGCCAGAGCGCCGCCATCTGCACACGACAGAGCGTTATGCGGTTACCTACGAAATAGACATGCTCCGTTGCATTTACTGCGGAATGTGCGAAGAGGCATGTCCAGAGGCTGCGATTTTCCTGACGCCGTTTTATGAGTTCGCAGAGGACAGCCGGGAAAAACTGATTTATACGAAGGAAATGCTCACCGAAAAGGTGGGTGGTCCCATTTTCTACAAGGATTGATGGGTCGACTTGGGGGAATCGATACTGGTTCCCGGATAAAGAACTACACTCTCTCAGGGGAGAGATTATCGTGATGCAAACGATCATGTTTGGACTGTTGGCGGTGACGGCGGTGGTGAGCGCGGTGCTCATGATCACCCGGAAAAATCCCGTTTACAGTATCCTCTGGCTGGTACTGGCCTTCTTCTGTTTTGCGGGGCTGTATGTGCTTCTCGGGGCAAACTTCCTGGCCGCAATCCAGATCGTCGTTTACGCCGGTGCGATCATGGTGCTATTCCTGTTCGTGGTGATGATGCTCAACCTTCGCGAACCGGAAAAGCTGGAAGAGCGCAGTCCCCTCTGGGTTGGCATGGGGACTATTGTCGGCCTCGGGCTTGGACTGGTTTTGCTGGCCTATTTCGTCCGCAGCAAGGCGGGAGTGGGGATGGTGGAGCCTTCTGAACAGGCCTATGCGATGGGAAGCGCGACCTGGCTCGGCAAGGAGCTGTTTACGACTTATGTGCTTCCGGTGGAGATCGCGGGCGTTCTGTTGCTCGCGGCGGTGATCGGCGCTGTGGCGCTGGCAAAAAAGACGCGGGTGTAACCATGATCGAAATCGGTCTTAACCATTATCTCTGGCTTGCGGCGGGATTATTCACCATCGGCGTCATCGGTGTGCTGACCCGCCGGAACGTGTTGATCATCTTCATGTCCGTCGAGCTGATGCTGAATTCTGCGAATCTAACGCTGATCGCATACAGCCATTTCCTAGAGAACATTGTGGGGCAGGTGATGGTCTTTTTCAGCATGACTGTCGCGGCGGCGGAGGTGGGTATCGGGCTGGCGATTGTTGTCACGATCTTCCGCAATCTTGAGACGCTCGATGTGACGAAGCTGAACATTCTGAAGAACTGAACGGCTTAGACAGGATGAGAAAGATAAAAGATGCAGGATGAACAGGATTAAAATCATTGATGATATGTTAAAAGAAAAGAATAAACCATGATAATTCTGTGGTGTGTATTAATGTTTTCTCAAGTTTTATAAGGTATTGTCCTTTATATCGTTTGTTTATCGTGTGTATCCTGTCTGAAGTATTGTTTTTGAGTTGTTTATAAACATGCAATCCTGCGAACGCAGGGAGGACATTCGTGGAAGACCACGTGATTGATACCACCCAGGCAGTTGCGGACACACTTCATCATGCCGCAGAGGCGATGGGGAGTGTCGTGCATGCCGACATGGGCTACGCGATGTGGCTGTTGATCTTCCCGCTGATCGGGGTGATCATTAACGGCCTCTTCGCCCGCCGCTGGTCGGAGAAAGTGGTGGGTTGGTTTGGGAGTGTGACGGTTATCGCCAGTTTCCTCGTGGCGGTCAACCTGACCGTCCAACTCGCCGGACTCGATCCACATCACCGATCCGTGGAGGTGATCCTTTTCAACTGGATCCATATCGGGTCGTTGAATCTGGACTTCGCTTTCCTCATCGATCCGCTCTCGGCGGTGATGTTGCTTGTGGTTACGGGCATCAGCTCGTTGATCCATGTCTACAGCATCGGCTACATGCACGGGGATTCGCGGTTCAGGGCTTTCTTCACCTACATGAACCTTTTCGTCTTCTTCATGCTCATCCTCGTGCTGGGCAACAGCTACCCGATCCTCTTTATCGGTTGGGAAGGTGTGGGCCTCTGCAGCTACCTGCTCATCGGTTTCTGGTGGGAGGATATGGAGAAGGCCAAGGCGGGCATGAAAGCCTTCATCGTCAACCGCATTGGCGACTTCGGCATGCTGGTGGCGATGTTCCTGATGTTCAAGCATCTGGGAACCTTGACCTTCAACGAGGTATTCCCGGCGGCTGCAGGCATGTGGGGACACAACGTGGATGCCGCCCCGATAATCGCGATTACGTTGATGCTGTTGCTCGGAGCGGCGGGTAAGAGCGCGCAGTTCCCGCTCTACGTCTGGTTGCCGGATGCCATGGCGGGTCCAACGCCGGTTTCCGCACTAATCCATGCCGCCACGATGGTCACAGCAGGCGTTTACATGATCGCCCGCAGCAACATGCTCTATATGCTCGCTCCGACGAGTATGACGGTTGTTGCCCTCGTCGGCGCTTTCACTGCAATTTTCGCCGCGACCATCGGCATCAAGCAATTCGATATCAAGAAAGTCCTTGCCTATTCCACTGTCAGCCAGCTCGGATACATGGTCATGGCGACGGGCGTTGCGGCATTCAGTGCGGGCATTTTCCACCTGATGACACACGCTTTCTTCAAAGCGCTGCTCTTCCTCGCATCGGGCGCTGTGATCCACACGATGCATGGCGGGCTGCACCATGTCCATGATCATGACACGGACCCGCAGGACATCCGCAACATGGGCGGTTTGAAGAAATTCATCCCGGTTACCTATTGGACATTCCTGATCGCTACGCTGGCGATTTCCGGTATTCCCGGCTTTTCCGGCTTCTTCAGTAAAGATGAGATCCTCGCCTCTGCTTTTACCCACGGCAGTTATGTGCCCTACGCATTGGGGTTGATTGCGGCGGTGATCACGGCCTTCTACATGTTCCGCGTTCTCTATTTGACGTTCCATGGCGAGTACAAGGGACCGAAGGGGAGTGAGCAGGAGCTGCACGAAAGCCCGAAGGTGATGACTATCCCCTTGATGATTCTCGCCTTCCTTGCCGTCGTTGGTGGATATGTCGGTTTGCCGATCGTTTTCGGCGAAAAGCTGCACATCTTCAAGGAGTGGCTGAATCCGGTGTTCGAGCCTGCATTTGAGGCGGTTCACTACCACGAAGCCCATCCCGCGATCGGTCTCGAATGGATGCTGATCGGTGTTAGTGTCGTTGCGGCACTCATCGGAATCTTCGTTGCGCACACGATGTACATCCGCCAGGGCAAAACAGCCCAGCCGGACGGCGCGCAAAAGGGATTTGGCAAAGTCCTATGGAAGAAATATTACGTTGACGAGATCTACGATGGTGGCGTGATTAAACCGCTGATCGCCGCCTGCCGCGCCCTCTGGAACAAGTTCGATGAGGCTGTTATCGACCGCGGCATGGTTCTCGGAAGCGCAAAAACCGTCTTTGGTGCGGGTGGTATACTGCGCCGTTTGCAGACGGGTGTTATTGGAAATTACGCGCTGATGCTTGTCATCGGTGTAATCGTTCTATTGGCGGTGGTGCTGGTCCGGTAACCGGACGGCTCGCTACGGGAGAAAAAGATGTCTTTCTGGCTGAGCGCAATCGTCTTTATTCCCCTCGTCGGGGCGCTTCTTATGCTGCTGTTGCCTGATGGCAAATCGGCATTGCTGCGCGGCTGGGCGTTGGGGGTGATGATCGTCGGCTTCCTGGTCAGCCTTCCGCTGTTCTGGGTATACAACTCTTCGACGGCCGATTTTCAGTTTGTCGAGAAGGTTGCCTGGGTGCCCTCCATCGGCATCAACTATCATCTCGGTCTCGACGGCATCAGCCTGTTGCTGGTGCTGTTGACCACGTTGTTGGGACCGGTAGTGGTGTTGGGCAGCAGCGGGGTCACGAAGCATTTGAAGGCCTACTTCATCAGCATGCTCGTGCTTCAGACCGGTATGCTGGGAACCTTCCTGTCCCTCGACCTTTTCCTCTTCTACATCTTCTGGGAGGTCATGCTGATCCCGATGTATTTCCTCATCGGAATCTGGGGTGGGGCGGAGAGGATTTACGCCGCGATCAAATTCTTCATCTATACGATGGTCGGATCGCTACTCATGTTGGTCGGCATTCTCTGGATCTATTTCAACGTTACGATCCCGGGAGTTGGCCACACCTTCGATTACACCCTGATCGTCCAGCATGCGAACATCGCCGCCAAGGCGCAGCTCTGGCTCTTCGCGGCCTTCGCACTGGCTTTTGCGATCAAGGTGCCGATGTTCCCGTTCCACACGTGGTTGCCCGATGCACACGTTCAGGCACCGACGGCTGGTTCTGTCATTCTGGCTGGCGTACTGCTGAAGATGGGTACTTACGGCTTCATCCGTTTCGCCATGCCACTTTTCCCGGCGGGTGTTGAGGCGTTCAAGCCGTTGATGATGATTTTGGCTGTGATCGGCATTGTCTACGGCGCGATGGTTTCCATCGTCCAGCCGGACATGAAAAAGCTGGTCGCCTACAGTTCCGTCAGCCACCTCGGCTTCGTCATGCTTGGCCTGTTTGCTCTGAACGAGCAGGCGGTTTCCGGCGCAATGATCCAGATGGTCAACCACGGCCTGAGCACGGGCGCCTTGTTCCTTCTGGTCGGCGTGGTCTATGATCGCCGTCACACACGCCTGATCGCTGATTACGGCGGTATCGCCAAGGTCATGCCGTGGTATGCGACGATCTTCACCATCGTCACGTTGTCCTCCATCGGTTTGCCGGGATTGAACGGTTTTATCGGCGAGTTCCTCGTTCTTGTCGGCGCATACAAAGCGGGTCCGGTCTACGCTATCTTTGGCGCCACAGGTGTCATCCTTGCGGCGATCTACCTGCTCTGGATGGTGCGCCGGGTCTTCTTTGGACCGATTACTCACGAGGAAAACAAGCAGCTAAAAGACCTGCGTCCGGTTGAATGGGCGAGTCTGCTTCCGCTGTTGGTCTTCATTTTCTGGATCGGCATCCATCCGATGACGTTCCTGAGCAAATTCGCCGTCTCGATTGAGCATTTCCTGACCCAGGTCGTCAGGTAAAGGAAGAGGAAAGATCATGTTTGACAACCTGATCGCCGGTATGCACGTCGGAAGAATCCTGCCTGAGATCCTCGTGGTCGTAGTCGCCATACTGGCGCTATTGACCGATGTCATCCTGCCAAAAGGCAAGAGCACACGGGGAGTTCAATTCGTCACTCTGGCGGGCCTTCTGCTGGTCATCGCATCCGCACTCTGGAAAGCGCCGGAGATGGGGCAGGCGTTCGGCGGAATGGTGATGGTGGACGGCTTTACGTTCTTCTTCCGCCTGATTCTTCCGCTGGTCACGATTTTCATCGTCTTCGTCTCTGAAGACTACATCGAGCGTGCCAGAATCCGCATCGGCGAATATTACCTGATGATCCTGTTCAGCCTTTTCGGCATGATGCTGATGGTGATGGCGCAGGACCTGCTGATCCTGTTCCTCGGGATCGAAACGATGTCGATCAGCCTCTACGCTTTGGTTGGTATGAGTCGCCACAAAGCCGCCAGCAATGAAGGGGCTCTCAAATACTTCCTGCTCGGCGCGTTTACGACGGGGTTCCTGCTTTACGGCATCGCGCTGATGTTCGGGCTGACCGGCTCGACGAACATCGTGGATATCATGATGTTCTTCCACGTCCACCACAAGATTCCTTTGATGGCTTGGGCCGCGAGCGGATTGATCCTCGTCGCGTTGGCGTTTAAAACCGCACTGGTGCCTTTCCACTGGTGGAGCCCGGATGCCTATGAGGGCGCGCCCACAACGGTTACTGCCTTCATGTCCACGGCTCCCAAAGCGGCTGCATTTGCGGCATTCATTCGTGTCTTCTACGTCGGCCTCTCCGGCTTGTCGGTGGGGTGGACCCCGGTACTCTGGTGGATCGCGGTTGTTACGATGGTTTTCGGGAACCTGTTGGCCCTCCGCCAGGACAGCGTCAAAAGAATGCTCGCTTTCTCCTCGATTACCCACGCCGGTTATCTGGTAGTTGCACTCTTGACGTTTAAGGCGATGGGCGCTGCGGCAATCCTCTTCTACCTCGTCTCCTACGCCTTCATGAACATCGGCGCGTTCGTGGTCGCGATTGCCGCGAACAAGGACGAGGATGATGATCATGGCTACAGTTTCGACGATTTCAAGGGACTGGCGTACAGAAAGCCATGGATCGCCATTGCGATGCTGGTTTTCATGCTTTCGTTGGCAGGTATCCCGCCGACAGCCGGGTTCTTCGGCAAGTACTATATCTTCAGCGCGGCTGTCCGCAGCGGATTTGTCGGCTTGGCGATCATCGGGGTTCTCAACAGCGCAGTCAGCGTTTACTACTATCTGCGGCTTGTGGTCAGCATGTTTATGCGTGATCGCGATGAGGCGACTGAGGTACCGATTTTCTGGGGCAGGGAGATGGCGCAGGCGGTGTTTATCTGCGTGATCCTGATCCTGCTGATCGGCCTTTTCCCGCAGCAGCTTCTGAACGTCGCCACGGCGAGCGTCTCCAGCCTCTGGTAGGCCGGGAGTCCGGCGCCAAGGGCGGCTTCAAAGCTTCGCGAAGCCGAGAAAAGCAAAAATCAGTTGGCCCTGTTGACTCGTTCAACAGGGCTTATTTGTTTAAAAACATGGAATTATCCGCCAAGGGTGGACAAGCGTCCCGAGCCGCCCTCCGAAAAAACAGAGTAGAGTCTCGGTTTTCCACAGTTTTATCAAAGCGAAAATTCACATCAAACAGAAATAATGCAATGCTATGCTCACTTTGTTTTCGAGGTTGCGGCTGTTTTATCTTTGTCGCGTCTGCAAATACTTCAAAACAGTACCCATTTAGGAGGATTTGGAATGGATGTTACGGTTAAAACGGCTCGTTGGACAGGAATGTTGTATCTGATCATGTTTTTCGCTGCGATTTTTTCAGAATTCTTTGTCCGTTCAAGTCTGATTGTTCCTGGAGATGCCGCGGCCACGGTAAACAACCTGTTGGCCTCAGAAACCCTGTTCAGAACGAGCTTCATCAGCGATTTCATCGTTCTTTTTTGCGATCTCGGTGTGGCGATTCTATTCTATGTGCTGCTCAAGCCCGTGAATAGTACGATTGCCATGACCGCAATGATCGCCCGGCTGATCATGGTGCCAATGCGAGGGATCAACCTTCTGAACAATCTCACCGCCCTTTCGCTGGTAGGGGGGAGTGCTGCTTCCGATGCGTTTACCCCTGAACAGCTTCAAACGCTAGTGCAAACGTTCCTTTCAGCCTATGGCAACGGATTTCACCTGGATCTCGTGTTCTTCGCCCTCCATTGTCTACTGCTTGGATATCTGCTATATAAATCGGATCTTTTCCCGGGGATTCTCGGCATCTTGATGGTCATCGCGGGAGTCTTCTACTTCATCGACAGTTTCACAGCCATCCTCGCGCCAGCCAGTTCCGCGGTGGTTTCGCAGATCGTAATGCTGCCCAATGTGATTGCCGAACTCACGCTCACATTATGGTTGTTGATCAGGGGGGTGAGACGGGTAGAGCAACCTGAAAACGCTTGAGATCGTTAGAATCGTATTCATAAACCGGGGTCACAAGGTCCCGGTTTTTTATTTCAAGTGATGAGTGAAGTGAATCTCGGAATTCCTCTCTCTTAGAGGAAATAGGGGGAGGATTCACGAGAGGAGGCCCCGTTTGTCGGCTGGAAGATTATAGTCCTAGGCAATTATGGTGTTGCATCGAGTGTTGCGTGATAAGTGGTTGATAATAAAGAGAGAATAAATAAATTGCGCTAACCCACGCAAACATTATTGACAATGAAGCTGCAGCATTGTAAGCTACTGATAATAAAACAAGGGAGATGAGATGATCGGCAAACGCTCTTTAATTGTACTGTCGATAATGTTAATTTTGCTGACGTTCTGCTTCAATGCGCAAGCCCAGTCCTCCAACGACCAACCTGAACAGCCTTGTCCTGCCTGTGGCACGATGAATCGACGGGATGCGAAGTTCTGTAAAAACTGTGGTATAAAGCTCTCCGCTCAACCTGAGTCGAATATGACGACTCAATCATCTGTTCCATATCAGGGACGTTCTCTGATTCTTCCGGAGACGGCAGCGGGCCGACTCGAACCGGGCGTAACTATGAATCTTGATTCCCTCTCGCGGGAAGAATTGATTCATCTCGTGCGGATAATGGAGAAGAATCAGCGTGACCAGGGCACTGGTATCGATTTGCCCGAAGGGTCGATCGCCTACATGACAGAGGATGAGTTGCGCAGTTTGGTGACGGAAATCGTAGGAAGTCCGAAGCAGACGAAAGTGCAGACTCCAAGGCAGGAGGGACCTGTTGGTGTGGTTCTCAAGCTGATTGGAGGGGTGACAGTATTCTTGGTTATTATAGCGGTTATTGCCATCTGATGTCCTGTTGAATAAATGATTCAAGCGGAAGAAAGTGAGGTTCGCCGTGAATATTCAAATCCCCGTAATCATCGTTATGGTAGTCCTGTTCGTCGCAGGATTCGTCCCCTTGTATGCTCAGGATTCCGGTACGGAAACGACTGTGGTCTGCCCCAACTGCAAAGCTGAGGTTGACCCCGGCAGCAGGTTCTGTACGGAATGTGGATATGATCTGACTCTTTTGACGCAGGATGTGACGAAAGCCGAATCGCTCAACGAACCCACCGTTGAGGTTGGAATGTCGAAACAGTTCCACCTCAAGGATGGCAACGTGGTGGCTGGCACAGTCGTCGCGATGGAGGAGGAGGGGAAGATTGCGGTGATCTCTTCGCAGGATGGCACTCTTCGTCTCCCCGTTCGGGAGATCCTCGAGGAGATGGTGGATGTCCGAAAAATGGACGGCGCGCACTATGTCGGTCCTGTGTTGATGGAGGATGAGATCGAGTTGTCGATACGGACGCCTTATGGCGATGTTCAGGTGAAGAAATTGGATATCCAGATGATGGACCGTTACTGGGGCAACAAGAAGGTCAGTTGGGTGGAGGAACGTGAGCGGTTCATGGCCCGCGAAGAACTGACCGATATCTTCTCCGATCCGACCGCGTTTCCGCTCAACACCCGCGTGATCTACCTCAGCGGTATGTCCATGGGGTATGGATTCACGAAGGATTTCATGCTTCGAACCCAATTCGGACTCGATCTGATCGGGGATTTGAATCTCTATCCGTTTTTCCGTCTGATGCACCATACCAAGGGCGTTACGGAAACAAGTTTGTCCGTTGGTGTCAAGCTGTTCACCCATCACCTGATGCGCAACGAAATCGAACAGTACAGCCATTGGATCATTGAAAAAGAGACCGGTGTCCGATTGGATGAGGTTGGACCGCCCAATGTGAAAGACATCATGACCAAGCCTGACGACAAGATGTTTTTCTGGAGCGCGAATATCGTTTACAGCCGCAGGCAGAACCTCCCTGGCGGAAGGGGGAAATGGGGCTGGCACCTTGGGCTGAGCACGAATTCCCTCGTTTTCAACGATGTCCACTTCGTCGAGGGGTACGAGTGGGATGATTCTTTCTATTGGCCGGTACGGGCCTGGGTGGCGATGGACTACGACCTCTCCAAGGACCTGAAGTTCCTGATTGAGGTTTTTGCGGATAACGGCCACAAATACATGGAATTCGACGAGGCAATCTCAAGCTATATCGGGGATGATGGTACACCATTTACCGTCGAATCGCAGCGGGGATCGTTCCAGCCAATCGACTTGGACTTTGGTTTCCTCTACACGGTCAGCGACCATTTCCGCATCGGCATACACTTCCAATCTCCGTTTGTCGCCCTGTTCTGGAAGTGGTAGGGCACCTGACGTGCCACGCAGAGTCGGCCCAAGGCTGTACGGGCCGACGGGAGAAGAGATAACGGTCACCATGACCTTTATTATGAGAGAGATTATCACCTATTCTCATAAATAACTGTAGTCAGATTGGGTGGCCCGACTTGCTCGTCAAGTCGGGTTTCTCTTTCTGAATGGCATTTTAAAAATCCACCTTCAGGTCTCCGTTTCGCTAATGACCTGACGGAAGGAAAGAATATCTGACTAATAACCGACATGATTTCGTTTCGGTTATTATGTCATTGCGAGGAACCGCCGAAGGTGATGTCGAAGCAATCTCGTAGTATCTCGCATAAAGGATGTCGTCCGGCATCAACGCCTGCCTGGGAGTATCAGTTCCCGGGACACGGTGGTCCCGGGCTACATTTGTTTCAGAATAACTATCCTCAAGTTGGTAATTCGCCATGTCTCATTTCAGCATCTTCTGTTTCACAGAGGTGACCTTGTTCTCCATCCGAACGGATCTATCGCGCCGGTCGTCAATTTTAATCACCGTTCCGACACGGTCGGCCCCTGCCTCAAATACCGCTTCATGCATCCGCTGAGCAACGTCCATCAATACTGGGAGGTCGCCCTCAATGGTGGTGAACATCGAACCGATCTCATAGCGGATGTGTGGTTCAGCCTCCAGCACATTAAGAGCTTTCGCTACGTACATGCTGAGGCTTTTCTCGGCAGTTCCCGAAGGCGCGACGCTGATTGCCATGATGGCCATGCAATTCTCCTGTACGGTTTCTGTGTCTTTAAGGGTATCAAAGTACTCAAGATAATGAACTTGAGCTGTAGGTTTGTCCTGAAGCTCACGAATCGTCGTTCTTGGAAAAGAGAGGGGAATGATGTAGCAGGGTTGCGGACCGGGGCGGTAAAAAGAAGAAATGATGGATCTCTGATCTCGTTCTACATATTGTTTTTGCAGCAGATGAATAGTACGTCTCTCACCTCCAAAGACTGGAAACCCATCTTGACATTCTCGGGGTTCGCCCCTACCTTTCTAGGCCGAAAACGAAAGCATTTTGAAAGGCAATAGAACGATGAAAGCCGACATCCATCCGGCATTCCACTACGTAGCAGTGAAGTGTGCCTGCGGAAACGAGTGGAACACCCGTAGCACGAAGCCGGGCGAGATCAAAGTCGAAATCTGCAGCAACTGCCACCCCTTCTTTACGGGCAAGCAGAAACTGATCGACACCGCCGGGCGCGTGGATAAGTTCTACCGCAAGTACGGCATGCAGCAGCCGAAGTAATTACTCTGAGTACGGACGCTTCTAAGCAACCGAGTCCCTCGAAAGTTGGAGGCCAGGCGGTCATCGAGGGTGTCATGATGCGGGCTGGAGCCCGTATCGCGACAGCGGTGCGAGATCCCGAGGGGAAGATTCGGGTCAAGGCCTATCCTTTCGAGAGTGTGACGAAGCGAATCCGTTTTCTTGGATTACCTGTGATTCGTGGGGCCATCGGGCTCTACGAATCTCTCTCTATTGGGATCAAATCGCTCAACTGGGCTGCCGATATCGCCGCGGAGGGCGAGGAAGAGGTCAAAAAGCACTGGTATGACCCCATCCTTGAGGTCCTGATGACCGTGGTCGCCTTTGCCATCGGCATCGGCCTGTTCATGGCGGTACCCTATCTGGTGGCGGGACTGATTCCCTCGGCTGAAAACCAAGTGCATTTTCACCTCGTTGCGGGGTCTCTCCGCATCCTTCTGTTGATCGGCTACATGGGTGCGATTTCGCTGATTCCCGAGATCACGGATGTTTTCCGTTACCATGGGGCCGAGCACAAGAGCATTTTCGCCTTCGAGAAGAACTTGAATCGTTCGGTCGCAAATGCCTGTGACCAGAGCAGATTCCACCCTCGGTGCGGGACAAGCTTCCTGCTTCTGGCAGCAGTGCTGACGATGATCGGTTTCATGATTTTTGACACCATCTGGACAAACACCGTCGGTCAGTATTCAAATGTTCTCTGGCGCGTGCTCGTGCATCTGCCAGTGATCCCGTTGATCGCCGGCATATCCTACGAATTCCTGCGTCTTGTTGAACGTCATTCCGAATCCCCGGCATGGCGCCCCTTCGTGCTCCCCGGTTTCTGGCTCCAGCGGATCACCACCCGTGAACCGGACGAGATGCAGGTGGAAGTTGCCCTGGCCGCTCTCGAAGAATCTCTGCACGATTCAAACGATGAATACGAAGGCGCCCCGCGTCTTTCCTCTGCCGATGCCGCTTAACTCTGCACCTGCTTCATTCTTTTTGTACCATTCCAAGCAGCGATAATTATCAGGAGTCTTCCATGATATCCCAAGAGACGCAGATGGGTGTTCCCGATGTTTCAAGTTTTCTTGAGGCGTTTCCTGCAATGTCGGTTCGGCAGCTCCAAATCTATATGGAATGGATTGAGCGTTCTTTGGAGCGAATAGACGACACCCTCCTCTGGGCAAGACCACGCGAAGGCGTGAACAGCATCGGCAACCTGATGCTTCATCTGGAGGGAAACATTCGCCAATGGGTGCTGCATGGGATCGGTGGTGAAGAGGATCATCGTCAGCGGGATAGCGAATTTGAGGCTGAGGGTGGTTTGGGGATTGAGGCGATTTACAAGATGCTGAGCGAGACGGTGACTCAGGTGATTGCGGTGATCCAGAAGCCGAGAACTGAATCGGAATGGATGGCGCCGCGAATTATTCAGGAGTTTGAGGCTTCGGCCTTCTCAGCCGTTTACCACATCGTGGAACATTTCGCCTATCACACAGGTCAGATCGCATTTCTCACCAAAACGGCCAGTGGGGAACAACTTGGTTTTTATGATCTGTGAATTGCACCTGAACCCGGAGCAAGTTGCGTTGCCCGCGGAGATTCAGTGATCTAGCTTTCTGCATTCAGTAAATAGAATGATAGTGGACAGGGGAAACGTTGAGAATCGGAGGGAAGGATGAAGCGGTTTGCATTGATTTTCTCGCTGGTGGCGATGTTGCTTGTAGTAGGATGTTCCGGAAAGAAAGCTGATACGGCGACCACCGAAGCGGCACAGGGGAGTGACGAGATCACTTTGACGGATGTTACCTCAATCGATGATATCCTTGCAGCACCGGCTACATACGTCGGCAAGACTGTGCTCATCGAAGGTGTCGTGTCCGGACGCTGCGGCGGCTCGGGCTGCTGGATCTCTTTCCAAGTGGGTGATAACCAGCGTGGTCTGGTCGTGACGACGAAAGATGAATCCTGGGTTTTCCCGGAATGTGTGGGCAAGACCGTGCAGGTTCAGGGCACGCTGCAGGTGAAAAACGCGGACGAAATCGCAGAAGCCGAGAAGCATGCGATGGAAGAGGGGCATGAATGCCCGAATCCTGTGTATTTTTTCCAGCCGGAGGCGGTCAAAGTAGTCGAAACTGCAGAAGAAGCGCCCGAGGCGGCTGAAGCGGCTTGATCGCTGATAGTGTACTGTATTGCTAGTAAACCGGAAACCTGAAGGGGCTTCCGGTTTTTTATAGGGTTATCAATCGAGACAGTTACTTTTAAATCAAGAGCAAAGGTAACTGTCTCGATTGATAAATTCCTGAATATCAAGGGAGTGTAACGGGTTTACCGCTGAGCGCATAGGCGATAAGGTTCACGCCCATTTTCAGCGCCGCCTGACGCTTTTCCTCCGGCACGTCATGCACTGGCTGATCCTCCCAACCATCCACGAGATCGCACTCGTAGCTATAGAAGACCACGACACGCTCATCAACGACGATTGCAAAACCCTGCGCGGGTTTCCCGTCATGTTCATGAATCTTTGGCAGGCCCCAGGGAAAATCGAACCGTGTGTGGTAAACCGGGTGGTCGAAGGGAAGTTCAACGAGTTCCCGGTCCGGGAAGACCTGCTTCATCGTTCGCCGGAACGATTCGTCCATGCCGTAGTTGTCGTCCGCATGCAGAAAACCGCCCGCCAGCAGGTACTCTCGAAGCCTGACGGCTTCCTCTTCGGAGAGTCTGATCGTCCCGTGTCCGGTCATGTAGAGATAGGGGTACTGGTAGAGGTCGTCATCGGTTAATCGGACGTTCTTCTCCCGGCGCGCCACGGGAATGCCGAGAGTCTCTGAGGCGTATTTCTGCAGATTTACCAGTGATGAGGGGTCGCTGTACCAATCCCCTCCGCCGCTGTAGTGGATTCTGCCGATGGCGAAAGCCGGTTGCGCGTAGCTCTCACCACCTGAAAACAAGAGGGCGGCCACGAGCGGCAGCCCCCATAGTGTCTTGATGATACTCGGCCAGCGCATCAGAATGGAATCCTCGGCCTTCCGAGGGCATCGAGGACTTTTCCGAGTAATGCCTTTCGCTCGGAATAGGGGAGAAACGCCGATTTGAAGCCCATGATGATAATGTTCTCAAGCTCTTTGCGATCAAAACCGAGAACGGTATGGGCGATATAATACTCTTTGCTGGGACAGGTGTCGGACATCAACCAGTTGTCTGTGTTGATCGTTACCCGGAGACCGTAGTCGAAATAGAAACGGATTGGATGCCTTTCCAAGCTGGGAACGGTGCCTACGTGGACGTTTGAGGAGAGGCAGCATTCCAGCGGAATCCGGCTGTCGTTGACAAAATTGAGCAGGTCTCCATCCTCTTTCAGCCGAGTGCCGTGGCCGATACGGTGTGCCTGCAGGTCGTGCAACGCCTGCTTGATCGAATCGGGTCCCCAGGCCTCGCCCGCGTGAACGGTGCAGGGGATGTTGTTCTTGCGAATCAGGTAAAATGCTTCGGCATGGTCTTTCGCGGGATAATGGTCTTCCTGTCCGGCGAGATCGAATCCAACGACACCGCGACCCTTGTATGCCAACGTCAATTCGGCAAGGCGGAGTGATACCGCTGGTTCGATGGACCGGATTCCACATACGATGACGCCCGTCCGGATTCCGGTTTTTCGTTCACCGGATTTCAACCCGCCGATCACTGCATCCATCACCTTCGTCAGCTTCAACCCTTTTTTCTGGTGAAGGATAGGCGAGAACCGGACTTCCATGTACCATACACCGTCGTTCCAGGCGTCCTCGCAGAGCTCTTCCGCGATACGGAAAATGTCCTCTTCATCCTGCATGATTGAGAGGGTCACATCGAAAGAGCGAAGGTAGTCCTTCAGGCTGTTCCTCGTTGCTCCGGCGGCGAGGAGTTTGGAGAGCTCCTCTTCGTTCTTGGCGGGCAGATCAACGCCCCGTTTCTGGGCGAGTTCAAGGATTGTACTGACTCGTACCGAGCCGTCCAGGTGGCAGTGCAGGTCTGTTTTTGGAAGCTTGCGGATATCTTCGAGGGTCAGTACGGCTTCTGTTTTGCTGGAATTCATGTTCTCTGGCATAAAATGTGCTCCCTTTGAATATCAGGGAAGATAGAAGCTTACAAGAGAATTTGCCACTCCTGAATGCAGGTGTCCCCCGGAGATGAAGTCAGAAAAAACGTGCGGAATCTACCGGATACCATCTGGTACCAGTCAATTCCGCACGCAGCAAGGGCATCCCCGCTTGTGCGAGGTGCAGAGTCTATTCTCTATGCAACGACGCTGAAAAAGCCGCCCGCTCCGGTAACCGATGCATCCAGTTCCGGAATTTGAGTTGTCACGCTTTTCATGATCGACCCAGCGCCATTATTCATGAGGGACACTGTGTTGCTTATCAGTTCATGGCTATAGGACTCAACATTCAGAGCTGCCTTCAGGGTCGAGAAATCAAGCGCGTCTGGAACACCAACTTCCATCTTGGGCACTCCCCGTATTGACCCAGATATCAGGCTAACACGTCAATTTTATGAGATCCGATACCGTTCCCTGAGGAGACGATCTTCTCCAGCCCATTCGAAGCCTTCACCATCGTTGTTGCCTGTTTCTGGACTGAAAACTGGTTTTGCAAAACGTTTTTCTGCATAACGTTGTTCTGCAACACTTTAGAGGACGACCTGTTCGTCACTCCCAGGTTTTGAAGAATTGAATCTCCCTTACCGATTCCTACCATTTTTTCCTCCCATCCGCGATCGCGCCATCCGCTGGACTACTTTTATGCGTGCTGCCACACGCTGTTGCTGTTCTATCCTAAAAAACGAAACATGAGATCGTCATCAATTTTCAACCGATGCTGTATCTCTCTGGACGCATCGTCTGCTTCTTGAACACTGGTGTAATAGAGGGGGCCTCTTATGCTGCTGCTTGCATAAAGAAACCGGTTTTCAACTCCCCAAAGGCGGAACATGTTTCGGGCAAAAGCGGGGAAGTCCAAGAGAACCACATCACCGCCCATTGCTGACAAATGCTTTTGAATTGCCAACAGGCAGGCTGTCAGGGAAGCATGCAGGAATTTCATCCCACCGAGGGCGATGCGGATGTGCATGGCGCCCTCCGCAACCTCCTCCCAAAGCCTCGCTTCGAGCCCGCCCTGAAGATCGACATCAATCAAAGGACCGGCGATAATCGTGACAGTTTCACCATCTCGCTGTATGTCCCAGTTGGTCACCTTCATCGATTCTCCAAGAGTTATCGTTGGACTCAAGTTTCCCTCCGGAACTGCCGATATGGATAAGGGTGAGTCTGTTCCGGCCGCCGCAAATGCTTAAGCAACCGGTGTGCCACTAACTGATTTTATACAGCTCTCTCTGTCTATCCTTTTGCAAAATATAGAGATAGCGTAACTGCCTCTGTTCTTTACCACAGTTCAAAAGCTTGCCGCTTCGATCCAAATCGCCACCTTTTCGTAGCACCCCCACACCTACTGTTCGTAAACCCTTGTTTATAAATAGACGAGAATGTGTCGCAGACGTTCCAACTCAATTTGAAGGGGTCTTTTCTCGTAGAAATAGGCAGGTGGGTCTACTGTTTCTAAGGGGAGTGGAGAACGATCTCTAAGCGATTGCCTCAAGTTTTGTCCGATTTCAACCGATAGCAGAGGAGAATACCTACACCCAAAGGCCTGCCATGACCATACGCATCGGACCGTCGGGGCCATCCCAGCCTCTTCTGCCTGCAGATAACAAATCTCCGCAGAGAGGAACCGGTGCGTTTGTTCCAGAGGGTTCCAGTTCAGAACAGGTCTCACCATCGGTTTCCATGACTGGAACGCAGAGTTGGGCCTCTGCATCGGGGTATGAACTGTACAAGCGGGTTCAGGCGCTGCCTGAAGGGGCAGACACCGGTTCAGCAGAGCCTACGCCAAAGAGTAACGCAAAAGCCCGCCAATCGGGTGTTGGCAGGAATGTTGATACCTGGGCTTGATACGGAGCTTACTGAAGCACCCTCTCCTTGAAGGATTCCCAACCCTCTTCTCCCGAAGCGCTCACTACACCTCGAATAAGCGGTGGGATTTCAAGTGGTACTTTACGCAGATCGATAGCATTTTTAACACGTTCTACAAGCTCGTTGCAGGCATTTTCGGAAGGGCCGAGAATGGTGATAAGTGGTTCACCAGACTTCACCTGATCGCCCATCTCCTTGTGGAAGATGAACCCGGCAGCGGGATCAATCTCCTCCTCGGCATTTCTCCGGCCAGCCCCCAGCGCTACGCCGGAGAGGCCAATTTCCAGAGCGTTGATCCCATGTAACCAGCCGTCGGATTCAGCCACGATCACAAGTTGAGCGGTTGCAGGATGCGGGTTTGCACCTTTTTCAAGAGTCTTTGGATCCCCGCCCTGACGCATGACAGCCTGCTTGAACACGTCGAAACCGCGTCCCTCATCCCACAGCGTCTGAATCAGATCCATCCCTTCAGAGGAAGACTTCGATTTGCCCATCAAGGCGAGAAGTGTTCCACCGAGTGCGAGTGTGAGTTCTCTCATGTCATCGCGCACGCCTTCGCCACGCAACGCCTTGAGGCATTCATCGGTTTCGAGCCAGTTGCCGACGGTTTCACCAAGGGGGTGGTTCATGGAAGTAACAAGAGCCGCGGATTTTAGGCCAAAATGTGTTGCAGTCTGCACGAGCCAGCGAGCGAGTGTCCACGCATCCTCTTCCGCAACCATGAACGCCCCGTGTCCGCACTTGACGTCGAAAACGATCGCTTCGATGCCTTCCGCGACTTTTTTGGAGAGGATGGAGGAGGTGATCAGCGGGAACGAACGGACGGTGCTCGTAACATCACGAAGGGCATACATCCTGCGGTCCGCTGGCACGATGTCTTTGGTCTGTGCACCAAAGGCGAGGCCCATCTCTTTGACCTGGTCGGTCAATTCCTGAACGGAGAGGTCAGTCCTCATGCCGGGGATGCTCTCGAGCTTGTCCAGCGTTCCGCCTGTGTGACCAAGCCCGCGGCCGGTGATCGTGGGAACATTGATTCCCGCGGCCGTCAATAGGGGAGCGAGAATAAGGGTGATTTTATCGCCGACTCCGCCTGTGCTGTGCTTGTCGCCAAGGGGGGATAGCCCCTCGAAACTGATGCGGTCACCAGACTCGATCATCGCTTCAGTCAGAGCAGCGGTTTCGGACAATTCCATTCCACGGAAATAGACCGCCATTAACCACGCTGCCATCTGGTAGTCGGGTATTCCGCCCTCCACGAAACTGCGGATGAAATCCCGGATTTGTTCGGGTTCGTGGGTCTTTCCGGTCTGCTTGTCTGCGATGAATTCAACTGGTGAACGCTTCGGCATATTTTCTCTCGTTTCAATGATCTTGATGCCACGAAGTATATCCTTTAAGGATACGGACGCTGAATCCTACTCTTCGGTTTCCTTGGTTTCCTCAGATTCCTTCGATTCCTCTTCTGTTTCCTGCTCAGCTTCCAGCTTGGCTTGTTGCTCCTTCTCCCACTCTTCGTCCGCAAGGATTTCCAGTTGATGATTTACCTCGCGTTGAAGCGCTTTCCCTGCCAATAGGTCCAGCTCAGTCCAGCGCCCGGCGATGATGGAGTGGTAGGGGTTGTCTGGATAGGGCTTCATGCTCATTATTTCCATTGCCGCTATTCCCATAATATCAAACGGAGGTTCTGTCGAATTAACATCAATGGTAACCCCAACCTTGATCTGTGGCGTAACGTCATAGATTAGAAGCCGTGCCCCACCTGCGGAGATATCGATAATGTCAGCGGTCAGCATGTTGTAAGCGTTTGGGAGGCTGATGTTCACAGGGAAGTTCTTTTCCAACCGTGGGGCTTTTCTGCGCAATTTTCCGCTGCCAATTCCCTTCTTATCGCGCCATTTTACAACTCGCTTCGGGGGTTTCTTCATCCTTCGGAACGCCTCTTCATTCCCGGCGATTCTGCGAAGACGGAGCTCACGCCAAGAAAAGACCACGAGCGCCAGGATGAGGAGTAGAAGAAAGGCGATGATGAGATAATCATATACCGAGGTCTCGTCGCCTTTGAAATAGTCGAGAATGCCGTAGATATCCTGACCCACTTGCTCAGTCCTCCGATAGTGTTGAAAACACAAAATAATACAAAATGTGAGACCTCGACGGAAACCTGAATTTACTAAATGGAAAGGAAAACAGGTGCTCGAGGGGGCGGAATACTACTCTTCTATGATACGAATAGGATTGGTATAAACCCAACCCCGGCGCTTGCGATAGGATTCTAATCTGTAAATGCCATCATCCGTTGTTGTGTAATGAAGTTCTCGCCCGAAGGCTCGGATGACAGGCGTTCCGTTGCGCACCAGGACAAGCTCGGCATCGAGGGGGGATAGGGCGACAAATTCCACCTGTTTTCCAGGTTTGATCGTTGAGATGGGCAAGTAACGAGTATCACCGGATAGGGCGTAGAAGCGGAAACCATTCGCCTTGCCGACCCTGTGGTTTGCGCCAAAATGGCGACCCTGTTTGAGGGCTGCATAGATCTGTCGTTTGGCGACGTTGTATTCCTGCGAGAGCGGTTCCTCCAGCATCAGATGGGTCAGCAGGCTGCGGAATTGAACCTTGTAGTGGAAAACCTTCACATGCAGCAATCCGCCCAGCAGAGGATACTTGAGTGAATGGGCATCAACCCCGACATACCCTACGACGGGCTTGTCACGATTCAACAAATCCCATGTCGCGAGAGTCTCCGGCTGGGGTCGTCTCAGGCTTTTCAACGGGTGCATGAACCGTTGCAACCGGTTTGTTTTCGAAAGGCCCTCCACCCACTGGCTGAGCTGATTCCAGATCTCAATGCCATCAATC
>Ga0272443_10002691_pt1 | contig 22169 bp, 16 predicted proteins | sample SSMAcet12_FD_193581 | JGI IMG/M metagenome (GOLD analysis project Ga0272443, IMG submission 193581) | Marine sediment archaeal communities from Little Sippewissett salt marsh, Falmouth, MA, United States - SSM-Acet-12 | ecosystem: Environmental > Aquatic > Marine > Wetlands > Sediment ...
ACCAGTTTGGAGCTGAGACAAGATACTTTGAACAATGCGCATTGTTTCTTTTTGCTTTTGATGTAAGCTTTCCTCAGCTTCATCGCGTTCTACGATGATGATAAGAAGCTCGAGAACCACAGCAAGATACAATACGAAGTAAACTTTTCCTGCACCGCCTTTAGACATATCAGCTACCTTTTATATTTGTTAATAATGTAATTTTCAAATATGACCTCTAAATACATTTCTTATCCCTTAGAAGTCTGGCTAAAATAATAATTTCAACCCAAATTTTAGTTTCGATTACAAATTAATAATATTCGTATAAAAATTAAATCGCTATTAGTATGATTATCTTGTAGTTATTTTTTCCTTTTGCTTGTAGTGATTTGCACTACAATCTTTTATATTGGTTTTTCTTATATTGAAAAAGGAAATATACGGAATAAATTGAACAATTTAAATTTATTTTCGTATTCTAGAATATATAACATTAACAATAGTTTTTTTATCAATAATAAATATTGGAGTATAAAAATTATGGACATTATCAACAGAAGGAAATTTTTGAAGAACTGTGGTGCAGGTGCTGGCATCATTATCGGCTCTTCTTTGCTAATGAGTCCGCTGCTAAGCAGTTGTTCCGGTGGCGGCAAACTACCTGAGGACGGCAGCATATTCGGTTTCTCGAAAGAGGATATTGATAAACTGTTACAAATTGCACTTGATAAGGGTGGCGATTTTTCTGAGCTTTATTTCGAGCATAGAATCTCAAATAATCTCACTCTCGAAGAAGACCTTATTAAAAACTCATCTGAAAGCATTTCCCTCGGAGTGGGTGTTCGAGTATTGAAAGGCAAGCAAACTGGCTATGGATATACAAACAATCTTACTTTCGACGAAATTAAAAATGCCGCCATAGCTGCTGCTGTGATAGCTACAGGAAATGCGAAGATCAAAAGTATAAATGTTGCCGAAAAAGCTTACAAACAGCAGGTATATCAAATGAAGAAAGCATTATCAGAGCACGAGTTAAAACCCAAAATCGAATTAGCTCAAAGAGCTAACGATGCCGCAAAAGCTTATGACTCGCGTATCGAAAAAGTATCTGTTAATTTTGGTGATGAATTGCAGACTGTTACTATTGCCAATAGTGATGGTTTATTGATTACCGATGCCAGGCCTCAGGCAAGATTCAATGTGGTCTCTACTGCAAAAGATGGTGATAAAAGGAGTACGGGATTCCATAGTGGCGGTGGTCGGGTTGGAATGGACTATTATATAAATGTTAAAACTCCCGAAACTATAGCTAAGAATTCGGCTGAGGAAGCTATCACTTTGGTAAATGCTGAGAATGCTCCTGCTGGTGAATATCCAGTTGTTCTGGGCGAGGGTCAATCGGGGGTGATGATTCACGAGGCAGTTGGGCATCCTCTCGAAGGTGATGCAAACTGGAAAAAGCAGTCAATTATGGCTGATAAACTTGGGCAGATGGTTGCTAATGATATAGTTACTATTTATGACGATGCTACTATCCCCGATTACAGAGGCAGTCTGAATATTGATGACGAAGGGACTGTAACAGAAAATGTCATGCTTATAGAAAAAGGTAAATTGGTCGGCTATCTAAACGATAGATTATCTGCTCAGCTCTTAAAACTAAAAGCTAACGGACACGGAAGAAGGCAGTCATACAGATACCCACCTATTCCAAGAATGAACAATACTATTCTTGAGAAAGGCAACCACTCTACTGAAGAGATCATTAGCTCTGTGAAGAAAGGATTCTATGCCAAAACATATCAGGGCGGTATGGTGGATAACACAGGTAAATTTACATTTTCAGTGAATCTTGGATATTTGATTGAAGATGGAAAAATCACAAAACCATTGAAAAATGCAACTCTGATCGGTTCGAACATTCAAATACTCCAGAATGTAGATATGATTGCAAACGACATGGGATTTTTCCTCGGAACTTGTGGCAAAGCAGGTCAATCTGTTCCTGTTACAGCAGGTACACCAACACTTAGAATAAGCAAAATGACCGTAGGAGGTGAAGCATGAAAACTGTAAAAGAATTAATTGAGCTATCTGAGCAAATAGTTGATTATGCTCGGAAAAAAGGTGCAAAAGAAGCTCAGGTTATTACATCCGATTCCAAAAATTTCAGTGTGGCAGTACTGGAAGGAGAAATAGAGGAATTAAAACAAGCCGGCTCGACAAGCATGAGCATTCAAGTAATCATTGACAATAAAACTGCGAGTTGCTCATCATCTGATCTAAAAAAAGAAACCTTGTTCAAGCTTGTTGATGGTGCTATACTTAGATGCAAGCTATCCGGCGAAGATCCATTTAATAGTTTAGCTAAGCTAATGCCGATTAAAACCGACATTAACACATTGAAACTTTATGACCCAGAAGTTCTGAGTATCCCACCAGAAAAAAAGGTTGCTCTGGCAAAGGAAATCGAGAAGATTGCACTTTCTGCCAAAGGAATCAGGCAGTCAAGTGGTTCATCCTTTGGGACGTATATTGGAACATATATGATAGTCAATTCTAATGGCTTCAGCTCTGCTTTTGATACTACTTCGTGCTCTCTCGGAATATGGCTTCAGGCAGGTGAAGGCGACCATTTCTTCGAAGATGGTTGGAGCGATAGTAATAGATTTTTTGCTAAACTTGACGATCCCGAGAAAATTGCAAATATAGCGGTGGATAGGGTAACTCGTCTCGTTGGAGCAAGAAAAGTAAAGACTCAGAAAGTGCCTGTGATCTTAGAGCCAAACATGACATCGCGTATTCTTGGTTTCCTTGCTCAATGTGTATCGGGAAGAAGTATTTATATGAAACAATCCTTTCTTGCTGATATGCACGGACAAAAAATAGCAGGAGATAATATAAATATTATTGATAATGGATTAATGCCTGGTCTGCTTGGAACTCGTCCTTTTGATTCCGATGCTGTGCCAACACAAAGAACACCAGTTGTAGAAAATGGTTTCCTGAAGAACTACCTTCTTGACGTTTATGCAGCTCGCAAGCTGAATATGGAGCCGACTGGAAATGCCTCAGGAGCGACTAATTTCTATCTCGAAGCCGGGCAGCACTCACCAGAAAACATAATAAAGAGCGTGGATAAGGGCTTGCTATTAACAAAAACAATTGGTCAGGGAACAGTGGCTACTACTGGTGATATTTCTACTGGAGCTTTCGGCTTGTGGATTGAAAATGGTGTGCCTGCGTATCCTGTTGCAGAAATCACTATATCGAGCAATCTCGGTAATCTACTAAAAGATGTAGAAATGATTGGAAATGATTTGGATTTTAGAAGATCAGTATCAGGACCTACTATCAAGGTTGGAGAAATGACAATATCGGGAGTTTAGGTCTTTCAAAATCAGAACCCGTAAAATTATAAAAAAATGAAGGGTTAATTAGCAAGGATTTATATTTATAAACACCCCCTTAACCCCCTTTTCGTAAGTGGGGATTAGGGAGTGTTTCCCATAGAGCATAGCCATTTATCTTAGTAGTTCAATGAATTATAAAATTTTTTCCTTTCTATTTAGTTTATTATATTGAATTACTTCGTTTAGTAAAAATTTAAGCAGTTTGTAAAATGATATATATAGTAATTTTTATGTTACTCGGAATATTCTCAAGAACTAATTCACAGGACGCACTGGATCCAGAGCAAGTCTCTTATCGCCCTGCAACAGTAGCTGGTGCATTTTATCCCGCTGATCCAGTTGAGTTAAGAAAAACGATACTCGAATATCTGGACGAGATTAAGCAGACTAAAAAAGACTATGATATTCATGGTTTAGTTGTACCTCATGCCGGATATGTATTTAGCGGGAAAACTGCTGCAATGGCATATAAACAGTTATTAGGCAGGGAATATGATGCCGTAATCATTATTGCTCCTTCTCATGTAAGTGCTTTTGCTGGCTCATCTGTTTTTAAGGGTGATGGCTATGTTACACCTCTTGGTGTTGCTAATGTGGATAAAGAGCTTGCAAAATCTATTGCAGAAGCTGACGATGATATTAGCTATTCTTATGATGGACATGAATGGACTGGCAGCAGAACGGAGCATTCGATAGAAGTGCAGGTTCCATTCCTTCAGATAGTTCAGCCAAACGTACCAATAGTTCCAATCTCAATGGGTGAGCAGGACGATGCTTGCGCAAACAGATTGTTTAAAGCAATAATTCTGAGTGCAGAAAAGCAAGACAAGAAAGTATTGGTAGTAGCAAGTACTGATTTATCGCACTTTCACAATCTTGATCGAGCTGAGGATTTGGATATGCAGGTGGTAAGTGCTTTTAATCGTTACGATTATTTTATGATGGCTTATCACTTATTTAATGGAAAATGGGAAGCATGTGGTGGAGGTCCAATGGTAGTGGCTATGATGGCAGCAGAATTTCTAGGTGCTAATTCATCCATTGTTTTTGATTATTCTACTTCTGCTAAAAATAAAAAATATGGCGACACAAGTCGAGTAGTCGGGTATATGGCTGGCGCTATGGTTTATGATAAAGAAGCTAAGCTCGATGATCTGCCCGATCTAAATGATTATGAGAGATCTAAAGTAATTGAAGCCGCTAAGCAAGGAGTGAAATCTGCTGTTCTTGGAAAACAGATAGAAAGAGATAAGAGTAATCTTCCAAAATCATTACAAGGAAAATACTCTGCATTCGTTACTATCACGAAGAATGGAAAACTTCGGGCTTGCATGGGACACACTTTCCCTCAGCAACAATTGATAGATGAAGTAAAAGGTGTTGGTAAGCTCGCAGCAACCAGTGATTATAGATTTGGTGTTGTTCGAAAGGAAGAATTAGATAGTGTTGAATATGAAGTATCTATAATGTCAAGGATGAGGCGAATCGTGGATCCAATGGAAGTAGAGCCAGGAGAAGATGGGCTTTATATCAGGAATGGCAATAAAGCAGGGCTGCTGCTTCCTCAGGTTGCAGCTGAAAGGAACTGGGATAAAAAGACATTTCTTGAGAATATTTGCCTAAAGGCAGGATTGCCTACCAGTGGTTATAAAGATAGAAATGCAGAAATTTATGTTTTCAAAGCCGTTATTATTCATTAAATTTGCAATTTTTGTTATGGTGGAATGGAAATAAAAGATAGACCTAAGAAGATAAGAAAGCGAATACCAGGCAAAAGAGTCCTCGTAACATCGTATTCAAAAGAAACCAAGACAATAGAGATCACCGAAGCAATAGTTAGGGAGTTTGGTGAATTTGCAGCAAAGCAAAAACTCAAACTTTATATTGTTGGTGGTTACGTAAGGGATTACTATCTAAGGAGACCTAGAGCAGATTTCGACTTTACAGTAGTTGGCGATGCAATAGAATTTGCTGAAAAACTGGCAAAAAAGTATAAGACTAAAGCCGTTATATATCCTCGTTTCAGGACAGCATTAGTACACATTGGAGATCATCATTATGAATTTGTTGGTACCCGCAAGGAAGAATACCAACAGGATTCACGAAAACCAATCGTCAAAGAAGGTACACTTCTTGATGATCTGAGGAGGAGGGATTTCACAATAAATGCTATGGCTGTGTCAGTGAACCCAGAAAGTATAGGGGAACTAATAGACATATTTGATGGGCAGAAGGATCTGGAACGCCGAATATTGAAAACTCCACTCGACCCTTTTACTACGTTTAGTGATGATCCATTGCGAATGATGAGGGCTGCCAGATTTGCTGCACAAATAAATTTCTCGATAGAACCAGGCACTATGGCTGCTATCAGGGCTATGCACGATAGGATAAGCATTGTATCGCAAGAAAGAATCTCGGATGAACTTCTGAAGTTACTTGGCGGCAAGAAGCCAGCTAAAGGTTTCAAAATCCTTCAGGAAACAGGGTTACTTAGAATTGTCTTCCCCGAGCTTGATAATCTAAAAGGAATAGAAGTTGTCAAGATTGATGGCAGAGAATATGCCCACAAAGACGTTTTCAACCACACATTAAAAGTAGTTGACAAATTGGCAGAGGAAACTGATGATCTCTGGCTTAGGTTTGCTGCTTTGGTGCATGACATTGCAAAGCCAAAGACAAAGAGGTTTATAGAAGGTACCGGCTGGTCTTTCCATGGTCATGAGGAGTTGGGAGCAAGATGGATGAGCAAAATTTTTCGTAGAATGAAGTTCCCGCTCGAACATCTACCTTATGTAGAAAAACTCGTTAGATTGCACCAAAGACCGATGACACTTGTAGATGAAGAGATTACTGACTCTGCTATAAGGCGACTCGCTGTGCAGGCAGGCGATGCCTTGAAAGACCTATTCCAGCTTTGCAGGTCGGACATTACTACAAATAATCCTAAGCTGAATAGCAGATATTTGAATAATTACAATAGGGTTGCCCAAAAAGTAATGGATGTGCAGGAAAAAGACAAACTTCGCGAGTTTCAATCCCCAGTACGTGGCGAAGAAATAATGGAGTTATGCAATCTTCAGCCATCTAAAGCTGTAGGCATAATTAAAACAAATATAGAAGAAGCTATACTGGATGGTGAAATACCAAACGAATATGATGCAGCAAAGGAATATTTCTTAGTGCATAAAGACGAATGGCTAAGCGATATCAGTAGTTGAAGTCCTCTTCGTTTTCTATTTCAATGCTAAAATTTTTCTCAGCTATTCTGCAGATTGGCTTTAAGTCGCAATTCTTGCAGCTGTCTTTATATGGTTCAACCGGGAATTTCCCTTGGCTTATGTTATCAGCAATATTTTCTGCGAAGGATAAGCTGTTTGGTAATACTTCATTAAGCTCTACTTTTTGTTTTAATCTGCTAAAGAATTCCTTTAGATCGAAAGTCTGGGGGATTAATGACGATTTCATATATGTATATGTTTGCTTTTCATTGTTATACTTCGGTTTTAGTGAATAATAACAACCACCCATAAGCTCTACATCCAGGTCGTAATAATCCTTCAATATTTTTTCAATAGCCAGCATATATAGGGGGATTTGAAAACTATGCCCATCCATTATTTGGTTATTAGAGGGAACACTATTAAAACTTGATTTGTAATCTACGATCAAGCACTTTAATCCATTCTCTGATTTTGCCAATTCTACCCTGTCAATTATACCACGTATTTTCAGCTTAGGAGATAACTCTAAATTATCAATTTTATTATCTCCTGAATAGTTCGTATATCTTCCAAACGTGAATTCAAAAAGACCTGGCATGAATATCCAACCCTTATCTTGCTTATCAAATTCATTAAACAGTAAAGTTTCCAGATAGCCCATTTTGGTACTGCTCGAGTAGAAATCAGATATCTGTAATTCAAAATACTTGTTTTCGATATGATATTTCTCTATTTCATCTTTGGTTATAGAGTATAATTTATCGAGGTAATACTGCTTCCGATTACGATCCAAGGTAACAGTTCGGATAGGGGGAAGTTCCGGATTGTGAGCTTTTATCTCAATACCTGGATTTTCTTCCTCATTTTGCAGCTCTATATAAAACAGATATAAGACCTTGTGCATTAGATTGCCCCATTCTAAGGGAGACAGTGTATTGTCGTAAACTTCCTTTTCGCTTAATTTAACCACATTCTTCATAAAATACTTGAAGGGGCAGCTTGCATAACTATCTAACACAGAGATTGAAAATGGCTTACCAGATATCTCCTCCAATCTATCACGTACATCATTAGGTAGCAGTCTAAGATCAATTTGATTTCTATTCTTATCTTTGAAATTGTTTATAAAATTATATACGAATACAGGGTGCTTAGTTTTTTGATAATTATTGCTGTATTTCTTGTTATCAATATCATCTTCTGATGAATTTGTAAGCAGTTCATTTGCATAATTACTGAGTTTCTCGTTCTCATTGCTAATGCTGCAAATCCATGGATTATCATTTAGCTGATCCAACAAAGCAGTATCGGGATTTGAACTCATATTATTTCTAATAATCTCATTGATCTTATATATCTTATTATCTTGCTCCAAAGAAGTGATCTCAAGCAGGGAATGAATGAATGACGAACAGGGCACTTCACTATCCCCGTTTTCTTTGAAATATGTGATGAATATCTTATGTTTCTTCGAGTTCAAAAGCGCTTTGTTATTTGTTAGAAACTGGTAGAAAAGCATATATTCCGATTTAATATGCCTTAATTCGGTTTCCTTCAATTCTTTACCAAGAAATGTTTCAGGCGAGTATGCCATAGGAAATTCGCCCTCCACAGCTCCGCATAATATCATAACATCATAAGGAGTACCGCGTGTTTGTTCGATTGAAGTGATGTTAATTCCATGATTGAATTTCTCACGAATCTGATATTTCTTAGCTGAAACAGAGGTCTTGAACCTTTCTGTTATATCTTCTAAAGTAAATTTCTTTCCGGGATAAATATCAGATAATACATACTTCATCTCCTCCATAATGTCCAACAAAGCAGTGTAAGCACGTGCATCCTTTTCGGCTTTTTCTTGAAACTGGATGTATTCAATAGTGCTGAACTCATCTTTGTTCTTTTCAATGTGCTTATAGAAATCAACAATATTCTTCCTGACATTTAATTTATTGAGTATATCTTCCTTTACTAATTCCATAAAATCTGAAGGAGACAATCCAGTAACCTTATTAGGAATAATACTTGTAAATGACTTGAAATCCCTAAGAGCTTTTTGTATAGAATTAATCAGCTTTTTCATTTTAATAATTTCAATCTCGTCTTCAGATTCTTGGGAATCAATTTTACTTAACCTATCCTCAGCTTCAATCAATTCTGATTCAAGCTTTTTGGTCCAGTGGTCTTTGCCAGATCGTGGTTTGCCACCTTCGATTCGTAGCTGTAATGCAGTATTATATAGATTATTCCCATCCAATTTTTTTCCGTTTTGATCTATGAATGTAAAATATGTATTAGAAATAGCCCTGTGAATATCTTCTCTACGGAAATGCTTGGTCAAAGTATCAAGAATCGCAAATACAGCAGTAGTGATAGGAGAAGTTTTCAGATCATACCTGTCGGAAATATTCATTGGTATCAAATTCTGAGAAAATATTTCACGGAACAGATTTGTATATTTGCTTGGATGTCTCATTAAGATACATATCTTATGAAGCGGGATATTGTGTACTATGCCAAGATATTTAACGAGCTTGGCTATATATTTTACTTCCTCAGACCTTGTGCCCATCTCAAGTATCTTCACCATTTTAGAAAAGTCAGGATTCTTAGGGGCTAATCTGTTTTGGATGAATAGCCAGCGTTTAACGAATGACGATAGTTCAATCTTCTTTTGATCCAGATCTTTGTCGTCAAACGTCTTATATGAGCCAAACCCAGCATTCATTAATGCCTTTATATTATCTTCGAGGTTGCCAAACAGAGGGCCATTCCTTTCGGAATATTCTAAATTTAGTGCAAAAGGCAATTGATTATTTGCAAATATAGAAAGAAATTCCGTTTCGGGCTTTCTAAACTCGCTAAAGCCGGATACAAAAATCATGGAATTATCAGGGAAAACACTATTGATATCTTCTAATTCTCCCAATTTATTAGTTGTCATTCGTAGTTGCTCGTGAAAGTCAAGGAGATTATCGCCGAGTATTTCCTGATATGCTTTGAACAGCTCAGCTATATCTTTTAGCCGAGCAGTGTCAATCGTTTCATCATTATTCAACTCTGCAAGTCTTATGTCTTCTTCGATTGATTCTACTGTAATTCCATCTTCTTTTAGTCCATAAACTAAGTCGGCAAGCCGCTGAAGCAAAGCACCGGAAAGCTGTTTTTTTTCTGATGAATATAGTCGAAGATCAGCTTTTGCCGATGCTTCTTCAAATAGAGCCAACCGATAAGCATCTGAGACCATTCGGTATGTACCTTTTGGGATCAATCTTTCGTAGCAATATTGAACAAAAGATTGGATTGTAAATACATTCAGGTCCCCACAGGGTTTTTTGTATTTATCAAAATATTGATTTACAATTCTATTCTTTAAGTACCTAACTAATTTGCCAGTAGGCACAATGATAAACACATGCTCTAATTGATTATTATCAATACTATTCTCTATTAGCTCGTCGAGCTGAGTCTCAGAATGATAAAGCTGATTTTTTAGTAAATATGCCATTTGTCAATGATTCCTTGAGCGAATTGTATCGAGAAGCCAAAGAAGCATTCCTGTTTCTTTGTTGTTAAGTTTGTGTAATTCATTTTTGGCTGCTTCGAAGAAGTTATTGCTTTTTTCTCTTGCTATCTTGAATACACCATGTTCATTCATCATTGATGCCATTTTGCTAATTTTACTTTCTGGCAGACCATTATTAACAAAAAACTCTTCGAGCAAAATCAAAGCTTCGGGGCTTTTCGCTCTGTTTTTTAGTGTTAGAATTAGGAAAGTCTTCTTTCCTTCCAGTAAGTCCAGTCCGATTTTTTTGCCGAGTTTTGATTGATCGGCTACGATGTCGAGAAGATCATCCTGTATCTGAAAACCGATTCCAAGGTTATAGCAGAATTTCCTAATTATTTCAACTTCTTCGTCTGGAGCTTCAGCAATATGTGATCCAATCACTCCGCAAGTTTCTAATAGTTTTGCAGTCTTTTTTTCGATCATGGTAAAGTAATCAACAAGTGTGATGTCTTTTTTTTCATTGTATTGCATATCATACGCTTGCCCTTCGCATACTTCTATTAGCCCTTTAGTGAATTCATCTCTTATTTGATCAGCTCTTGGGTGATCGCTTGATTTAGGCAATAAACTATATCCCCAACCGACCATTACATCACCGAGAAGGATAGCAACTGGTTCGTCCCATTTTGAGTGAACTGTTGGCTTGCCTCGCCTCATTGGTGATTGGTCCATTATATCATCATGTACTAAAGTGAAGTTATGTAATAATTCAATAGCTACAGCTGAATTAATTGCAGCATTAGGATCAGCAGCAAAAGCTGCTGTACTAATCATAGTTAGCACTGGGCGTATCCTTTTCCCACCACCTGTCATTATATATTTTAATGGCTCGTATAGTTGTTTTGGTTCGTCCAGATGGACAGTTTCAGCAATCTTTTTTTCAACTTTGCTTAAGTATTCATTGTATATTTCTTTATGATCCATGATCCAAATTCCGTATATATTTATAATCGAATGTAATGCTTTCCTGGTAATGATTTAACTAAACCTTTGAACTCCATTTCGAGTAGTTTAACGTTAAGTATTGATACAGCCATACCTGAATTATTTGCTATATCATCTATTTGCATGGGTTCTAAGTTTAAAATATTGAATATCTTTTCTTCATCGGGAGAATCGAAGTTTCTTGTTATTTCAGAGCTGAATATTCCTTCGTCTGTATTGATACCAAGGTCTTCCAGTATATCTTCAGGTCTGAGAGCAGGGGAAGCCACATTTTTTTTGATTAAGAGGTTAGTGCCTTCGCTTCTTGTGTCGCTCAATCTACCTGGAACGGCATAAACTTCTCTTTGCTGTTCGAAGGCGTTACGAGCTGTGTTCAAAGCTCCTCCTTTATATGCACTTTCCACAACAATAGTTGCTTTTGAAATGCCGCTTATTATTCTGTTGCGTTGCAGAAAGAATGGGTTTAATGCCTTTACTCCGCATGGGTATTCTGAAATAATTGCTCCACCAGTTTCGACTATCTTCTCAGAAACCTGTTTTTGAAAATGAGATGAAATAGTATCAAGTCCAGAGGCAATAACAGCGTAAGTAATGCCATTGGCTTTGATTGCGGCTTTGTGGGAAATAGTATCTATTCCATTAGCCATTCCGCTGGTTATTATTATCTTTCTTGAAGCAAAGTATTCTGCAAAACGCTCAGCAGTTATCTTGCCATACATCGTATTTCTACGAGTGCCAACGATTGAGATAGATAGAGAATCAGGATTACTTAAAGTACCATATATATACAATATACAAGGAGGGTGAGGTATTTGTTTTAATAAATCAGGATATTTTTCATCCCAGTATGTCAATATCTCATAACCATTTTCATTACATAAGTCAATCTGTATCTGTGCTTTTTCTTTCTCCACTTCGATATTGGCACCGAATAGCGATTGCTCTTTTGATTTATCTGATAGATAGCTTGGTAAATAGGGGGATTCTAACAAGTCTGACATTGAGTTGCAATCCTTGACAGTTTTATGCATTGTCTGCCAATTCATTTTCAACATTATGGAAAGTAATAATAAATCCTCTCGGTTCCAGTTATTGATAAAATCCATACTATTCTTATATTTTTTACGATAATAAACTTATTAAGATAGTAAAAAACTATTAGAAATTTTATTTTTTTATTGACATTTTCTCAAAAAATATTGCTGAGCATGCCGCTACGTTGATAGAAGCAATATTATCAGATATTGGAATCTTGATAATTTGATCAGCAAGAGATAGTATTTTTGGATTAATTCCTTTTCCCTCACTTCCTAACACAATTGCATATTTCTCTGGAAATTTGTAATTATTCAATAGTTTAGCATCTTCAGTATTCTCTGCTGCTAATACGCTAAACATTTTTGATTTAAGATCATCAATACATTTAGTTATATCATCTGAGAAATGAATATCCATGAAATAAACTGCACCCATGGAGCATCTAACTGCACGTCTCATATATGGGCTACTTGTCTGCTTATCAACAACCAATGATTTGATTCCGAAAGCTACGCAGTTCCTAACTATGGCACCAACATTTTCTGAATTCACTATGCCATTTAGTATTATTACAGGTGATCTAAGTTCTGATAATTCTGTGCTTTCTGGCTGTTTAGCTATTGCCATAATTCCTTTATGCAAACGGAAGCCAACTATCTGATCCATCAAATTCTTCGAGCCAATGTAGAGGTTTGCCGATTTCACTCTAATATAGATTTGATCTTTGTATATATTGAAGTAATCTTCCGTGCAAAATATTGAGCATATATCGAGATTACTATCTAATAATTTCTTAACAGCGATATCCCCTTCTGCTACGAATATTTGTTGATTTGTATGACTACTGGGAGTTTTTCTAAGTGATCTATAAAGAGTAATCTTCTCGTCATTTATATCATTAATAATTACCATTGCAATTGTTTAATAGATCAGTTTTCTAATGAATAATTCACTGATTAGATTCTCGATAGCTTTGCCTCTATGGCTTAATTTGTTCTTCTGTTCTGCTGTCATTTCAGCAAAAGTCAAATCAAAACCCTCAGGTATAAAAATAGGATCATAGCCAAAACCGTTGCTACCAAGCTCTGAATTGATAATCTGTCCTTCGCAGATACCATCTACATACCAGACATCATCACTGCCATAATAGCATATAACCGTTCTAAAGCGAGCTGATCTTCTTTGTGGCTCAATATCTTTCATCAAATATAAAACCTTATCCCGATTATTCTGGTCGTTACTGTCTTCACCTGCGAATCTGGCAGATCGAACACCTGGTTTGCCATTAAGAGCATCAATTTCCAGTCCTGTGTCGTCAGCTATACAGGAAATGCCAGTTGCCTCGAAGAATCCCTGAGCTTTTAGAAGGGCATTTTTTTCTAAAGTATCTCCATCTTCTATGATATCTAAAACATCACTAAGGACATTTGAAGGAGTTAAGATTTTCACTTTCCCCAAAGCCACTCTATCGAAGATTTCCTGTATCTCATCGGCTTTGTGCTTATTATTTGATCCAATTAGAAGTTTCATAGTATCAATAAAAAAATCTTACCCTCTCAAAAACTGAAAAGGCAAGATGTTACAAAAATGATAATTCTCTATTCAAAACCAGCTTCTGCCATCTTTTGTGATACGGCATCTTCATTTGGGTCGAGTGAACCATTTAGTATTTCCTCCAATATCTTAGCAAGTACTTGTGCTTTGCGTTGCTCAATATGTAGCGAGGAAAGCAATCTGACTTTTGCAATAAGGAGCTTTTCTTCAATTGGTTTACTCAAAAAATCGTCTGAACCAGCTTCGATGGATTTAATCTGGTTTGCCACATCGTTCAGTGCAGTAACTATAACTACGGGAATGTGTTTTGTTTCGGGATTTTCCTTTAATCGTTTTACAGTTTCATAACCATCGAGTCGAGGCATCATTACATCAAGCACTATTACGTCAGGATGTCTTAGGTCTACTTTTTCAATACATTCTATGCCATCGTAAGCTTCCAGGGCTTCGTACCCATTAGACTCTAAATAACGCCTAAGTAGCTTGGTCGTTATCTTATTGTCATCAACAACTAATACAAATGGTTTTGCCATAATTTAAAGAGCTTTCATATATCTATTACATTTCTTTTTGCTTTATTGAAAAAAGTATTCCTATAGATAGTACTTTTTTTTATACCATCAATAATAATGAAATTTTCTTAGAAATACAATAAGTGAATTTACTTACTTCAAAATTTATTCTTCTATTTTTTATTGATAACGCCATTCTTAACTGTAATCTGCTTTGAGCCATCTAAAGTTTGGGCTTGGCAGTTGAATGTACCAATAGCATTTGTTGCCGTTAACGTAGCGAAATTGATATTCCCCGAAATGTTCAAATAATAGCTTTCTGGTGCTATACCATCACCACGGTCATAAAGAAAGGTGATAAATCCTTCGGACATATCCTGGTCTATAATATAATCTTTTTTAAAGTTGCCATTTGGGTCATGAAAAGTTATTATCAAGGCATGAGTTTTACCTTCATGTGTCATATAGCCGGTAAGAGTTCGGATCATTTCGTCATCACCAGGAACGCTTGAATACTGAACCATACTTGCTTCGAATTCGATATCGTACTCTCCTGAGATTGTGCAGCTCATAGGAGCATCAGAGTTGTTGTTGTTATTATTATTTGGGTTGTTATCATCGTCATCGCTGCATGATGCAAAAAGCAGAGTTGATGTAATAGCAATAATCATTAATCTAATGATAAACTTCATTGTAAACTCCTATTATTGTAATATATTCAAATTGTTTTAAAAGTATTTTGCTTAATCCAGCCAACATTCCCATTTACTAATTTTATTTTGTTCCATATACCTACTTCGTCAAGTACTTCTACTTTAGTGCCTTCATGAAGAATAAAAAGGTCGGTGCCTTCTTCGTCGGGTGAACTCTTTACATAAACGCTTTCAGAAAATATAATTGCACAGTCCTTAGATGTTTCTTCTGCATAATTATTCTGAGCAAAGATAAACGATAATATCGCAAAAACAAAACTAAATATCAAAATGAAAAAGGATATTTTTCGTATAGAAGGTGAATAAACGAACAGAAAACCAGTAAGACCCAGAAAACTAATAAACACAAATAGTATCATAAAGAGCGACCATGTATCCGAGCTAAGCCATCCCGAAAGCGATTCCCACCATTCCTGATAGAAAAGCATAGGTAGAGGTTCTATTCTATCCAAAGTCTGCAGGTTAGCAATCCTAAGATTGAATTCAGAATCTTCATCGGATGGATCCACTTTTATAGCTCTTTCATAATTCAAAATCGCTTCGGGGATATTCTTCAGTTTATAGTTAGCATTACCAAGGTTATAGTAAACTTCAGATGTATTATAACCATTGTCAATTATTTGATTATAATACTCTATGGATTTCAAATAGTTACCACTCTGGTATGCTTCATTGCCTTGCACAAATATTTCTTTTGTTGGGTCCTGTCCATTAGAAATATTGACTAATAAAGCAGATAATAATATAGCACTTATAAATAATACCTTTTTCATTTTATCGAACCCTCCATATCAGTAATTACGGAAGCTGCATTGTTGTATAATTCTTCTTGGCTGATCTTCTCCGAAGCTGGAGCAAATCTTGCACTTTCGCAATAATCAATTGTTTTGATGAGCTTATCCAATATATTTTCTGGAACATTTTCATTACGGAGCTTCTCCTCCGCTTTTTCGCTGGTAAGGTCTGAGTATGGAATCGAAAGTTTGTCGCTAACGTAATCCCAAAGTGCCTTAGAAGTTTCCTCGTAGAACTTATTCTCGTCTTTATTCATAAAGCTTTTTGCAGAAGAGAGTCGTTTTCTCGCTTGTCTGTTAGCTTTCTTTTGTTTCATTAACATAACATTACCGGAATTTTTCTCCTGTTTCTTTCTATAAGCAAAGAATATAATAAACAGAAAAGCAGGAGCTATGTTGAGTATATAGAACCATGCTGATCCGTAGAATTTGCCATTTGCCTTTGCGAAACTATCTGGGGCAGATTTGATGAATCGAATATCTTTGCCAAGTAGTTGCACATCTTCTTTCCTCACTCCTGAGATGACTGGCGAGGAAGCAGAACCAGATCCTTTTTCAACATTTAACTCAAATTCATCAGAACTAAGCACTTTATACTGTCCAGAACTTATATCAAAATATGCAAACCTAACCGGTTCAATTTTGAAAGTGCCAGGATTTCTAGGTAACAGCAGATATTCAAAAGTTCTACTGCCTGACATGCCGGCTGTCGAAGTTGTAATATTATCATTTATTTTTGGTTCGTAATTTTCAATATCCTGTGGTAGATTCAGAGGTAGTGGTTGTATGAGCTTAAGATTCCCTTTGCCAGTAATTTGAATTTTTAGATTAACGGGATCATTGGTTTTCGTATTCTGCTTGTCCATCCATGCCTTCATTGTAAAATCGCCAACAGCACCTTGGAACTCTATTGGGGCGCCAATTGGCAATGGTTTGACTTTTATAGTAGGAGAATTAGTCTTGGCTGTATATGGGAAATCTCTGTGATTTCTGCCGAATGGGTCGCCAAAGAAAGGATCATTAAAAAATCCATTTCTGCTTCTGCTCTGGTTTTGTACTCGCAAACGCACTATTAGCTCAACTTCCATTGGCTCAATTTTCAACTGTCCGGTTTGCTGTGGTAATAAAATTACTTTTTTCAAATCAGCCACTTTGTATGCTTTGCCGTTTAGTGTCTCGGTACGATATCTTACCTGACCAATATCAAGTTCAGTAGTCCAAAAGCCATTGAAAGTAGGCATTTTGGGTGCTGAAAGATTAACAAGATTTAGTTCAGGATTTATATATAGTTTATATGTAGCTACTATTTGCTCATTTTCATAAACGCTTGTTTTACGAACATTCAGTCGCACAAAAGCATTGTCTTTTATTATGTCGTATGCTTGCTGGTCCAATGATTTTTCGTTATCTGAACCTCCGTTTTGCTGAGATTGCTTAGCTGAACCTTTAACGACCTGTATCTGTATTGGATCTGTTCGCAACTGTTTACCATCAACGTTTATTGTAGCCGATCCAATGGTGAATTGTCCGATATTGTCAGCTTTCAATAAATACGTATAGGAAACAGAGCTTGACATACTACCATTGATTATTTGTGTGCTTTGCGAAGTGCTTGGTCCTGTAAGTACTGTGAATCCTTTTAAGCTGGGTGCCTGAAAGCCCCTACCCTGCGAATTTTCAAGTGAAAAAGTAACCTGAAAAGTCTCTCCCTCGCTTACTGGGTTGCGATTCACAGACGAGTAGAATTTTTGTGCATTAGCATAACCGGAAAGCACAAACATCATAATTAATATAGATAAAAATAGCTTTTTCATAGTTCTCGTTTTTGCAATAAATTGATACTTTACCATTTCTTACCTGTTTTTGCAGTGCCTTTTTGTTTCTTCTTTTTCAGATCTTGCTGAAGTTTTTTCTCTTCGTTAGTTAATGCCTGAAGTATTCTTTCGGCATCTTCTTTCGATATTTTGGTTTCTTGTTGTTGTTGCTTTTGCTGGTCTTGTTTTTGTTCCTGTTGATCCTGTTGTTGCTGTTGTTGTTGATCGTCTTTTTTATCCTGCTGATCTTGCTTTTGTTGGTCTTGTTTTTGCTGTTGATCTTTATTCTGATCTTCGTTTTGATCTTGGTTCTGTTGGTTTTGTTGTTGTTGTTGCTGCTGCTGTTGTATCAGCTTTTTTCGTGCATATTCCAGATTATACTTTGAATCGAGATCGTCAGGATTATTTCTTAAAGAGTTTTTATAAGCATCAATGCTCTCCTTGTATTTACCTTCCTTTAGGTAAGAATTTCCAATGTTATGATAAGCAGCAGCCAGCTCATCTTTACTCAGGTCTTGATTTAGGATATCCTGAAATTTTTGAGTTGCCTGGTCGAATTTTTCTTGTTTGTATAAGGCATCGCCGAGATTGAAAATACTCCTGAAAGTATGCTCTTTGTCTTGCATTGATTTCAGATACTGCACTTCAGCATCATCATATTTTTTCTCTTTATATAGCTCATTTCCCTTTCGCAGATTTTCTTTGTAATCTTGCGAAAACAAAATTGTGGGAATAAGCAAGATTAAAATAAACAGATTCTTTTTCATCATTTCTTCTCCCCAAATAAATTCAACGAAGCTAAGTATTTATTCTTTCTGACTGAAATTAAATTCTCAACAATTAAGAATAGAAATGCACCCGCCAGAAGATACTGAAAGCGATCTTCGTAATCGGCATATCTTTTCGATTCAAATTCTTTCTTATCCATTTTTGATATTTCTTCGAGCAGCTCAGAAAGTTCAGGATCGTTGCCACCCGAACGAATGAACTTTCCATTGCCAGCAGTAGCTATTTCCTGAAGCATTTGGGCATCGAGACGAGTTACTATTGTTTCTTTATTCTCATCTACGAGAAATCCCGTCCTCTGAGCATTTCTATAAATGGGAATTGGGCCGCCTTCTGTAGTACCCATGCCAATCGTATAAATGACGAAACCACTTTCTACGGCTTTGCCAGCCATTGCAAAGGCATCATCTTCGTGGTTTTCCCCGTCTGTTATTACTATTAGTGCTTTTCTTTTATCTTCATCTTCCGTTGTGAATTTTTCGATAGCAAGCTCAATAGCTGCACCGATTGCAGTGCCTTGGGTGCTGACAATGTCTGTATTTATAGTGCTTAAGAATAACTTGGCAGCAGAGTAATCCGTAGTCATTGGTAGTTGTACATAAGCACTTCCTGCAAAGACGATTAGCCCAATACGGTCTCCCTTTAATTCATCTATCAAGCGTGAGATAGATCGCTTAGCCCTATCTAATCTATTTGGCTTGATATCCTCGGCAAGCATACTGTTGGAAACATCGAGAGCAATGACTACATCTACACCTTCGCGTTTCACTTCTACAAGTTTAGAGCCAATCTGTGGATTAGCTATCGCAAATATCAGGAAGGCAACTGCTATCATTCTGAGTATGAATTTGACGTTTGGCTTGTATTTAGAAACATCTGGATGAAGAGCAGAGACGAGTGAAACATCTCCAAATCTAATAAGTTGCTTCAATCTGCTCCGGCGTATGATATAATAGATAAGAATAAACACCGGAATAAGTAATAATCCATACAAGTACTCAACATTTTCAAATCTGAACATATCTTCTCTTTTACTTTAATCCGACATCAGTAGATAAATAAAACAATATACATTACTAACTAAGATTTAACGAAAAAAGGATAAGATTATTGACAATGACTGATTAAAATTGTGGAGAGGGGGTATCTTTGTCGAGATAATACTTATTCGATATTATTATTAACATATTATTGAAAAAAATACATATATAGAGAATCCCTTTGCATATTTGCAAGGTTATGACCATTGCAAAACGAAAGAAAATCCCCCTTTTAAAAATGAGGGATATTCTCAAATCAACTATATATATCAGTTGGTTACTCCCTCCCTTATTTATAAGGGAGGGATCAATTCATGGGTTTTGCAATGGTCTTAGGTTACACATCGGGTTTTGTAGGTCTGGGCTTTCAGAGTTTCTCTGTAAGCTCAGTTTTTATTTGATTACTGTGAAAGAGCCAGTGGAAAGTGTTTTATTCTCTGTTGTTATTCGATATATATCCACCAGAATTAAATCTATCAGTATTAAATATCATAGAAACTTCATCTGTTTCTTTTGTATCGTCATAAGATAATACAATATCACCAAATAAATGCTAATTCATTATTGATAATATGTTGTTCTTATTTTAATCTATCATTCATTACCTTAATATTTTTTTTGAAATATCTTGCAAAACACTTAGATTAAGAGCTTATTATGTTGCAACATTTTGAATAAAGAAAAATGAATATTAGATTATTGAATAGTTTGTCAAGGCAAGTAGAAGATTTTAACCCAATAGATGGGGATATAGTTAGAATGTATTCCTGCGGTCCCACAGTTTATAATTTTGCTCATATAGGAAATATGCGTGCTTTCATCTTTGCTGATCTATTGCAACGGGTGCTTCGTAATGTTGGAAAGTATGATGTAAAATGGGTAATGAATATCACTAATATTGATGACAAAACTATTCGAGATAGCAGCCCCGGCAGCGGCTTATGGATAGAAGAAATGGGCGAGCAAACTGATGATCCCAAAGAAAACTTAAGAAAACTCACTGATTATTATGAAATGCACTTCCTGAAAGATATTAGTGAACTTGGAATAAATACCGATCATTTCTTTGCACTGCCAAAAGCCACTGACTATATTCCGCAAATGCAAGACCTAATAAGAATGATAGTTGATAAAGAATATGGATATGTATCCGCTGGTTCTGTTTATTTCAATGTTTCAGAATGGAGAAAAAAGAATGAATATGGCAGACTAAAGAAGATAGATTTCGATAATTTCCGCTCTGGTGCAAGAATTGATACAGATCAATATGAGCGGGATCAAGTGAGCGATTTCGTATTATGGAAAGCAAAGAAGGAAAACGAGCCATTTTGGGAATTTGAGATCAATGGTGAGCAATGCCCCGGTCGCCCTGGCTGGCATATTGAATGTTCGGCAATGGAAAAAGAGCTTCTCGGGCTTCCATTCGATATTCACACCGGTGGTATTGACCTGAAATTCCCCCACCACGAAGATGAAATCGCTCAAAGCTATGCTGGATATGGCATAGACCCAACGGCTGTCTGGTGCCATAATGAGTTTTTGGAAGTTGAGGGGCAGAAGATGAGCAAATCTCTTGGCAATTTCTTTACTCTAAGAGATTTAATGGTTAAGGGAATTGATGCTCTGGATATTCGATTTGCAATTATGTCTGCTCATTACTCTTCTACATATAATTTTACTTTCAATGGTGTGGAAGCGGCAAGAAAAGCAAGATTCAGAATACAGGACTATATATATTCACTTCATGATGAAACCGATGGAGAACAGAATTTGAATATAAATGAGCTAAGGAATAATGTGTTTGCAGAGCTTGGAAATGATTTGCATACACCTAAAGCACTGGCACATATTTTCACTTTTATAAATGAGAATCCAGCATCGGGTTTAGATAAAGCTACAAAAGCCGAAGCAATCAGTTTTTTCAATGAATTAAATGGTATTTTTAGTGTCTGGGATATAAGCCCAAAAATTGAAATGATACCAGATTACATAAAACAAATGGCTCAGAAACGATTCGACGCAAAAAAACAAAAGGATTTTGCTCTTGCCGATGAAATGCGTGATAAAATTCAGCAAGAGGGCTTTATAATCAAAGATAGTAAAGATTCATTTACCATAGAAAAAGCCAAGTAATATAATATGGCAAAAAATATTGAAGAGATGAGTATCGGTATTATCGGAGCAGGCAAGTTGGGTACTGTACTTGCTAAGCACTTTGCTGCCGAAGGACGTTTGCTTTGCATTACGGATACTTCTGAAAAAGCAAGGTTAGCAGCGAAAAATATTTTTACTGAAGATATTCCAATCCTTGCAGCTCTTGATAATGAAAAATACTTGCCTGATATTATTTTCCTGACTGTTAGCGATTCTGCTATCAATAATGCAGCCCAACAGCTTGCTTTTGATTTTGGTGAATCTTTGCAGGGGCGAATAATAATTTATTGCTCGGGCATATTAAATCTTGACGTATTAACTCCATGCCGAAAAATGGGAGCATTATGCTTTGGAGCTCATCCTTACCAGACATTCTTTCACTCAGATATGATGCTATTAAAGGGTATTGGCTGGGGGATAGAATTCAACGAAAGCGAAGAAATAATAGTCAGATTAATAAGAAGCATGGGGGGCAAGCCAATCATATTGCCAGACGAGGCAGTAAAGAATAAAGCAGCTTATCATTGTTCAGCTGTGGTATGCTCTAATTTCATGGCGGCTTCGATTGCTTTTGCTGAGGAAATAGCAAAATCCGTAGCGGTTGATCCCAAAGATTTGATGCCGCCAATAAT
>Ga0272443_10002692_pt1 | contig 22162 bp, 12 predicted proteins | sample SSMAcet12_FD_193581 | JGI IMG/M metagenome (GOLD analysis project Ga0272443, IMG submission 193581) | Marine sediment archaeal communities from Little Sippewissett salt marsh, Falmouth, MA, United States - SSM-Acet-12 | ecosystem: Environmental > Aquatic > Marine > Wetlands > Sediment ...
CCCGGGATTTTTGATCGCATTGGAAACCGGACCCACAAAGGCGGGTCCGAAAATGGCTGCCGTTGAGGTAATGATCACCGTGTCGGCATCGATCCGGAACAGTGCGGAGCACCCGACATGAAAAACGATGGAAAAAAACACGATGAAGCCACAGTAGAGGAATATCACGGGCCCTGCCACCGCCAGGTCGCGCAGGTTGGCCATGGCCCCCATGGCGACGGCAAAGACAAATAGCAGGTATTCCGCGGCCCGGTAGCTGTTCCTGAGGTTCCTCACCTTTTTCGAAAAAGATGCAGCGATGGCAAAGGTGGTGAGCAGCAGGATGATCAGCGGGGTGGCCATTTTTCCTGTGAAAATCAGGGAGAGCCCGATGGCTGCTCCCACGATCAATGCCGAGAGGGCCACTCCCAGGGCGATGTGCAGGAGTCCCCCTTTTCTTCCATCCGCAGAACCGGGAGGTCCCGGAGCTTCAGATGAAGCGACGGGACCTGAAAAAGCCGGCAAAAACAGGCGAAGGAGCGGTTTGGCCGCCGTGAGCAGGAAAATGAAGTAGATGCCGCTGATGATGATGTCCGCACTGTTGAGCAGGACAAAGATCTCTTCTTTGGCATTCAGCGCAATACCGATGGCACTCATGTTTGGTGTTCCGCCCGTATAGACGCCGATCATCATGCCCGAAATGACAGCCGCATTGGAAACATGATCCCTGAAAACAAAACAGGCGATCACAGATACGATCGTCACCCCCGTCACAGCGATTAAAAATGAAAGCAGCGTCTTTCTGGCATACCTCACCCATCCCCTCAGGTCTGTTGAGAAAAGCAGGAGCGGGATGGCCAGACAGACGCTGACTTCCGTAACAAGGGAGAGCATGGCGGCATCAGGTTCCAGAACGGGGGTGTTCGCGATCAGGATCCCGGCCAGGTAACAGAGGATGATGGGTCCGATCCACCGGATGACCCTCACGTGTTTTTCAGCGTACATCAGGAGACCGGGGAGACCCAGGACGATGATCAGGGTGATCAGGTTTGCTGTCATGGCGCAGGTAATTTGGCACTGTCCGACGTTGATCTTCTTATCACCGACAAAACTACGACCTGGATAGGGCTACTGGGAAATTGAAATCCGGAAAGAAATCCCGTCTGTCCGTTGGAATTCAATAAAAAAAGATGTACATTTTCTGAGAAAGGATGGCATTCTGCAGAAATTGCAAAACGGGCAACAAGATATTGCGATGATCACAGAAACTGACCGGGGCGGTGTGGACGGAAAATGAATTTTTCATAATCTTTCATCGGACGCTTCCGATTCATCATGATGGAAAAACCTGCGGACCTTCAGAAAGCGCTGTTCGAAAGCATCGGCAGCAGCCTGCCCTCTCACCTGTCCCTTGTCGACGAAATTGCCGAATTGCTCAATCTGAGCACTGACAGCGCATACAGGAGGATCAGGGGGGATAAGATTCTCTCCCTGGATGAGTCGGAAATGCTTGCCCTGCATTTCAACATCTCCCTGGACAACCTGATGGGCATCACCCCGGATGCCGTAACATTCCGGCGGATGTACCTGGATGAGGAATCATTCGGTTTCACCAGTTACCTGGGTACCCTGCTCAACCTGATGGAAAGCGTGGTGCAACAGGAACCGGTGGAGCTCATTTTCCAGCTGAACGAGCTGAACTTGTTCCATGCGGTGCAATTCCCCGAAATCCTGGCATTCAAGACGTTTTTCTGGAGCAAATCGAACTTGGATTTCCACTCCTTCCGGCACCGGAAGTTCTCGCTGGCTGCCATGGATCAGGAAATCCATGAGCTGGGCACCCGCATCGCCGGATATTTCATGAGGTTCCGGACAACCGAGCTGCTGACCGGAGAATTCCTGCTGAGCTTCCTGAAACAGCTTGAATATTACTGGCTTTCCGGATTTTTTGAAACAAAGGACGATGTGGTCGCCCTTTGCAACTCGGCCCTGGAGCTCATCGAGCATCTCCGCAACCAGGCCGAGGCGGGCTGCAAATTCCTTCCGGGCGCCGAGCCCACGGGGATCGAAGGCAATCTGAAATTATACAGCAACAACCTCACACTGACCGACAATGTGATCCTGGTTTGCACGGAAGGGCAGGGAACGGCCTATCTCACCAACGGAGCGATCAACCTGCTCTACACGAACAACCAGGAATTCTTCAGACAGAACCTCGCCATGGTCCGCAACATCATCCGGAAATCAACCCTGATCAGCGGGAACGCGGAGCGGGACAGGAACCATTTCTTCAACAGCATCCGAGAAAGTGTCATCCAGGTCAGGGATCGGGTGATCCGCTACTGAAATAACATTGACATTCACAATGTTCCGTTGTAACTTGAACGGCACTAATCCTAAAAATTAGCTGATATGAAAAAATCCTTGATCATCATGATGGCAGTATCTTTCTTCACAGGAATAACAGGGATACAGGCACAGACCAATGCTTCCGGGCTCGACCAGGTGGAGTTAATAAAGCAAATGCACGGTACATGGCAATACGAATTTGCCCCGGATTCTTTTATCATCTGGCAGATCAAACCCTATGGAAACGGATTTGAGGCGACCTATCAAATGACCACCGGAGGAGAGACGTATTCCGAGGTGAAACAACTTTCGGGGTTCATGCCGGACCGGGAGACATTTACAACCTTTACCCTCTTCCCCAGCGGAGGATTTATTGTATTTGTCGGGAAATTCACCTCCGGGAATCAATTCTATTCGGAAGCAAGGGATTTTGGTAATCTTGAAAAAGTCCTATCCAGGAAAGTATACGAGATCAAGAATGCCGACACATTCATCGTAACCCGGATATTCGGGGGATATGGAGCAAGGCCCGGAACTTATCACAGGATCACAGAATAATGTCCTTCGGGGCATTTTCAATCTTTATATTCAAAAAGCGGAAACCAAACATGAAAATCACGATCATTTATGACAATACTGCATTCCGGCCTGACCTGAAACCCGATTGGGGATTTGCTGCGCTCGTCGAGAACGGGAAAACACGCATCCTGTTTGACACCGGGACCGACGGGGCCATCCTTCTCGGGAACATGAAAAAACTGGATATCGATCCTTTGTCCATTGATGAGGTATTTATTTCCCACAATCATTTTGACCATACGGGTGGCCTTCCGGCTTTCCTGAATGAGAACAATGATGTGAAAATCTATGTACCGGTTTCCATCAGGAAAATCCGGAACGCGAAGAAAGTGATCCGCCTGGGAGAACCCACTGAACTTCATGATCATGTCTATTCTACCGGGGAGCTTGACCGCATTGAACAATCCATGGCCGTTGGGGCCGGCAAAGGACTGGTGCTGGTCGTGGGATGCTCGCACCCGGAAATGAAACATATCCTTGATACGGCTTCGCAGTTTGGCAGAATCCATGCAATCATCGGTGGCATGCACGGTTTCAGCCAGTATGATCTGTTCAGGGATCTCGATCTGATCTGTCCCACCCACTGCACCCGGCATATCGCGGAGATCCGGGCCCGTTATCCGGATAAATACATACAGGGAGGGGCTGGCAGGATCATAGAAATACAGTAGCATGCGTGAATGCAAATGGTTTCCCGTGTGCCCCATGAAGCTGTATTTTGAAGAGGGAAGGCTAGAAAGAAAATGGATCGATCGCTATTGCAGGGGGGACTGGAAAAGCTGTGTACGCTATGAAATGGAAGAAAAGGGCCGGTACCACCCCGACTGGATGCTCCCGGATGGCAGTCTGGATGAAAACCTGAAAGGCACATGAATCAATATCTATAAGGACCTGCCATGGGTTACGTGCATAAGGGAAAAGTCCTTGAGAACGGTAACGTTGATGACGGGCTTCATATGGATGAGCTTGTCAGCAGGTGGTACCGGGGAAAATGAGATCATCCACAGCGCCAACAACCTGGTGGAATGCAGTGTGGCCCTGACCCGTAAATTTACAACACCACAATCCTGGCCACGGCATTGATCCCTTCTGATTCCACCCTGATCATATACAGCCCTTCATCCAGACCGAGTGAGGAGAGGCTGATCTGGCTTTGGTTGTCCATCATGCCCCGGTACACTGCATGTCCCGTCACATTATAAATGGTCACGGAAAGCCGGGAGGATGCGGGGACCGGCTGCAGGTGGAGGGTAAGCAAATCCGCAGTGGGATTGGGATATGCCAGCAAGCCTCCCTCTTCAATTGCGGGCAAAGGTTCGGTGTTCACCGGTCCGTTATGGGCAAAAGGATTGCCTCCAGTGTTATATGAAATGGTCCAGTAGGCGGCTTCATTCGGATCACCGGTCGGGTACATCTCCGCCGCATGAAGCGAATACCCTGTCCCGTCGGCCATCAGGGGCCAGGGGGGCGCATCCATGTATGTGAAGTGGATCAGCGGGTTGCCTGCAGGATCGGTGAGGAGCACCTCCTCCCCCCCGTTGGAAAAATGGCCCTGGTAGTTGCCCGAGGGGATCAGCCCGTAAAAATCGAAGAAAGCGGCCGGTTTGGAAGCCACCACATAAAACTCCTCCGGCAGGAGCAGCGTGTATTCCGGGAACCGGTACCGGACCGCCGTATCGAGCGCGAGTCCCGACAGGTTGAGCGTGTTGTCGCCCGTATTCAAAAACTCGATGAATTCAAGGTCAGTTCCGGAGATGGTATCCTCATCAAGGAACCAGTCCGGCGGATGATAATGAAGTTCCGTCACTTTCAGCGTCCCGTAATCTTCCTCCTGTTTCAGAAAAGCGACCTCCTTCAGGGCGCTCCATTTCCCGTCATGACGGATCCTGGCCTTCAGACTGGCCGTCCCCCTCACCTGGAGCGAACCGGAACCGGAGACCTGCCATGCACCAGGTAATATACCGCCTCCGACCACCCTGGGATCCAGACCGTCCAGGGTATAATAAATGACCCCCGCACTGTTCGGGTTCTCAAGGGTGACAGTCTGCTCGCCGAAGACCGGACAGGTGGTTTCCGTAACCACCTCTCCGGACACCTTCACCATGGGCGGTTTAAGGTCACTGTAAAGCCCGGCGGTGAGAAGCTGGTTAATGACAATGCGGGTCCTGTTCGGAATAAACAATTCCCGGATCCTGCGGATCTCTTCCATCCAGTGCTCGTTCCTGGTATACGGATCGCCGTCCCCTCTTTTGGCATTCCCCCAGCGTGCCGATTCAGCAATGATCGCCAGGTCAATTTCTTCCACGCGTTTGTCGATCCTTTTCCGTACATTCTCCTGCGAGAGCGCTCCTCCCTCCGACAGGTGCCTGGTCGCCCTGTCGGCGAACCTGGACCTGTACTCCGCATTCGCACAGAGCTTATGGTGCAGCCACTGGGGATGGAACTTTGAGAAATCACTTACCACCATCTTCATATAGTCGGTCCTTTCGGCCAGGTTCACCCGGTCCTCATTGATCCCGATGCCCGGTGAATGTGCATAATAGAACAACGAATGTTCGGCATCGTGGTTGTAAAAGGTGAACCCGGTGGAGCGGTCGTTCCGGTTATCGATCGCATAAAAGTTATTGCATCCCTTGTTCTGGCCGAAGGAGGAGGTCGGGGCATCAAAATTCCCCGTATAAAAAATAAGGACCATGTAGTCGATCAGGTTATCAATGTCCACCAGAACCTCCGCGCCCGGGAGGGGGTTTCCCTCCGCGTCCTTTCCTTCCAGCGCGAAGTAACTGCTGTTGGAGGCGAATCCCGTTCCGCACAGATTCCAGAGCTGCCGCCAGCTGTCAAGCGTGCCGTCCGTTGCCTCGACGTTGTACACATAGTTTTCCATGTTCACCTTCACCACGTCGTAGTCCTCGTCGTCGCCTCCGAAATAGGTTTCTGCATACCTTGCCTCCGACCGCTCCTGGGTCTGGTAAAGGCCCCAGTACATCCCGTTCAGGTACAGGTGGTAATAGCGGCTCCTGGTGTAGGGCTGTCCCATATCCCGCTGGCTGTCACGGGAAAAGACCTCCCGTACAAAAGTGTTTTCCGGGAAACCGTTGCTCCAGGCATAGTTCTGGGCGGTCCGTAAATCGATCTTGTCGAACTGGTCAGCTCCCTCCTCGCCGAACAGCGGGAAATAGAGCTTGTCGTTTCCGTATATCTCCCTGAAGAAGAGCCTGAAGGCATGCTTTGGATAATCGGGGTGCCGGCTCCATCCTCCCCGGATGCGGAGGCCCGCGTTCACATTGAACCCTTCCGAGCCGTCGGGCTGGATCAGCTCCACGCTGCATTCCCTCTCCCATTCCAGACCGTGCCCGTCCGCATTCACATATATACCTGAAGCCGGGTCAAAGAGATTCTTCAGGTCAGTGACCACGGAGATCGTGGGAATATCCAGCAGGGCATCATCCATCAGGGGAGCATACAGGGGATCATGGACCACCCTGTAATCCATCGGCAGGTCAATGATCTGGCCGTTCACGTTCGAAGAGGGCCATCCGCCCCCCGGGTAGATCTGCTCTTTCACCCGATTGATAAAGATATAGGTGGCGGCGGTCGGAAGGGACGGTTTATAACCGGGCCGGGTGAACGATGCCCGCACCACAACACCGGGAGTGGCGGGACGGTACGCCGCACTTTCCGGGTCAACCATGATCTGGCATGTCGAGCCTGCTGTAACTGCTGTGGGCGAATTTTGCGGATTGCTTCCGTCCAGGGTGTAAACGATGCCCATGTCGGGCAGGGGAGCCGTGAGGAGCAGGTCGAACGGGTTATCGTAAAAACCGGAAGGGTGGCTGAAGGAGATCCCGGTGGAATCCGAAAGAAGCGGCTGACTTTTTTCGGCATACATGGCCAGGTCGAAATAAAAATCGGAACTGGCGAGGCTCACGTTGAAGCCCTGCACCGCCACCAGGTTCGTCCCCGCCACAAGGTTCAGTCCCTTCGTTGATACCACGAAATCCTCTCCTACCCCCGATTCGTGATTATCCGGGGCAAAAGCATCATACCCCAGCGTAGCCGGGGCATTCCTTCGAAGCACCTCCACCCCGTTGATCCAGATCACGAAGCCATCGTCATAATCCACGGTAAGGGTCATCTGCCTGACCAGGGAAGTATCCGTACATTCAAAGGCGGACCTGAGGTACATGGTCGAATAACTGTTCATCATATCCGTGAGCTCCACCCCGCCCGTTCCGTCCCCGTAACGAAAAGGAGCGTTTCCGGAGGACCAATCCCCGTCATCGAAGCCGGGGGACATCCAGTCCGCCGCCAGTGAGGACGCATCTTTTCCTTTCATGTATCTATAAGGGGAATGATATGTAAAGTCAACCTGTGCCGTGGCGACCGCCAGGGGGACCAGGACGGACAGAACGCAGAGAACCCGTTTGGTTTTCAGCCCGGATCTTGCATGTATTTGATTCACAATACTTTTCATGAAAGCCGGTGTTGCATGCCCTTGTACAATAAGGATACGAATATAGCAATAAATGGTTGCACCGGCGGCCTGTTCATTCTTTTCAGTCATTGACAATTGAAGGGAGCAGTGAATAAATATCCTCTGATTCTTCAGGGAAACAGATGTGGTATTTAAAGACTTTTTTCTATATTGGTAGCTGCAAAACCTGAAAACTAAACCAACCTGACATGATTATCTATCTGTGCCTTTCCGGCGGAGGGGAGGGGGACAATTCCAGGAACGTTTTATTTCTCAATCAAAAACTTAGATCATGAAGAAATCTTTGTGGCTTCTTCCGGCAGCTGTATGCATTGCCGGGATACTGGGGACGACAGGGTGCGATAAACACCAGGACAGGTTTGAACCTCCCCCTTGGCTCGGCGGATCGAGCATTGAGATGCTGGAAGAAAGAGGGAATTACACCATCTTTCTCAAGTTGATGGAAATGGCCAACTATACAGATCCAATCACCAAGCAGTTGTTTACGCTTTTCGTCCCGGACGATGATGCCTTCGAGGAATATTTTCAGTCGGCCGGCATCAACTCGGTGGAGGACCTGACAGAAGAGGAAGCGGTACAGCTGTTTACCCTTCATGTTTTACGCAATCCGCGGTCCAGGTACTACCTGATCTACGAATATGTCTGGTCCGAGTTCCAGGGACCCAAAGGGGAGTATGCTTCGCTGTATCACAGAAAAGAAGTACCCAGTGAAAACACGTACAAGGAAACCGTCAGGTACACTCCGGGTATGGCAGGGAGGGAACTGGCGATCTACACGGACCATAAGCATATCCCGCTTTTTTCAGCTGAATGGTTCGGTGATTACGGGAGCAACGATCCGGCAGCCGATTATACCTTCATGTATCCCGGGAGCACATGGGAACAGGGTTACCCTGATAACCTGAAAGGATTGAACTGGCACAATGCCATGGTTATCCCCAATCCCGAGATCCCGGATGAACTTGAGGTCAGGACCTCCAGCGGATTCATCTATTTCCTTGACAGGGTCGTTCCGCCCGTCCCCAGCATTGAAGAATACATGATCGCCCACCCGGAAAAGTTCGGATTGTACTACGATCTGCTGCAGCGTTTCGCCATCTATGGCAATCAGAGGATTGACGAGGCAAGGAATGTGGAATACAAGAAAAACTACGACCTGGTTTTTAACCTGGCCGAAGAAAGGGGACCTTCCACAGGAACACTTACGATTCCCGCGCAGAACATGTGGACCGCATTCCTTCCCACAAATGGTCAATTGCAGGCTTACCTGGACAATACGATCTTCAAGTATTACGCTTCCATTGACAGCGTTCCCCGGGTGACGCTCTACTACATACTGCAGACCCAGCTTTCCGGAGCCCTGGTGCTCAAATCGAAACTTGCCACAAGCGGTTATTTCAACGCGTTCGGGGATCCCACGGACCTGGGGCCGGACGATTTGATCTCCGGATACATGTGTAGCAACGGGGTGATCTATGAAGTGGACGAGATCCTTGAACCCAACGTGTTCACCACTGTTCCGGGCACCCTTTTCTTTGACAAAGATTATTCGACCCTGCTCTTCGTGATGAATGCCGCCAATATGCTCTCCACCATTTCAAACCCTGATGCGGATGTGACGGTCTTTGCATCCACAGATGCACAGATGGAAGCGTACGGGATCCGGTATAATGCCACCAGCGACCTGATCGAGTTCAGAGGACCCGTGGATGGTCAGTGGGGTCCAATGAAAAGTACTGAAATCACCATATTCGCGCAGGACCAGATATATAAAGGCGTACTGGGGGACCTTGCCGGTGAGGGAGGATACGTGGAAATGACTTCAGGGAATTTCATTAAATACGGTAACAACCAGGCGGCTGCCGGAGAGAACCTGGCCACAGGTAATATGTCAACGGTGCTGGAAATACTTGAAAATGAGCAGAACGGATTCCTGGTGAAGGTGGATCAACCCATCGCTTCCAGGATCGAGATGGGACAGATACTAACCTGCAATCCGACGGAGCCTGGTTGTGCCCTGGCCGATCCTGAATTCTCAGAGTTTGCAAAATTACTGGTCGACCTGAAGCTGCTGGATGACCGTTACAGGGATGCGATCACCAAGGAATTCATTCCTAAACTGAAGTTCCTGGGGGCCGCCGATTACTGGACTGCCTTCATCCCTTCAAATGCAGCCATGGAACAGGCACGCCTGGACGGGATCATACCCTATGAGTTTCCTTCAAGTTCCGATGGAAAGGATTCCCTGGAGAATTTCGTGATGTATCATTTTACCGTGAATGATGTCGTTTTTGACGACGGGAAGGGATCCGGAACATTCAGCACCAATTACACATACAGTGACACCATTGATAATGTGCCTCAGACGGTGAATGCCACCATTGAGATCCTGAATGTCCCGGGCAATCTATCTATCGTGGATCGCACCGGGCAAGTGGTCCGCCTGGAACATGAAGATGCCGGCATTCTGGTGAGAAAAGGTGTGATGCATAAAATCCATTCCGTACTTAAATATACGGAGTAAAAAAAAAGACTAACCAAAACTACCATGAAAAGGATCATACTGCTTTCAGGATTGATCGTGTGCCTGTTTTCCTTGATCAATGAGGCACAAGGCCAATCAGCCATCATCAAGGGAAGGATCGTTGATTCACTCACACAGGAAACCCTTCCTTCGGTGAATATCGTGGAGATCGACAGGAACGGCAGGTTTATCGGAGGGACGGTCTCGGACCTGAACGGGAACTATGTTTTCAGAGTTTCCGATGTGAATAATCCTGTCCAGGTCTCCTTCATCGGTTACCAGAAGGAAACTGTGTATGTGAGAGGGCGCACGGAGATCAACTTTGATCTTGCCCCGGAATCCATCGAGATGGAAGAGGTGGTGATTGTTGGTGAGAAAATGGGTCACGATGGTCTGACAAGTGTGCGGGACAGGGCCACATCGGTGGCCCGAATAGAGCTTTCGGAGATGAAATCCGTGATGTCCACCACAGTGGAGGATATGCTTCAGGGGCGGATCGGGAATGTGGATATATCTTCCGTATCGGGTGACCCGGGTGCAGGTTTGAATATCAGGATCAGGGGAACGGCATCCCTGAATGCCAGGAACCAGCCGCTTATTGTCATTAACGGGATCCCATATGATGCGAACATCGATGAGAGTTTCGATTTCGCAAGTGCCGATATTGAGAAATTCGGCAGCCTGATCGACGTGTCCCCGGAAGATATTGAATCCATCGAGGTGCTGAAAGATGCGGCCTCAACCGCTGCATGGGGATCAAGGGCTTCCAACGGTGTGCTGATGATCAAGACAAAAAGGGGGATCAAATCGAAACCCATTTTTGAATACACCGCCAAACTGACCTCCGCCTGGGAACCGGATCCAATCCCGATGCTCGACGGTGCGGGATATGCCCGCCTGATCACGGAAGAGCACTGGAATTATGATTATAACACATTCCAGAGCGACGAGATCGCCTTTGACCCGGAATGGGAGGAGTATCATAATTATTCTCAGAATACGAACTGGGTGAAGGAGATCACCCGGAGAGCCTTTACCCACCAGCATGATTTTTCGGTGCGGGGCGGCGGGGAGAAAACCCGGTACAACATGTCCCTGGGATTTTTTGACGAGGAAGGGACGACCATCGGCAATGATCTGAAGAAGCTCAATCTGCGCAGTTCGCTCGACTATGACCTTTCCCGCAAGCTTCAGTTTAAGACAGACATCATGTTTACCCGGTACGACCAGGACAATACGTACGATTTTGAGGATTATGAGTTCGGCAGCTGGAAATCCCTCAGGTCCGTTGCCTACCGGAAAATGCCGAACCTGTCGATCTATGACAGGGACACCAGCAATGTCCATTACGGAGAATATTTCACACCGTTGAATACCCTCCAGGGTTCCGCCAGGGATGCTTACAACCCGGTGGCTTTCGCCAACCTGGGCAAGCAGAAGCGGTTCAAGGATAATGCAAGGGCATTGTTCAGCGTAAGGTACTATATTACCCCCCGGATTATTTTCAACTCCACGGTTACCCTGGACATTTTTGATAATAAAATATCAAAGTTCCTGCCGCATAAGGCGCTGGGGTACTATTACAGCAACGATATCTCGAACCACGGAGTGAATGAATTTTCAAAGAAGAGTTCCATATTCACCTTCAATCAGCTGATTTACCGCCCTGAGCTGGGGAACGACCATGAACTGGTGCTGATGGGACAGTTTGATACGGAGGCGACCCAGTCCAGGTGGTACAAAACCGAGTCAAGCCAGTCGGCTTCTCCATTTCTTCAGGAACCTGTAAATGACGTGCACCTGACCTATTTCGGATCCAGTTTTACAGAATACCGGGCCATGGGCATGTTCCTTACAGGAAGCTACATTTTCAGGGATAAATACAGCGTCATGATGGGGGCAAAGTATGAGGGGAATTCAAAGTTCAGCAAGGAAAGCCGCTGGGGTTTGTTCCCCACATTCTCTGTCTTCTGGCGGCTTTCGGAGGAACCATTCCTGAGAAATGTTGCATTTATAGATGATCTGAAACTGAGGTTCAGCTGGGGACAGAGCGGTAACTCACCCGCACAGAATTACCTTTATTTCAATACCTACGAGGCCGGTTCGAGCATTTCCTACATGGATATGCAGGGTGTACGGCCCACTGGAGTGGAACTGACAAGCCTTCAGTGGGAAACCATCGACCAGCTGAATCCGGGCATTTCATTATACGGCCTGAACGGAAGGCTGAACATCGAAGTTGACTATTACAGGAAAAAAACCCTGAACCTGTATCTGGAAAACTCCGGTATTCCCGAACAGACCGGCTTTTCGAGCATTGACCGCAACGAAGGGGAAATGGAGAACAGGGGATTTGAATTGCTTGTGGACTATACGGTGGTCAGGAGGCAAGACTGGGATCTGAGTTTCAATATGAACCTCTCCAGGAACGAGAACCAGGTGCTCAGGCTTCCGGAAAATTACAGCCTGGAATATGGAAACATGCTCGAGAACGGAAATTACAAGATCAGTGTCGTACCCGGAGAACCGCTCGGCGGATTCTTCGGTTACGAGTTTGCGGGTGTGTTCCTGTCAGATGACGATGCCATTGTCAGGGATGCAGACGGCAACCCGGTCTACGGCCTGAACATAGACAGCCCCCTTACCATGATCATGGGCGGTCCTTCCGGCTATGTCTTCGAAGGAGGTGATGCGAAGTATGTGGACCAGAACCATGACGGTAAAATAGATGAACTGGACCTGGTGTACCTGGGTGATCTGAATCCGGACTTCATGGGCGGGACAGGATTCAGGATCCGGTACAAGAATTTGATACTGAACACATTTTTATTCTTCAAGGTGGGCCAGGAGATTATCAACCAGACCCGCATGGACACGGAGAAGATGTACAACCACGATAACCAGAGCCTGGCCACCAACTGGAGATGGAGAAGGGAAGGTGACGTCACCGACATTCCCAGGGCGCTCTATAATGATGGTTATAACTGGCTCGGTTCGGACCGTTTCGTGGAAGACGGGTCATACCTCCGGCTCAAGACAGTCTCCCTGAGCTACATGGTCAGCCCGAACCTGCTCCAGAAGATCAGGGTAAAGGAGATGAGGCTCTTTGCGACCGGATACAACTTGTATACCCTGACCAGCTATTCAGGCCAGGATCCGGACGTAGCTCCTCCCTCCAGGCCGGATGTACTGCCCAAGGACTACAGCAAAACCCCGCCGAGCATGAGGTTAATGTTCGGAGCGACCATCACCTTCTAATGCTAAACCGTCAGACATGAAAAAACACGATATGAAAAGGTTATTAAGAGTTGCGGCACTGGCCGGTTTAATGGTCTTCACATCCTGCACCGACTGGTTGTCCATTGCACCGGAGAACGACCTGATCAAGGAAAAATTCTGGACGAAAACCGCCGATGTGGAGGGAGCACTGGCAGCCTCCTATGATGCGCTGCGCAACGCAAGTATGCAGTCCCTGATATTCGGCGAGCTGCGGGCTGACCTGGTGGAATTTACCGGGCCGTCGTTCACCGATTACGCCAAGATTGCCGCAAGCAACATCAGCCCTACAAACGGGGTCATCTCATGGAATAACTATTACACCGCCATCAACCTTGCCAATACGCTGATGCATTTCGATGATGAGGTGATGGAGAAGGACCAGACCTTCACCCCGGAATTGAAAGATGCCATCGAAGCGGAAGCCCGGTTTATCCGGTCGATGGCCTTCTTTTACCTGGTGCGCCTTTGGAAGGATGTGCCACTGGTGCTGGAAGCTTCCATTTCGGATACGGCCAATCTCTTTATGCCTAAAAGTTCTGAGAAGGAAGTGGTGCACCACATTATCCAGGATCTGCTGGTTGCGAAGGATCTGGCCTATACCACCGAGTACAGGGGGACAGACTATTTTTATGGACGGGCCAATAAATATTCCATCCTGGCGCTGCTGGCCGATGTGTATCTGTGGAATGAACAGTATGAAAAATGCATCCAGTCCTGCGATGAGATCATCAATTCCGGAGTGTACGGGCTGGAACCCACCGAAACTTTCTTTAATATTTATTATCCCGGCAATTCCCCGGTCGAGAGCATCATTGAGATCCAGTACGATGACGATCTGGAAGGCCAGGAAAACCCCATTTATTATAACATGATCTCGTTTACCGGCGGTAACCAGGTAACCATGGACTCCAAGAATATCAACATGTTCATGCTCAGGGAAGATCTCAGGAATTTCCAGGGGAAAGGTGCCACCTGGAAGTATTCAGGAAAAGATGCCCTCGGACTGGTCCCCAGGGTCATCACCGAACGGGATGCCAACTGGATCCTTTACAGGTTTGCGGATATTCTTCTGATGAAGGCGGAAGCGTGTATTGAGCTGAACAGGTTTGGAGATGCCAATGAACTGATCGCAGAAACCCTGTTGCGTGCCGGAATGCCTTATGTAGACCAGTCCAGTAAGGAATTGCTGAGACAGGCCCTCCTGGATGAGAGGGGAAGGGAATTCCTGTTCGAGGGGAAACGCTGGTTCGACCTTCTGCGAGCCGCCAAGAGAAACAATTTCGAAAACAAGCAGATCATCATCAATATGATCCTGTCGGGTGCTGACATCAAGCAGCAGGCGATCCTGAAAACCAGGGTCTACGATACCCTGAGCTATTACCTGCCCATACCCGAACGAGAACTGATTTATAATCAGAACCTGATACAGAATCCTTATTATGATCGGTAAAAACTTCAAACAGATACAAAAATGAGAAAAACAGCCCGGTGTCTGCTCTTCAGGGGCAGCATCATATCCGTGTTGGCATTTGCACTGCTCATCTCAGGTTGTGAGGAGGAGCCTGAATATTGGAAGGTTCAATCCGTCGAGCAGGTCATTTCTGCATATGTCGCCAGCGACGATGATTTTTCCGATTTTAATGGCATGCTGGAGGCTACCGGTCTCAACAGCCTGTTAAGCGTGCGCGGCCCATTCACATTGTTCCTTCCCCCAAATTCTGCCATGGAGGCATTCTATGCCGAGAAAGGGGTTTCTTCCTATACTGATTTCCCGGAGGAATTCATGAATGAACTGGTACTGAATCACCTGGTTCCCAGCAGAATGGAAACAGGGGATTTCGGCCTCGGCGCCATCCGCGACCTGAATGCCCTTGGCGATTACCTGGTTACGGAATTTTCCGGATCGGATATCATTGTCAACAAGGAATGTATGATCATCAAAAGGAACATATCCGCTGCAAACGGGGTGATCCACAAGATTGACCATGTCATTGAGCCTGTAACGATCAGCGTCTACGAATATCTTGCCGGCAATCCATCCTATGCCCTGTTCACCGAAGGGCTGGACCGGACAAGGCTGAAGGACACCCTGAACGTGATCGAATTCCCCTATGGCACCAGGAGTGCAAGAACGAGGTTCACCGTCCTGGCCGTTGCCGATACCACCTTCCTGCGTTATGGCATTTCCACCATTGACGAGCTGATATCCCATTTCACGGATGCACCCGACAGCGTGACCTATCTTGAAAACGAATTTTACAGGTACATGGAATATCACTGCCTGGGCGGGACCTATTATCTCAATGAACTGGAAACCCGGGTTTATCCCATTCTCTCATACGATAATAACATTGACGTCAGGATCTCAGACGATTACAAACTCAACCTGAAGACCCAGACGGACGAGTATACCGGTTTCATCATTGAACAATCCAATAATCCGGCGAAAAACGGTACGGTGCACACCATTGACGATCTGCTGCCGGTTTTCGAGCCGGCTCCCACCACGATCGTGCATGAGACAACCGACTATTTCGACATGAAGCAGGGAGATTATTTCGGCAAGTATTACATGAGGTGGTTCGACGGTCAGAACACGTTTGAATATATTAAGTGGGAAGGGGACTATATGCTTTACTATTTCAAGGATCACGATACCGGTAAACTGCTGAACGACGACTGCCTGAGTATGAGCGGGTGGTGGTGGGTACAGATCACCACTCCGAAGATCATGAAAGGCAAGTACAACATGACTGCCAACCTCTGGAGCGGCCAGACGAATTATGCGGTATATGTGGACGGGGTGAATACGGCACTGGTCAAATCCACCGATCCTGCCGAATCGACAAGCTGGGGTGAATTTGACTGGGAGAAGACGGAAAGGCATACGATCAAGGTGGTAACCAAAAGCCCGGGATTGCTATTCTGGGATACGGTGATATTGACCCCAATTAACTAGTGGATCCCTGTTCGATCATTAAAAATGGTATTGACATGACAAAGAGACAATTACTTTCCACAGGATTCTTCCTTGTTACCCTGCTGGTCGCCTGCATATCCACTTCACCGGTGGTTGCACAGGAACCCGGGGTAGAAATTAAGGGTTTGGTCACGGAATCAGGGACGGGCGAGCCACTTGGCCAGGTGGTTGTATCGGTTTCCACCACCGGTGCCTCTGCGGTGACAGATGAACAGGGTTTGTTTACGATCACGGTGCCCGACCTCCAGGTAGAGATCATCCTGAACCGGCCCGGCTACAACGCACGCTTTATTTATCTGAACGGACGCGATTTCGTTGAGGTTTCCCTGGTTTCCTCGCAATTCAGCTCCCTGGAAAACCCCTATAGTACCCCGGTGGGCACACGGATCGGCAAAGATGCCATTTTCCCTGTTACGTCCTTGGTGCAGAGCGATCTTGATCTGGATAGAACCACCTCCTTTGACCAGGCCCTGCAGGGAAGGGTCCCGGGGATGTCGGTCATTGAGCAGTCGGGAATGCCCGGGCACAGGACATTTATGAATCTCCGCGGATTCTCATCATTGTATGCGAACACCGAGCCATTGCTTTTCATTGATGGCATGATCCACGATTACTCTTATGCAAAGTACAGCCTTATGGAAGGCTTCGCACTCAATCCCATGGATGTGGTCGATATAGAGGATATCTCCGATATCTCCGTCATGAGGGACGGGGTTTCCTACCTGGGTTCTGCGGGTTCCCACGGGGTCATTTACGTCAACACGGAACAAAAGGCAGAAGCAAGTACGGTGATCAAATTCGCCTCTTACGGAGGGATCTCCATGGTCCCGCAAAAACTGCCCCTGCTCAATGCCTCACAGTTCAGGGACTATTTCCAGGAAGTGCTCTATTCCCAGGGCTATGATGACGGCCAGATCAATGCCATGTATCCCTGGCTGCACGGGGATGCTTCGTCGGAAGGCTATTACAAATACAGCAACAGTACAGACTGGCAGAGTGAAATATACAGGCCGGCGGCGCTTTCCAAGTTTTACTTCTTCCTCAAAGGAGGGGATGACATTGCCACCTATAACGTCTCGGTCGGGTACCTCATGCAGGATGGCATTTACGATTATTCCAGGTACAACAGGTTCAACCTGCGAATCAACGGGAAGGTGAATATCACGGATAAATTCTCGGTGACGCCAAATGCCAAGTTGTCCCTGGCAGACAGCCAACTGGCGAACCATAGCCCGAATGCCTGGAAGAATCCCATTTCCGCAGCATTGTTGAAACCCCCGGTCATGGCTCCCCTGGCCAGGGATGAAAGCACGGGTGAAACACTCACATACCTGGATGATGTGGGCGTTTTCGGCGTAAGCAATCCCGTAGCCATCGTGAACAACGCGCTGGGTGTGAACAGGAATTATCATTTCCTTTCCTCCATCAAGGCGGAATATGTTTTCAATGAACATTTTAACCTTTCCACCCTTTTCGGCATCAACTTCAATAATTCCCGGGAGAACATCTTCCTGCCGGATCTGGGCATGGTACAGGTTGATTCGGCCTACAACAGCCCCGGTGATTTCGTCAATGAATTCAGGTCCACGCAGAACCATACCATGCTTACCTATACCAACAACACTGCTTCCGGTCACAGCTTCACCGTGAACGGAGGCTTCAGGTACATGGAAAACAGCTACAAGTACAACAAGAGCCTGGACCTGAACACGCCGTCGGACGACTTCAAGAGCCTGGGCGACGGATCCCAGTACAATTTCCTGCAAACCACCATTGGCGATAACAGGGGACTGTCGTGGGTCTCCTATTTCGGGATCATTGACTACAACTTCAGAAATAAGTACCTGGTCAGCGCAAACCTCTCCTATGACGGAAATTCTGCGACGAACGAAGCACACCGGTACAATTTCTTTCCATCAGTGGGCGCCGCATGGCGGCTCTCATCCGAAGGTTTCATGAACCAGGTGGGATGGATCGAAGACCTGAAGCTCAGGGGATCTTACGGGATATCGGGCAACATGTTCACCACTGTATACGATTATTCGAAATTATACTACACCAACCGCCGGCTGAACGGGGATGGCGTGCTTATCCGTGAAGTGATCCCAAACGAGGACCTGGAGCTTGAAAAGAAGCATACGATCAACGCGGGCCTTGACCTTTCCATCCTGAGACAACTGGTCAACTTTCATGCAGATTTCTACAGTTCCAGCGTGAACAACCTGATCATCCAGCAGGAGCTTCCTTCTTCCTTCGGGTTCACCAAATATTACGATAATGGCGGGAAGCTGCAGATCACCGGTTTGGAATTATCCCTGGATGCCCGGTTGCAGTCCGGGGATTTCATCTGGATCATAGGTGGTTCCCTGGGCAAAGTGATCACAGAGATCAAAAGCCTGGATTTTCTTAATCCGGCTTCTGAACATATCATCACATCCATACGCGGAGCGGAGCTGGTCACCTCGGTAGGGAACCCGGTCAACGCTTATTACGGATACAAGACCGATGGGCTCGTATCCGAGGCGGAAGCAGGATTGGTGATCGGTCCGAAAGGTGTTCCCATGCAAGCCGGTGATGTGAAATATGTGGACGTGGATGGAAACAGCATCATCAATGAGACTGATAAAATGATCATCGGGGACCCGAACCCGGATCTGTTCGGAGGGATCCATACAAGACTTTCTTACAGGAATATCGAATTGTCAGCCACCTTCAATTACTGGGTGGGGAACGAAGTGTTCAACTACATGAGGTACCAGACCGAATCCATGGATTCCTACACCAATCAGTCGGCATCTGTGCTGGACAGATGGACCGCCTCCAATACAGGAGCTGACCTGCCAAGGGCAAGCTTTGGCGATCCCACCGGAAATACAGTTTTTTCGGACCGCTGGATCGAGGATGGTTCATATTTCCGGCTGGATCATTTGACCCTGAGCTATTATCTGCCGGACATAGCGGGACTGACACAGGGAGTGACCATATACGTGACGGGAACCAATTTGCTCACCTTCACCAATTACAGCGGATATGATCCGGAATTCGTCTACCTGAACAGCCCTTATTATATGGGGGTGGATTACGGAATGATGCCGCAGACCAGATCATTCATAGCCGGTTTGAAACTGAACTTATAACGGGTAAAAATATCATAAAGATGAAAAAGAGATCACGAATCAATCCATTTCTGCTGATGATCCCCGGAACTTTGTTGATTCTATGCCTGGGATGCAGCGAGGATTTCTTCAACAGGACCGCAGGAGACAGGATCACACCCGATGTGCATTACAAGACGACCACTGATGCAGAGGTATCCATTCTGGGAGCAATTATTACCCTCCAGGAAGCAATGCCGAGACTGGTCGTGCTGGACGGGCTCAGGTCAGATATCATGGATGTGACCGCACATGCCGATGCAAACCTGACGGAGATCAATCATCAGATTTTTTCACCCGGGAACCCCTATACCGACCCTGCTGATTTCTATAAGGTCATCATTAATATAAATGAGGTGCTTGCCAATATTGACCGGGTGGCGGAGAATGACAGGGAATTTGACGAGTACATCCTCTATTACGCAAAGGGAGCCCTGATCAGTATGCGCGCCTGGACCTACCTGACCCTGGTTCGGCTGTATCACCAGGCTGCCTATATCGAGGACAACCTGACCTCCCTTCCTGAAGACCTGACGCAGAATGTTCTGACCAAGGAAGTGATGATCGATACCCTGATCAACCAGCTCATTCCCTATGTCTTCGATGCCTCTGTGGGGACCGAGCGTGTGGAGGTCAGGGTCAGTTACTATGTGAACACCAAGGCGCTTCTGGGCGAGCTGTACCTGGAGAGGAATGATTATGCAAATGCCGCTACCTACCTGAAACTGGCGTGTGAAAGTTACCTGAACCAGACCTCCCTGCTCAAGGTGGATAATACCTTCGCGGATGAAGCGTGGAGCACCATTTTCCTGAACGCCGAAACAGCCGCAGTGGAAAACATCTCGGTGATCCCGTTTTCCTCGGTGGAAAAGCAGTACAATCCGCTTGCGGGCTGGTTCGGTTACGATTACCAGTACCTGGTGAAACCTTCGCATATCCTGGTAGACCTATTCATGACACAGGTCCCCTCATCCGGCCCGGAGGGCGATCTGTACAGGGGGATGGGGGTCACTTTCGCCGTGGACTCTGCAGCCATTCCATCCGGCGACTATGCCTTTTTCACCAAATACGAAATTGATAAAAATGATCCTTTCAGTTCGGACATTATCATTTCCAGGGCTGCCGACATTCATTTGATGCTGGCGGAAGCATACAACCGGATGGGTGATGAAGAATCCCAGGAAATAGCGCTGATCCTGATGAACGAGGGGATCAACAGCGTAAATCCAAAACCCGCACCGTTTGCCAGGTGGGCCAGGAACCGGGGGATCAGGGGCAGGGTGAAGCTGGCATCCCGTGAAGTTCCCGGGGAACTTACAGGAGAAGACAGAATCCGGTACATCGAAGACCTCATCATGTCGGAAAGGGCCCTTGAACTGGCCTGTGAGGGAAAAAGGTTTTTCGACCTGGTGCGCGTTGCCGAGCGGAGGAATGAACCCGAATACCTGGCAGATAAAGTGGCTGCCAAGTTTGAGGGAACATCCGTTTACAATGAAGTACGTAACAGGCTGATGGATCCGGCAAACTGGTATCTGCCCTTCGAATAAACAAGGATGAGGAAAAAACTTTTTCGCGGTTCAAATCTTACATCCTCAAAGACTTACCTGCTCATCACAGGACTGGCGGCCACGGTCTGGTTCCTGGTGCGGGTGATACCCAAACCCAGCCGTGCCAGGTATCCATGCATGCAGGTCGCTGCCCCCATGATGTCCTCGTTTGTCATATACCTGCTGGGGATCAGCGCTTCCTGGCTTTCCTTCAGGAAATTCAGACAGGCCTTTTACCGTTCCAGGTACCTGGCAGGTTCCCTCTTCCTGTTCTTTGCCGTCGTCGCATTTGCCTTTGTCTTTTTATGGGACAGCAAAGAGACCATTGCCAGCGCCCTGGTCCCAGCCGACACTACCTTTCCTGTTCCTTCCAACCAGCCGATCGGGGAAGCGAAAGGACTTTACCCGGGCAGGGTTGTGTGGGTGCTCGACCAAGGGGCCACCAACGAGGATTATGTACCACAGGATGGAAGTGACGATTTCTGGTTCAGCGATAACAATGCCGATGAAGCCGTGATCCAGGACATGCTGGCCGTGGCCATTACAAAATATGCCGGCACCGCTGACCTTTCCGCTGCCTGGGATTCCATCTTCCATGCCTTCAACAGGACTCACGGACGGGGCGATGCAGGATACACCGAGGGTGAAAAAATCGCTTTCAAGATCAACCTGACCAACCAGAGTGCCACCTACCATGAAAGGCCCAGGAGGATGGATGCCACTCCCCAGCTGCTCAATGCCGTGCTGGACCAGCTGGTGAACGTGGTGGGGGTCTCTGAATTTGACATCACGCTGGGTGATCCCTACCGTGAATTCAGGCAGGAATACAAAGACCTTGTAATGAGCAAATTTCCAGCCGTCTACTACGTGGACGGAGAAGGGAGCGACGGGGTGGATCAGACCGTCCCATCCTCCGAAGCGGTGCTGAAATTCAGTGACAAGCGGTACGAATCAACCCTGCCGCAACACTACCTGGATGCCACCTATCATATCAATATTCCCTGCCTGAAAACGCACAACGAAGGGGGGATCACACTCATTGCAAAAAATCATCAGGGTTCCTTCCTGGAGAAGGGTGACGATCCTGCGGGCCAGTACGCCATCAACATGCATTACAGCCTGGCGGCAAACAGCAGGGGCACCCGGCAATACCGGCATACGGTAGATTATATGGGACACGAGGAAACCGGGGGGAAGGGTTTGATCTACATCATTGACGGGATCTGGGGAGGTGAGAGCTGGCAGGGATGGATCAGTAAATACAAATCAGACCCG
>Ga0272443_10002694_pt1 | contig 22143 bp, 29 predicted proteins | sample SSMAcet12_FD_193581 | JGI IMG/M metagenome (GOLD analysis project Ga0272443, IMG submission 193581) | Marine sediment archaeal communities from Little Sippewissett salt marsh, Falmouth, MA, United States - SSM-Acet-12 | ecosystem: Environmental > Aquatic > Marine > Wetlands > Sediment ...
CCTATCTGTTGTTTGACGTGGGAAAACCGTGGGAAAACCAGGAAAACCAAAAGTCGAAATAAGGAGAAGTAGCAAAATGGGAATCAAAGAAATTAAAGTAGGTAAATATTATCTTATAGAAAGTAGAACAAGAAAGCCAGGCAAGGAGTTCATAGGTATATGCGTGTTATCAAATAAGGGTGGTTATTTTAATTCATTAACATTTAAACTCCCTGATGGAACACTATGGTGGACAACAATTTACTATGTTATAAGAGAAGTACCAGAACATGTGGCAGTATTGGAGATGTTAAGATGATGTGTAAAAAGTGTAATTCACCAAGAGTCGATATTAAGCACAACAATAACTACTACTGCATGTCTTGTTGGCATAAGAAAGGTGGAGTACACAAGAATTGGAACTTCGTATTCATGGAGGACAAAAAATGAGGAAACAAATAGCAAGAATCAAATATAAGAATCAAGAGAAAACCCTATGGGGATTTATGATTGAAAAAGGCAAGGTCTTACTTTACTTTAAAGAGTATGATATTGACTTTGTACGTCATCAGCAATCCTTCTTTGAGGAAGCAGGTTTTAGATGCAAATTTAAGCCTGGCGGGTATAAACCCTGGATGAAACCGAACTACTCAATATGGTTTCGTGGAACTGTCGAAGATTGTACCATCTTTCTCGGTGAACTGGACAAAAACCCTGCATGGAAGGTAATACCGAAAATGCCAGTAGATGAGTTTTACTCAATCGCAATACTTGATTGTTTAGATGATACGAAAGACGAAATGTCAAAATATCCAAGAAGAACAGTACCATATTACAATAGATACAGGCGATAGTAATGAGAACGTATAAATATAAAGGAAAAACAGTTCAAGCAGAATCGCATCGAGAAGCCTGTGAGAAATTAGGAATCTCTATGAAGGATTTAAAGAAATATGGGAGAATAATTCGATATTTGACAAAGGAACAGAAGAAAGCAGAGAAGTTAGGCAAAGGTTATGAAGAAGCACAACTAAAGCGAAGGCTTAAACCTGGCGAAATTGATAAGAACTGGTATCAGAAGTATATAATAAAAGAACTCAAAGTAAATGGGTGTGTTCGATGTGGTTACAATAAGAGTGATAATGCTCTTTGTTTCCACCATGTTGAGCCATCATTGAAGAAGTTTGAACTGCGAGTAGGCAGAATTAGGGTTGCCAATTTTGCAGATGAGTTCGCCAAGTGTATGTGCCTTTGTTTAAATTGCCATGCAGAAGTTCACGAAATCATGGAGGAAGAATATGACAAAGAGGTTGAACAAGGGACAAGCGTATAGGTATGTCGAGAGTAAGTACGACTTTGCCTTCATTGTCCTCGCCTTTACTTGGCGAAAGAAAGGAAAGACAAGAGTATATTCCTATACCGTTCAAATTCTGTGGGACAGAAGTAAGGATGGTTATCTATGGGATAAGAATGAAGTAATAGATAGTCTTGTATTTGATGAAGGATGTAAAATATATAAATTGAAAGCAGATGAATGGGTACTTGATGCCCTATAAAGGAAGTGAGAAAATGAATCATACAAAAATATTAGAAGAACTCGAAAAAAAATTGACCTCATTAGAGAATGATAAAATTGCTCTAATAGGTAGATATGTTGAGGCAGTTAGACGATTGAGAACAGAAAAATGTAAGGAACTTGAAAAAGAATATGCTTACCTTGCATTGGAGATTAAAATCACACACAAAAGAATCGAACTATTGAAAAGTCAGAGTGATGAATTAAATGGATAATAATAAACAACGTAAGCCACAGGTAAATAAGTGTGCAAAATGTGATAGTCCTACTATTGATTTTATTTGGACAACAAGTGCAACAATTAATCCTGGTATAAAAGTAATGTATCCGAAAGTAAAACTATGTAGAAAGTGCTATGAGGACATGAAAAAAATTTATCCTCCATGCAAACCACAATATGCTAAATGTCCTCATTGCGGAGGAAAAATTAAATCAGAGTTTCTTAACAAGGTTGTTGCTGATGATGAACCGTATTGTAATCACGAGTATAAACCAAAAACATTACAACAAGAACGGGAAGAAGCAGAAAGGACATTAATAATATATTGTGACGATTGTGGATATATTTTGGGGTATCGAAATGACTAAAAGACATAGATTACAAACACATAAACGAGGTAGAAAAACTAAAGCAATACCACGAACACGACAGAATCAAAATTTGCTTGGTGGTATTCCTATGATAATTAAGAATGGTATTATATTGTATGGAGATAAAGTTCCAAAAGGATTTAGTTACAATAGTAGACGTAAATGTGATTCAGATGCAGAAGAAATGTTTAGGAACAGAGCAATACTTCCACAAGGAGAAGGAGATTTTCAACGTAGGCATATCTATGAAATGAGATTTGGTATTAGAACAGATGAATCAGATGACGAAAGACGAAAGAGAGAGTATCATGATTGGTGGGAAAATGAACAACGGAAATAAAGTAGTAATGTGGATGTTATTTCTATTCCTTATTGTTGCTATCCTAACTATCTATTCACATGAGGTAATTGAAGCAACCGAGTACGGAGAATTAAAACCAATCACTGCTGATGAATTACATCATCAAGATGTTATAATACATATGAACTCTAATGTAAGTGAACCATCTATTCAAGTTATAACACATCAAATTATACATAGAGATATGTGGCGTGATTGGGAAGTATTAGGTACACAAGCAGAAATACATATCTATATACCGTAGACCGAAACACTTAAATACTACTACTGTATTTTTCACACCTTAATACGAGGAGATAAAGAATATGAAATTCAAACCTGGAATGTTTATAGATGAAAAAACATTAAGTAAAGATGAGGCAGAAGAATTCTATACGTTTCTATTGAATGAGATAGAACGACACAAAGAGCATTTGGCAAAGTATAAGGCTATTGCTCGTGATGATAAGACATCCACATTCATGCGTATCGTAGCATTAACAGTTGTGGAACGTAATCTTGATGACATTGAACATACGAATAGAACATTAGCAATCCTTGATAACATCTTGGAGGAATTAGATGACTAAAAAAGCAAAGAAACCAACAAGAGAAGAATTAGAACAATCATTTGAACAATGGAATAATGCCCTTGAAGGGTTGAAAGCAAAAGCAGAACAATCATTCATGCCTTTGTTAGCCAAAACATTTGGGTTTGGGCAAGAGGTATTGAAAATATACAAACAAGCATTCCTCAATCTTCATAGTAGAAGTGAGGAAGAATAAAACCGAAAGGAGATAAGAAACATGTCTAAATGGCAAGAACAAGAAGAAAACGTGAAATTCGTTGCATTCGGTAAAGAGAATGCTAAAGAAGGCAGTTATGTAGTCAAGGAAAACGAAACACTTGAAGGTGTACTTGAGAAAGTCAAAGACTCAAGCAAAGGATACGGTAAAATCTACCAACTCCGAACCAAAGGTGTCGAGGAAGCACTTATCATTTGTGGTAAGACTGACCTCAACAACAAACTTGGCTATGGAAACACCGCAGTTATGCCTGTCGGTGAGGGTGATGAAGTTCGTATTACCTTTACTGGCATGAAGCCAACCAAACGTGGAAAACCAATGTACACCTTTAAGGTTGCAGTTAAACGAGCCTAATAAGGCTCACTCTCTTTTCTTTAGAACCCACGGTATAGACGTTTCCATCATGTCACCTAAAAGTATAGATAAATACTGTCGGGGTGAATCAAGCAACACATACAATGGAGATATGTGTTGTAGAAAGATGATGGATTAAAGGGGATACCCTACGTTGCCGACATGGTGATAAATATGATAGTGCGTGAACATTTAATTGAAGATATAATAAAAGAAATCAAACAGTCAGATGCAGTTGCTCTCGACTTTGAAACTATATCATTAGAGGATAAGACACCTGTTGCTCTCTCTTTTGCATATAAGAACAAGGTCTGGTTCTGTCCAATAAAAATGAAATATTTTCTCAATGTGAAATATGAGTTAGTAGAGAAGTTGCTCTATGCAATTACTCAACATCCTAATTTAGTTTTTCACCATTCTGCCTTCGATTTGCAGGTCTTGAGGAATATCGGTATCACCTTATCTACCTCACCACACGATACCCTTATCCTCTCTCACCTGCACGATGAGAATGGCTCACATAAATTGAAAGACCTGGTACAAGAACATTTTGATTACCACATGATGCGGTATAAAGATGTTTGTGGGACAGGTAAGAAACAGATTGAGTTTCGTGATGTATCAGATAAGCAGGTAGCACATAAGTATGCTTCCGATGATGCTTACTATACATTGAAACTTTTTAACAAGTTATACCCTATAATACAATCAGATAACGACCTTGCACAAGCATACAATAAAGTAGAACGACCATTACTCCTGGTAGTAGATGATATGCATACTCAAGGTGTGCCAGTTAACGGACAAAAAATAGATGATACTCGCACAAAGTGTGAAAGTTTTAAAGACTTATATAAATCTAAACTTGAACATTATATGAGTGACGTTAATCTGAATTCATCTAAACAACTTCGTGAATACTTCATTGATAAAAAGAAAATGCCTATCCTTAAAAGAAGTCATAAGACAAATGAGCCTTCTGTTGATAGTGAAGTGTTAGAGAAGTATGCAAAACAAGGTTGTATGGAAGCAGATTGGATTCTTAAATATAGATACTATTCAAAAATTCTTGCTACGTTTGTTCCCGCACTACGACCTGATGCGAGTGGGCTAATACATCCCCACTTTCATCAAGTCGGAACAACCAGTGGTAGGTTCTCAAGTAGTAACCCTAACTTTCAGAACATTCCTAAAGGTGATGAGTTTGATATTCGAGAGAGTATTCAAGCACCAAAAGGATATACATTCGTAGGTGCAGATTATTCACAGATGGAACTTCGACTCGCTGCCCACTTTAGTCAAGATAAGAATATGAAAGATGCCTTTATCAATGATGAGGACATTCACGAAAAGACCAGACAAAGAGTTGGTTGTACAAGAACAGAGGCTAAAGTATTGAACTTCGGAATCCTTTATGGTATGGGGACAAATACGTTAGCAAAGAATCTCGGCTGTAGTCGAATGGAGGCTAACCAATTTCTCGCTAATTACCGTAAGTCTTATCCATCACTACAATTATATATGAATCAAGTTAAACAAGATGCTGCTAATAATGGTTCACTCACTCTCCTATTTGGTCGGAAACGACACTTACCGCCATCCTTCGAGGATTACGATGATTGGTATAAAGGAGGACTACTCCGTTCAGTTGCCAATGCCGTAATCCAAGGAGGCGGTGCAATGATTATTAAGAAAGCGATGGTATGCATGTATGATAAGTTAAAAGATTATGATGCTCACATCATTGCACAGATACATGATGAGGTAATAGTTATGTGTAAAAAGAACGATGCAGATAAGATAAAGATAATTGTCGAAGGTTGTATGTTAAAGCCTACCGAGAATTTATCCATCCCATTCAAAGTGGATGTAAAAGAAGGAAAGAACTGGAGTGTGATACACTGATTGTAGATTTACTATTCGCCACTGCAACAATGCTATTTGTATTGGCAGATTGTAAGCAGGTACATAAGATATGGGTAAAGAAAACTGTTGCAGGTCTATCCTTCACACACTACAAATTGAAAACAATCGCCCTATGTCTAATGTTAACTGGATATATTATATCAGATTTACATATATCTATAGTTGTAAGTCTAATTAATTTGACATTGACAATTACAGCAATCTATTTTATGATTAAGTATCGGAGGAAACATGAATGAAGAAATATTATTTGGCACATAGTTGTGAACTGATTGACTCGGTTCGTAAATGGGAACTAAAAGTGCAAGGAAGATTTAAAGTTGACCTGATTAACCCATTTAAAGGCAACGAATTTGAGAACATGGAAGAACTACGACAACTAACCACTCGGACAAAGTTACTACAATACATGAGAACTTTGGATGAAGATACATGTCAGAAGATTGTAGAGTATGACCTTGAACTGTTGAGAAAATGTGACGGTCTTATAGCAGTATTCCGTAACCCATCATTAGGTACTGCAATGGAAATATTTTCCGCAGCATACCTGTATCGTATTCCATGTTATATCATCTGTCGCAAATACATCTACCATCCCTGGATTGTTCACCTTGCCAAGAGAAGTGGTGGTGAAGTATTCAGTAGTAGAACAGCATTTGAAAAGTATTTAGAAAAACAAGGATTTCAGAGGTATTAAGAATGCCATATGTTAAACAGGAACAAAGAGAAAGACTTAATTGGATTGTGGACAATCTTGCATCCGAACTCGGAGTGTACGGTGTGACAGGCAATCTTAATTATGTTCTTTATAAGTTATTCAAAAAGTTAAAGAAGTTAGGTTACATTAATAACTACGAAACTTTCTCCAGGTTCATTGCTGAATTAGAATGTAATAAACTTGAACTCTATCGTAGAGAACTCGCCCCCTATGAAGATGAGAAGATAGAGGAAAATGGTGATGTTTAATGGGTTTACCATCAGTCAAGAGGCATCAATTTGAAAAAGAAAGAGGAGTCATATGGACATTGATTTCTTGTGAGAAACTTGGATGGGTCAAATTGCTTGACGAAGAAGGGAATCAAGTTATGATGTGGACAGGACTTACGGAAATGGAAGTTAAGTATATCATATTAAATTTTGTTACACAACAAGAAAAGAATAAATGGAAACAATTTGGAGGTGCATACTAATGTATCCTTTTTATAATAAAAAAGAAGTACCTAAAAAAGTAGTTGACAAAATTAAGTTGGCAGAGAAAGCACCACTCGTATCAGTTATTATTCCTACTCTACCAAACAGAAAAAAATTGTTGGCACGAGCAATTGAATCGGTACTCAACCAGACCTATCCTAATATAGAAATCGTAGTAGAAGAAGGTGGAAGGAATGTACAAGATGCTCGTAATATCGCAGTAGAACGTTCACATGGAAGATACCTTGCCTTCATGGATGACGATGATGAATGGTATCCAGATAAGTTAGAAAAGCAAGTTAAAATTTTAGAAAACAATAATGAGATAGTTCTATGTATATCATGGGGTGATGATTATAAATTTGGTTTATATCATTGTATTCAACCAAAAGAATGGTGGACATTTACCGAATTGATAGAAGGATTTAATATCTCTTGTACATCAGCATTTATGTGTCGTAGGTCATCCTTCTTTGCTATTAATGGTATGGATGATACATTAGATGATTCTCACGAATATGATTTAGCAATTAAATTATCATGTATCGGTAAAGTTTATTGTATTCAAAAATCATTAGTAAGATTTAATCAATCTGATGATAATTGGTCTGATGATTTTAATAAAAAAATTCGTGGGATGTTACAATTTATGCAAAAATGGGGACATGCATTTGATAAGAAACGGTGGTTTAATACTATAGGTTGTCTTGGATTATTTACTATTGGGTGGTTAACACCTTTTTGGAAACCAAATCCAGTTCATAAGATATTTAATATGACTAAAAATAAATATGAAAATCGTGATGCGAGGCAAAAAAATGCGTAAACCAGATTTTATGATTATTGGAGTTCAGAAAGCAGGAACAACTGCATTGAAGATATATCTTTTACAACATCCTGATATTTGGATGAGTAAAGATGAGATACATTACTTTGATACACAGCCTTTTCGTGGAGATAGATGGTACTTAAATCATTTTCAAAGGATGGATAAATTTGTAGGAGAAAAGACTCCTGGTTATATTTATCACGAACATGCGGTCAAACATTTAGCCAAATTGTGTCCTGATACAAAATTAATAGTTTTACTGCGTAATCCTGTATCTCGTGCTTATAGTGAGTACAAGATGCTTCGATTAAATGGATATTATCACGAATCATTTGAACAAGTAGTTTTTAAAGATGGTGAAATATTTGAACGCCCTGCTGTCATTCGTAGAGGATTATACGTTGAGCAATTAAAGCGTTTGTACAAATACTTTAATAAGAATCAAATACTTGTTTTAAAAGCAGAGGATTTGCATAACAATAAACAAGAGGTAGTTAATCAGGTAACAGATTTTATAGGAGCATCACGATTTACATTAATAGATGATGCAGATAAACATGTTGGTGGAGAGGTTAGATTTGAATGGTTGAATTATATTACAGGATTCTTTGAACATATACGAAATCAGAATAAACGAAAATTTTTATTCGTTTCTTATTTCTGTACAAAAATTATACGTTGGACTAAAGGAATTAATAAAATAAAAGGTTATAGACCAATGAATGAGGATACGAAAAAGAAGTTACAGGAATACTTTGCAGAGAAAAATAAAGAACTTTATGATATGGTGGGAATTAAATGGTAAAATATATTGGATGGTCTAAAGATTATACCGCATTAGAAAAAAGTGCATCTGGGGGTATTATATTTGAATTGGGAAGATACTTTATTGAAAACTTAAATGGTGTGGTTATAGGGGTTCACCTACTTGATAGTGGTCAATTGGTTTGGGACACTGCTGAAACATTGGAGGAATTACATAAGTTGCAAGGTTCAAAATATTGGCGACCTACAGGATGGGAGAAGATGTTAAATGAAATTCTCCCACGATTACAAACAGAAGGAAAAAATATTATGTTTGCAGGTACACCAAAACAGTGTTATAAAGTTAGAAAGAAAGGTTTTAAAAATATTTTGATAGTGCAATTCGAGTGTAATGGATATAATACAGAGCCTAATCATTATAGAGGACAGGATAGACCTACAATTCCTTGGAAACAAAGTGCCAATAAAATACCAAGAGAATATATTTATCAAAAATCTACTGAAAAAATATGTCACATGTGTCCCGCACTAACACAAATTGGTTCAGATGGACAAGTAATGCCAGGGATTTATAACGCAGCAGATATAACTTTAGGAGATGCTTGGGGATGTCACGAATCATACATTAATGAATTGGGTACTTCTCGAATTATAATTCATTCTTTTATTGGAAGTTGCATAATTAGATATTTGAAAGATAATGATAGAATAGAATTGGTAGTTGAGAGTAAGTCTGGTAATTACCCGCATAAAAATAGAGTTGCTTTATTTAATATTGAGAATCAAAATAATATAGGAAGTAGTTTATTAAGTACAAATCTTATTGCCAGTTTCCCTGAACTTGATTTTGTGGTATTTTTACATCCGTGGGGGAATAATAAATTTACGATGGATAGAATTATTAAAGGTTCAGGTAGAAAAGATTTAATCTTTAGGTCTATGGTGATTAATGCATTACATATTCCTTATTATTGGTTACATTCTTTATCTTTACCTGAATTAAAAGATTGTAATACTATAATAATAAATGGGGAGGATAATTGGTGTGGCAGTACCCAATTACCCGAAAGATGGAGAGGATGGATGTTATTTTTAACCCTATGTATTTTACATAAAAAGAAAATATATTTTATTAATGGTACTATGGGCGAGATACCTTGGTGGGTTAGACCTTGGTTTAAATGGGTATTGATGAACTGTAAAAAAGTTTATGTCAGAGATTATTGGAGTGTTGACCAATTAGAAAAGCAACTAAATTTTACTTCAGAGTTTTGTCCCGATATGGGATTTCTTACTCCAAATGGATTTCGTGAACAAGATAAAGAAGATTTTGCTATTTATACTCCGTCTGTTTGGGCAAGGTATTGTAATTCTGTTGATGGATATATTGATAAATGCATAAAGGATATACAGGAGATAGAAAAAAAGTATCCTAAAGTTATAATCATGCCCCATGATGATAGGGAATGCAATATTCCTATTTACCAGGAGTTATCCGATAAAACTGAGTGTGAATTGTATGTCCCACATACTCCAACTGATGCTCGACAAATGTATAATAAGGCTTTGGAAGTATGGACATATAGGATGCACTCGTATATTCAATGTGTATCAGTAGGGACAAAGTGTAATATTCTTTCTCCATACTCACCAAAATTTAATAGTATGCAAGAGGTTGTTTCGTTGACATCAATTAAGGATTTACAAAATATATTGAAAAAGACAATACAGAAAATAAAAAATGAAGTTCTGGAGTAATGGGGGAGGAGATAGAAACCCCCACCATCCAGAGTTAATATAATTTTTTCATAACTTTAGTATAAACATACCAAATTATGTACCCTGCACAGGCTGTAAAACACCCTGCAAACATTGAAGCCATGATTATTTTTATCATTTTTTTAATCTCCTTAATAAAGGTATTACTATTTTTTCAAATATTATTCTTAACGGTGTGTCAGCAGTTATTGTATGTTCAATAAAATCATCAATGAACATTAAAGCACCTACACCTATAAGCAGTTGCCAGAAAGGAATGAGATTGGAGAGTAGACCATTATCTATTCCCATATACCAGTTAAATAGACCGAAGCCTATAAACCAGAGTCCAGTATAGGAATGATGATTGCCTCTCCATTGAAACGGAACATGTGGTCGCATGTTTATTCCTCTTGACATTCTTCACTTGCTTTCTTGCTTGAGAAGTAGAAAGCATAAACGATTGCCGTCATCGTAACGAATTGTTCGAATTGAATAATGCCCTGCATCAGTCCATAGAACGCTGCCCCGACTGTTGACAGAGCAAGAATGGCTCGAACACTTCCTTGTGGCAATGCGAGTGGTTGGTTATATCCTACCATTTTTGCACCTCCTTTTATATTAAACTTCCTATAAGTCCTGCAATGGCAACACATATTGGAAGGATTATCCAAAATATCTGAATACAGATTCTATTTTTTTCAATTTTTTTATCTTGATGTGAGTCTTGTTTTTCTAAATCATCTAACCGTGCTATGATATAGAAAAGTAATTCTTTCTGCGTTATACGTTCATTTCCGTTTTCACTTTTGTATCTATTCGCTATCTCTTTTATATTCTTCTCCATTTTAATCACCTGCATATATTAGTGTCATTTCCCATTCAAATAAATTAGGACTTCCTCTAACAGTTTTAAATCTAAAATTTTTCAAGACATATACTCCATTGACATTTGAGTTAATATCATACAGAGTAAATTCTTCATGCTCATTTTGTAAATTAATTATACCCTCTGCTTTACCACTTATAGTATCACGAGTATAGACAGCATCTATCCACATGTAACCAGAGATAGTGAATGGTTCATCATTAAGTCCTATATCTACACCGTCTAATGAGCCATCCCAGAAATTAAAAATCTGGATATTCTTATTTGTTTCTCCTTTTACACTGTCCCATCGAACATATGGTAAATAGAATGTGGTTGTATTTGTATCAATCTGCATTTGATTCTCAAGTGTGGCATTTACTTCTTGTGTTAAGTCATCAAGATTTACTCTTATAAATTCATCAATAGTATTACCGCCCCATGTGAAACGAATACGAATCAAATCTCCATCGTTACAAACTGTTTGAACATTTATTTGATAGTATCCAGTTGCTCCTGTGGTTGTAGTATTTGTAGCAGTATCAGTTCCACTAATAGTTTGAACCGTTACGGTTGCCCCATTTACTACACTGCCACTTGCATCATACAAGTAGCCTCTAATCCAATGACTTCCTTCTAAGGACATGTTATCGACCACGTTACATCTGTATGAACTTTTGTTTCAAATACAATCCAATCTCTATTTATGTTAACATTTAATGCATCTGGAGTAATACCTTCTATCCATGCTCTCCATTCCCAGGTTGCTGTATCCCAGTAGGCTAATACTTCACCTGTCTGTAATGGAATTCCCTGTGCTATACTCTTTAAGGTTAATGAATAATCAGAAGCATTTATACAGTAACAGGTATAATTGTATCCCTTATTACCATTTACTCCTTTGTAATCTAATTCAATATTCTTGGGACAACACTCTGATGGTTCAGGTACAGGTTTTACAACTTGTACACCAGAATCCGTTAGATATGAATAGATGACATCAAATTGATTTACGGTCTGTGTACCACTGCCAGTGTCATCACCATAATATTTTATCCAACACCAATCGTCATCATCCCACGCCTGATTTGCATCCCACACTGCTACCCACTCTGATGCCTCGTCAAATCCAGTAAGGTTTTCTGCAACATCTTCTAACGTACATGATGAGTTTAGCCAACACCAGTAACTTATATCTGCATTGTTAACATATGTACCTACGAAATTTTCTAAATCAAATGAGAAATCATAACTTCTATTACAGCAAGTTGTATTTATCCATATTCTCCAATAGTAAGTTTCTCCACTTATATAAGCATCAGTGAAATCCCAAGTTAAATTAGTACCTGTCGCTACACTATTATTAGTTTGTTCTAATTCATAGGAAGCACCAGTTGTACCACCATCAAGGAATTGAACTGTCATAGTATCAGAATTATTATCTGACACATTAACGGTAACTGTCACAGGATAAGTAACATCAGCCTCTCCATCTGTAGGTGATACATAAGTAATGTAAGGGCAACATTGAGTGTATGCAGTTCTATCTTCACCGTAATTTGTCACACCATCTTCTGTTACATATGCTCTGTAATGGTATAATGTACAGCCTGTTAACCCTGTTATTGTTTCCGAGAATACCCCAGGACTGTGAGCAGATGCTTGACTACTACCATAAGCAGCAGTAGTTCCATATTCAAACCCTGCTGTTGCTGTTCCATCAATACAAGTAGAGTTAAAGTATCCATATAATATTAGTGTCGTATTATTACATGGTGCTGTGCTTGAATTTGTTGTAGTATTCCAACATGATAAGTTAACCCATTGGTCACTCGTATAAACTGTTGAGTTACTATTATTAACTGCTGCTCTCCAGTGTATTGAAGAACATGGGTCAAAGGTACAGTTCTCATAATAAAAATCTGTTACTTCAGTTAATGATTGGTTTACACTTCTATTTCCATATGAATCCGTGAATCCCCATTCAAACCAACAGTTACAACTTTCATTCCCATCTTCATCCAGAGTTGCAGTCATGTTTATGCAAGAGCAGTTTGCTGTATCTGTTGAAGCATTCGTAACTTGTGGTGCTTCGATAACTAATGGTACTTCATCTGCTCCAAGAGAGAAGAAGCCCCCATCGAAATCATACTGCAATGTATAGTATGTCATATTATCGTATTCAATTTTTAAGAACTCTGTTCCATAAAAAATCCTCATCTCATCAACACAGCCATCAAAGCAGTTACCGAATACGCCAATCAGAGTTTCAGTTGCAGTATCAGTTTCCATGTAATTATTATTTGCATCATCAATAACATAATAACCATTGAATGAACCTTCAATCCTATCTAAAGGAGCATCAGATTCTTTTTCATTGAAGCGTAAAGATATAAATTCATAATTAGCAGAATTTTCTGTGACATCAAAATCACCAACAACACCTTCCCTATTATTATTTGTTCCTTTACTCTCTGCTCTTAATTGAACATCCCCTGTATAATCGTCATCAAGAATAATACGAATCAAATTACTTGCATCATGCTGCCATCTAAATAATAAGTCATAAGATGAACTAATGCCCTCTGCTTTAAACCAGATATACACATAGAATGAATCCAGAAATGCTCCTGCGATATTTGCTGCAAAATCATCTAATTGACAATAATCATTTTGACTTTCTTCAAGGTCAAATGCTTTATAACATTCACTATTTACAATACTCTCTCCTTGTGTCGTATCCCAATCCCAACTGGCACAAGAATCCGTATCATCCGAAAAATGCCACACTGGGTCATTGGCAAAAATATTATCCCAAGTATTTGTTGCATCTTCTTGACTTCCACATGCAGAGTTATTAAAGTACATCCATACTTTAGTCGTACTCATATCAGTATCTCTAACCCAAGCAATTAATTCTCCATCAGTACCATCAAAATGTTCTAACTCATGGTCAAACTGTGTACTGTTATCAGCGTAATCAACGAATGTAATATCATCTCCATCATCTTGAGCATAAGCCGCTAAATCTGAATCAGTTTCTAAATGAACTAAACAGTGAAAACCATTCCAATCTGCAAAACTATCTTCAATGTATGATGTGTTCCAGGTGATTAATTTCCTATGTCCCCAATTAGCATTCCACCATGAGTATTCTGTATAGGTTCTTTTGTATGAGCCTAAGTTTAAAGTAGGAATAACATCAATGGACTTCTTTTCTAAACCCGCCTCAAAATGTCCTACAATATCAATTACAAGAATATCTCCTTGACGAATCTGTTTATTAGAAACCTCATTAATATCTTGCCATACCCATTCATACTCGGTATCCCAACTCATTGCTTGAATTGGATTATCCAAATCCATAGGTGCAAGAGTAAGAACATTAATATTAAAGTTGAGATTCTTATATGTTCCTTCTTTTATAATAGTGGATAGTTTAAATATATCCGCTTTTAAATCGTAATCTTTACTTAATGTTTTAAATTCAAATGCTAACGGTAAATGTCCTTCACATAGTACATGCTCTTTATAAATTATTGGGTCATCGACATAAGAGAGATTAAATCCAAGTGCCTCCCAATCTTCTAAAGAATCAATTAAATAATCTTCAATAAAAAATTCATCTCTTGGTATTCCAAACAACCCACCTGCTGCCATCGAACTTGCCAAGGCTACCGCTATCAATTTCTTTCCATGAGTTTCGTATAACTGCTTTAACTCTTTCCTATAGATATAGCCAAGCACTATAAGTAATGCGACTATTCCTATAATTGCTCCTACTAATAACATTCTTCTATCTCCTATAATAAATCTTCCGCCTCTAATTCTAACTGCCATTTATAGACAAGAGGACTTTTACTTACTAAATCCCATCCGAATGAACGGATATAATAATCCTTATTAAAGATGTCCATACCAACATCGGTAATCGAAATAACTTGACCTGCCTTTGCCATTGTCCGTACACAATTAATCCTTGCTGATGGGTCAGTACAAGATGATGTTACGAACTCCATTCCTTCCATGACAACTGATTCTCCACTACGATTTAAGTCATATACTTCTCTACTACCATTCCAGAAATTTATCATCTTTACATTCCTATCATGGTCAAGAGATATTTCCTGTGGTTTATTGAGATAACAGTTTGCAGTTCCAGTGTAATCAATTACTGCTACACATCTTCTACATCTAATCTCATTTACAGTTAAACCAGTTTGATATTTTACAGTGATATAACATTGAGTAATATTAGTAGAACCGCCTCCCCTTCTCATACCTGCTTGTAATGAATTAATGTCTGATAGTGTCCAGGCACTTCCAGTATCAGGATTCTCTGTCCACGTTGTTGCGTAATAATCATATGATGAATGTGGACTATGACTTAATGGGGATGTATATTTAGTCCCATTAATTTTTAATAAGTGCCTTATACCTGAATCTACAAGTTCCTTTTCTCTCGTAGTAACAGTTACACTAATAATAGTTCCTGTTGCCGAACTTGTGTTTTCAAAATTCCATAATTGGTCATCACCATAGATACTACTAAGTTGAACATATGTATTATCTTCGTCTGGTGTAATATCGTCTACACATTTATATGAGTCCCAGGAATCTCCAATAAATGCAGCAGTATCATCATCACCAACAGCGTTTGGTCTTAATATTTCCGATTCAGTATTGGCTACTGCAACATTAATAATTCCTAATCCAATCTCCATTGAGTTAATTGTACTTTCTGTCCATGCAAGTCCTGTAGATGGGTTAGTATTATTAAAGTATTGAAATGTTCCATAGTTATCAGTTAGTGGTAAGTTTACACCAGAATCAACGAGGTTACAATTTAATTGAACTTCAACACCATCACCTAAGTTACCAACTACTTTTAAATCAGCCTCTATATACATGGAGTTAACAGTTACATCTGTTAGTCCACTGGTATTCAAGTTTTGAACATTATATGAATCCTTATATTGTGGGTCTAAATCACATGGATTTGAGTATAGTCCATAAGATGATTGTGCTGTTATAATATAACTGTCAGTAAAACTATCAATCCTACCACCTCTCCCTAACCAGTATGATACAGCATTGTTTTGTACGAATATAGTATCATAGGATAAGTTACCACTTCCATCATGTGTGTATCTTCGAATAATACCATCATTAAATAATACAAAGAATTTACCACTGCACCCTTGTGTGATACCATGAGCATCTGTTTTATCTGTTACTGATGATACTTCTGATAATGTACTACCATCAAATTCGTGAACATAAATTCCATTTTCACATGCAGAGAATATGTAAGTACAAGAACTGTAATCATCATCACACCACATATCATACACCGCACCAGTATTAGTATCTGAATCTTGTAATACTAAATTAGTTCCATTAAATGTAAATGCTCTTAATCTATCTCCAGAACCGAAATAACAGTAAGCGTAGTCATCTACTACATTAGTAACCTGCGATTCACAAGAGTAGGCATTCCACGAGTCTGCTCTTGATGTGACTGTAGATAAATCTGTTCCATCGTATGATGTAATTCCCCAGGTTAATCCTACAGCCAATAAGTAATATGTACTATTACAGTAAAACCAATCTACATCATATGCTTCAGTATAAGTTAAAAGTCCTGTTGCATTAGTTACTTCTGATAATGAACCACTTGCATCGCATTCGAGAACTCCAAATAAATCATTAGTATGAGCATATCCAATATAATATGTTCCACTGGATGAATTTTGAATAATATCTAATGAATAAATATATGATGAACTCTCATCAATATCTAAACTATCAACTAATGAAAATGCAGTACCATTGAAGGTGTACGAATTAATACCCTGTTGATAAACGGCTGAAATAATAAAATCAGTACCACATGATTTTGTATCACGATGAATATAACTATTAATTACAGCGTACCCACTTTTTATCGTATCATTATAAACATAATCAACACCAGATGTATCAACACAAGCATAGTTATTCCCTGCACTCGGAGTGAGTTCTGTAAACGAACCTGCCCCATTCGGGACTAATGTTACTTTATTCTCTTGAACCTGTGTTAGTGTAAATGTTGCCATAATAATCACATTACGAATGGTATAGTTATCTTAACATCTTCCCATGTAGCATCATTTGAATGCCATAGAACGCAGTTTGAATCTGCATCAGTTTCCACCTTGACATATATTCTGTCATACTCACCTAACTCCTCTTTCTGCCAGGCATCAATTTGAAACCAGTAAACTCTCTCACTGCCTATATTATAAGTTGAATCATATTCTAAAGTATCATTAACAGTTACCCATCCAGTAGAGAATAAGTCAGTATCCGTACCATCGGCATTTGCTTTACCGACTGTGACACGATATGATGTAACTGTACTTGTGGCTGAACTTGCTGCTAATGTAACATGTCCTTCGATAACACCTTCAATGAAATATTTTCTTTTAATATGATTCTGATAAACGAATGTATTTATATCTCCATCACTCGCTGTACTTGAATCAGTTGTTAAACAGCCTTCACTTATGTATTCTTTAATTAATAAATAATGGTGATTTGAATAATTCCCATAGGAAAAATCCCAATGGTCAGTATATACACCATAAAATGTTTCATAGTATCTCATATCTTCTCCAGGCATTATCTACTTACACCTCCTTTGTATTCAACTCTACCGCCAGATGAATTATTCCATCCCTCCATTGGTATGAATTTAATTATCAACCTGCAAGTATCCGCTTGTCTATCAGTTGAGTATGTTGTATTTGCATAGACTTGGATATAATCTCCAGGTTTCAAGTATTGTATTATATGAATATTATTATTTCCATCAATCCAATTATAACCTTGAGCATCTTGACTCCACACTTTACCATATGTAGTGATACATTTTGCTCCATCTATTGCTGAACCGTTGAGATAGATGTGGTCAAATACTCGATTACTTTCTGCTCTATCTAAATTATAAGAGCATTGGAATATGATTTCATAATAACCTTCTCCACGGTCAAGATAGACTCTTGTTTCCCCTGCAACATAATGAAAATGCTGTGTTTTGAAATGAATAGTATCCCAAGAATGAAACTCATCATTAAATCCCGCATCTTCTTCATCTTGAAATAAGTAAATGCATGGTATGGCTGTCTTTGCTGTTTGACTTCTTCCTCTGGTTGCCATTTTATCTTATCCTATATTTCGTTTTTCCATTTCTTGAATTGACTAATCCTTTTTGAACTTGGTCTGCAATCTTTGAAGCGATTACATCTTCATTAGTATTTGAAATTGTATTACCAGTAACATTGACATTTACAATCGTATCTCCTCCACCTGCTCTATTACTTGGTGAAACTGATTCACCTTTATGAAGCATGTACATGCCTGTACTTGGAACGTAATTCGTACCACGAGCAAATCCTAATCTCTCCTTCATCCTGTCGAAAGGACTTGATAGAAAATCTTTCATCCTACCTTCTGGCATTTGCCCAAATAATTTATTTTGAACTGAATCAAGATTACTTTTAATAGCCATCCTATTTTGAATGCCCTGTGATATTTGTTCTGATATACTCCCTGTTTGTACATTTCGAAGTGTTTGGTACTTTTTGGTTAAACTTAATACTTCGTTACTTTCTTCTCCGAACTTTGCTTTAACTAATATAAGGTGAGCATCCATCGCTGTTTCCATATTACCATAGGCAGTTTGTACATCACCTGCATAAGTAAGATACATCTTTTCTTGGGCATTGATTGTTTCTCGAAGGTTATCTATATCTTCTTGTCTTGAATCTTTTAATTTCCAAACCTTATGTTCTTCAGCAGTAATCATTCCTTCAATAAGTTCTTTAGCATCGGAGTAACTTGTATCTTGAGATTCAGCGATTCCTTCATTCTTATTTAATTCAGCAGCCAATTCTTTTTCAGCAGCATCAATTTGAATCTCTGTTCTTTGAATAGATAATTGTTTTAATTTTCTTAACTCTCCTCTGGTATTACCTCGTCTACGCATCATTCCCATAAGTTGTAATCTCATAGTTTCAATTCTATTACGAGCCAGTTCAAAGTTAAATTCTTTTTGAGCATCTGTCGCTGCTTTCTGTGCTTGTTCATAATCTCGTACAGTTTTAATTGCAGCAGCCACCTTACTATCATACCATTCAAAACCTTCACCTGCAAGTTCTGTTTCATATTTTGAATCTTCTGTTGCTAATTGAATATAATGTTGCATGTCACCGAGAACTTTACTTGCCTCTGCAACCTTTAATTCTTTACCGAGTTGACCGTCATACATGTTGCCAACTTCACCGATAGAGTTTTTAAGTTCGTCCATACGTTGAATAATAATATCAATACTTTCACTATGATGTTCTACTGCCTGACTTGCACTATCAATAGCACCTTGCCAGTAAGAGTATTCTTCTCGAGCCTCCATAACCCGATTTGTTAAGGTTTGGAATTGTTGTTCGAGTTTAGTAGTATCTTCTCCTTTGAGAGCCATCTCACCTAACTGTTTACCTTGGAAGTCCCATGCTGTTAGTAATCCTTCATAAGTATTTCTTGCTTTTTCCATTTCAGAGAAATCTATTTCTTCTCCTTCTTTAAGTCTTTCGAATGGGGTTTTTGTAACTTTATTTTCTAAATCTATATCATCTATTCCTTTTACTTGTTCTTCCCACTCTTTTTTATAGGCTTCAATTTGGTCATCAATAACTTTATCTACATTACCTTTTTGAACAAGAGCCTCTCCTAATCCAAGAGATAGGACATTCATTGCTCCTGCGAATCCACCTAAAAGAGCAGATTGGTTATCATTCCATCCCTGACTTTTGAACCTATCAAAATATTGGTCTGCATCCAACATACCACCGAATAATTGTTGAATCCAGGTCTTTTTCATAATGTCTAATTTTTGTAACTCAATATCAAGGTCTGCAAAAGCCTCCCCGATTCCTCTACTTGCCTCGTTAGCAACTTGAGTAGTAATATCTTTTGCCATCTTTGCAGAACCCGCCATCTTCATAAAAGCCTCATCAGCCTTATCAAGTGACGTTTTCATTAAATCTAAATCCCCTGTTGCTTCTTCTATACCCTTACCTGCTAATGTCATCACAACACGGTATGAACGCATGTTAGGAATAAGTTTTGAAAACAGAGCAGCATTATCTCCAGTAGCCTCATTAATCCTTCGAAGGAATCCAATTAATCCTTCACTTCTTAATGCAGCCAATGAAAGGTCAACTCCTAATTCTTCAGCAGCCTTCCTTGCTTGTTCACTTGGTTTGATAATATTCTGAATGGCTAATGCTAAACCACGAGATACCATATCCAAGTGCTGACCTTTACGAGTAGCAGTGGTCATAACTGACATTAATTCCTCAAATTCAAGTCCTACTTGAGATGCTATAGGAATTAAATAACCCATTGCTGACTCTAATTTTTCATAAGTAAAACGTCCACGAATAACACCCTGAAACAATACATCATTAACATGAACTAATTGTTCAGCAGTGAAACCGTAAGACTTCATAAGTGATGTAAGAATATCGACAGACTGTGATACATCTGACAGACCTGCGACAGCAGATTTACTGGCAGTATATAAAACGAATAAAGCATCGCCTGTATCAATAGCAGATGATAAAATATCATACATACCTTTTGCGAGGTCATTTGCATCTTTGCCGAACCTCTTACTGAATCCTGAAATTGCAACAGAAAATTGTGTAAAGTTTTCATCAACATCTTCAATAATGGTCATAACTTCATGCATAGAATTATTAAAATAACGGAACTGCTTAACACCTTTGTCAACAGTTTGAATAATGTCTTGCAGTCCTCTTTGAATAAGGGCTATTGCTGCCATTGCCCCAAACATTGAACCTGCCATTCCTGTTACTTCGGTTTTTAAACGATTGAAAAAGGTTGGTGCTTTTGCTCCCTGGTTCTGCATTACTCGTAAACCCTTCGTAGCAGCAGCAATTCCTTTTTGAGATAGCATTGCTAATTGAACTGTCGCTGCTTGTGATGAACGCTTTAATGTATTCATTTGTTGGGCAGCCTGTAATGCTCTACCACCGAATTGGTTTAAAGCGGCAATCGCCTGTGTAGCATCCATATGAATGCCATAATCAATCATCTTACTCATGTATATCCTTCAACCTTTGTATCATATCTTTATTACTCTGCGGAACTTTATCAGTTATAACAGGTTTTCCACTCCTGCGTTTATTTCTTATACTCGCAGTATGGGCTATAGATACATAATCCCAATAGCACATAGAAAGAAGGTCAGCGTAATTACCCACTTCTAAATAAAGTAGGTTTACTCCATTAATAAAAGATTCTACTTCTTCTTCCCAGTAGATTTTTTTGTTGTCTTGGGCTTTTTGCCCTCCCGAAAATATATTCCTTCTCGCCCTGCGTTATAGACATCATTAAAAAGTTGTATTAAATCTTCAGGGTGAAGTGCCTTAATAGATTCGAGTTCAACGTCACTATCAATTTGTTTCAATGTTTGATAGATAACATAAAAATTAAATTCTTCTGTTCTTTCTTCCTCTGTCATTTCACTACAATCTTGCATCATGTGAGCAAGTGCAGCCTTATGTTTTCCAACTGTCCATTTTGGCATGACAAAGGGCTTTCCATCATTTACGAATTTTAAACTATATTTCTTTTCTGTCATTTTCTATCTCCTAATAAAAAATATTTAAGGGGAAAGAGTCCCCTAATCTCCTTAGACTGAGCCTACAATGTTTGTGCAACTTGATGGTACTGCTGTAAATGGTGCAGACTCCATCATCGCTTCGCCACTTGTATTAATATTTACTTCAGACATATTCCAATTACATCCAGGTAACGTGAGTTGCGGACAACCTGTCCCTCCCATGTTCACTGTTATAATAAAGTCTGTAAAGTCTTGCACTTCACCGAAATGCATACCACCTGCTCCATCTAACGTAATGTCAACTGTACCACTAACATCCAGAGTCCCTTCAACGAGATAAGACTTTTCTAATGAGTCGTGGTCAGTGTATCCAGTAAGTTGATGGTCGATAGTAATATCAATACTGTTCGTTATGTATGCAATTTTACTGCCTGTTGGATTGAATCCACCTGCTTTCGTGATTGAACCTGCG
>Ga0272443_10002695_pt1 | contig 22141 bp, 17 predicted proteins | sample SSMAcet12_FD_193581 | JGI IMG/M metagenome (GOLD analysis project Ga0272443, IMG submission 193581) | Marine sediment archaeal communities from Little Sippewissett salt marsh, Falmouth, MA, United States - SSM-Acet-12 | ecosystem: Environmental > Aquatic > Marine > Wetlands > Sediment ...
AAACGAAGAAAAGGCCATAATGAGATAAAGGAAGTACTTGAGAAACGCATTGCAGAAAGTCTGAAAGCACTTGACACAGATTACATTGATATCATGCTATTCCACAGTGCTGACCAGGAATACCTTACATACCATGAGGCTGTACTGGAATTCTATGACAAACAGAAGCAGAAAGGTATAATCAGAGCGCATGGCTTTTCATCACATGATTACACCCTGGGGCTGCTGAAAAGGAACAATACCGATAAATTTTATGACATAATAATGCATCCGTTTAATTTCAGTGGTGGATTCACTCATTCCTTGTCAGGATGGTCAGCAAAATGGGACCAGGATATCTTGCTCAGGGAACTGGGTATGGCAGCAAGTCTGGGGACAGGCATAGTAGCAATGAAGACATGTTCAGCCGGCCCTTATGCTTCAAATGAAATGGATGAACCAACATACAGGCAAGCTGTTGAATGGGTTATACGTCATCCATTTGTTCACTCAGCCGCAGTAGCTATGGCTAACTATGAGCAGGTCAGGAACTACCTCTTATAGGCTAAAGCTCAGGAATAAGGCATAAGCCAGGATTCTTATAATGAAGGGGCAAATCAGGTATTTCGTCCCCATCGGTATCAGCCATGGATGAAAGATAATTAACGAGTGCTATCCATTCTTTTCCTTCCTGTATGCCTGGTATCTCACCATTAAAATCAATGATTGATTCAGACATATCTGCAATTTCATTTCCCAGGGAGTCTTTAGGTTGTACTTTGATCAAACCAAAGGTCATCTTTTGTATTATGCCCACAAATTCAAGCATATAAGCATTTGCAGTAATGGAATACAAACTTGTGTTGTCACGTGATATATCAACGGGAATAAGCTCACCGTCCTGATTTTTCAGACTTATTGAATTTATCTTCCTGAGTAATCCCTTATCAGGATTATACCTGACCTCAATACCTGAAAAATAGCAATAATTGGAAGGTGTTGATTTATACGCCACGAGTAATATTTCAAGTATTCTTTTAAGCTCTTTTGCATTTACATATACCCTGGCAAGAGGATAGCCGGGAATATCATCATTACCACTACCCAGCGACATTATCCTGAAGATATCCTGTGTAGTCTGTACTCCGGGTTCAATCCTGTCTCTGATAACACCTGAAGCAACCATGCTTATGTCAGTACCGGTGACCGTTTCAGAATTCACATAATCGTGGATTGCGTCAGCAACAAGGGGGCCCAGGTTGCTCTCCTCCAGTCCACCCTGCTCATTGCATTCGAGCCCGAAGCCGGTAGATACAACTTTGCTATCAACCCTGAACCCTGTATTTTTATCAAGCTTATCCGATATACGTTCTTTCTGAGCAATGATCTTTTCATGTACATCCTTTTCTCCCATAATATTGTCATCGACCGGTATCAAATGGTAGTCAACCAGTTTTATTTCATTGCCGGTCACATCAAATTCCATGCGGCCAAGGTATCTGCCATAACTACCGGTTTGTACAATTGTTGTGTTATTTATTGTTATGGGCTCATCCAGCCTTGTATGCGTATGCCCGCTTATTATGATATCTATCTCATTAACTTTTTCTGCCAGTTCAACATCTTCCCCTGCCCACTTGCCATCATCGTCTTTCTCAACGCCACTATGGGAGAGACAAATAATAATATCGCTTCCCTGGCTTTTAAGTTGCTTTACCATCCTTTTTGCTGCCCTGGTAATTTTTTCAAATGTAACAGGCACAGCATATGGTGCAGAAATATCAGCATCTTCTCCCAGAAGTGAAAAAACGCCTATTTTCAGGCCACTCTTCTCAATTATCACTGAACCCTTAATTGTTCCCCTGCCAAATAATTCTTCCAGGCTATTATCGGCACTGTCTTTTTTATCAAATACCGCATTACCAAGTAATAATTGAGGTATATGTGCAACTGCTTCTGAATTTGTTATTATTCCTGCCAGCCTGCCAGGACCAAAATCAAACTCGTGGTTACCAATGGCCAGAGCATCATAACCCAACTCGTTCATAAGTGGCAGCTGGAAGGGATTATATTCTTCCATATAATGATAAAATGTTCCCATAAGGAAATCTCCCGCATCAAGCAACAATACATTGTCTTTATTTTCTGACCTTTCCTTATTAATTAATGCAGCAATACGGCTTATACCTCCCTTTGTTTTATCGTCATTAGTACTTAAAGGACTGTACTCAGATGTAGGTGCGTACCCTTCAAGCCTTGAATGAAGGTCATTTGTATGCAGTATTACCAGTTTGCCGGTTTGCTGTGGATAAAGATCCCCGCTAAAAAGACCAAGGGTTGCTATGGCCACCACTTTTATTAAAAGAATATTCGGTTTTATTTTCATTTTTTTCAGTTTTGACAAATAACAAGGTGAAAAGGAGCGTAATTTATGCAATATCATAGCCCTTCAAAAAATCGGCTACCACAAAGCTGCTTCCGCCGACAAAAATAGTATCTTTTTCATCAGCGTTATCCATTGCTGATTTATATGCTTCGATAACTGACGGGTAAGAATTCCCTTTCAATGAATATTTAGCTGCTTCCGCCATTAATATATCCTGGTTCAATGCCCTGGGAATATCAGCCCTGGTAAAATAATAAACTGCAAAAACCGGTAAGAGACTAAGGATACTGCCAATATCCTTATCATTTACCAAACCCAGGATAATATGCAATATTTTTCCTTTCATTCTTATTAGCTGAGGGATTGACATCCTCAATCCGTCGGCATTATGTCCGGAATCGCAAATCACCATGGGAGATTGTCTGATTATCTGCCATCTCCCTTTAAATCCGGTAAGCCCTCTCACGTTCATCAAGCCTTCGCGCACTGCAACTTTACTAATCTCAAGTTGTGACTTCAGTAACTCAATAAGCTGTAATACAGTAATAATATTAAATGCCTGGTAATCTCCCAAAAGGTCAGTTAGGAGTTCTTTCATAAAAATCTCTCCGTGCCTGGAAATATCAAATCCCTGCATATTTTCTCCATTATCATGAGAGGCACTCTTTGCCATATAATTCTCCTCTGCAAAATACATTTCGGATCTCATTTCGCGTGTTTTACCTTCAAATATCTCTCGCACTTCAGTCCTTGCATGGCCTATGACCACCGGGATTCCGGGTTTTATTATGCCTGCTTTTTCCCCTGCAATTTCTTCAACTGTCTCACCAAGGTACTTCGTATGGTCCAGACCTATATTAGTTATCACCGAAACGAGGGGAGTGATAATGTTTGTTGAATCGAGCCTGCCCCCCATTCCCGTCTCAATAACAGCAACATCAACATCTTCGTCTTCAAAATATTTGAAAGCCATAGCCACTGTCATTTCAAAAAATGATGCTTTAATGTCAATCAGGATATCCTTATTCCCCTCTATAAAATCAATTACATATTGTTCATCAACCATATTTCCATTTACCCTGATCCTCTCCCTGAAATCAATATAGTGAGGTGAAGTATAGAGTCCCGTCTTATAGCCAGCGCTTTGCAATACTGCTGCAAGCATATGTGATACTGAACCCTTCCCATTTGTTCCTGCAATATGTATGGTTTTAAATGATCTGTGAGGATTTCCCAGGTGCTCATCAAGAATTACAGTGGTTTCCAGATCAGATTTGTAGGCTGCCTTCCCTATACGTTGATACATTGGCAGGGATGAGTAAAGAAAATCAAGCGTATCGCTGTAATTCATTAAATTGTTAGTTAATTGTGCAAAATAAAAAAAATTAGTATTTCTTATGAGTTAATCAGGTCTTAATTTTGTTTCGTTGTTCTGATATTATAAAAGAGACAGATGAAAAAGAAGAAGATTTTTATTATTGACACCAATGTATTATTACACGACTATAGTTCAATATACAAGTTTGAGGAAAATGATATTATTATACCTATAGTAGTACTTGAGGAGCTTGACAGGTTCAAAAAAGGAAATGACCTGATTAATTTTCATGCCAGGGAATTCAATCGGGAGCTCGACAGGTTATCAGGGGACAACCTCCTTGACAACGGTATTCCCCTTGGTGATAATCTGGGAAAGTTATATATAGAAACCGGCAAGGAGTTTTCCGAAAGAGTTTTTGCCTCATTTCCTGAGAAGACGAGTGATCACCGTATACTGGCAATTGCTGATTACGTTTGCAGTCAGCACAAGACAGAAAGTGTAATACTGATCACCAAGGATATCAACCTGAGGATGAAGGCAAAATCGCTGGGCATAAGGGCCCAGGATTATGAAAATGACAAAGTTGCCAATATTGATGACCTTTACAAAGGTGTTGAGACAATCGGGGATATCGACAGCGCAATGATAGACAAGCTTTACGAGGAACCTGACGGTATACAGGTTGATGATATGGGGCTTGACATCCATCCGGAAGGTCACCAGTTCTATATACTAAAGAATAATGGATCGAGTGCTCTTGCGCATTACAACCCCACATCCCGGGTTGTAAACAGGATAATTAAACAAACCACATATGGCATTGATCCCCGCAACGCTGAACAGACATTTGCCATTGAAGCTCTCACAAACCCTGAAATACAGCTGGTGGCTCTCACCGGGAAGGCCGGCACAGGTAAAACTCTGCTTGCACTTGCTTCCGCATTACAACAGCATAAAAGGTATAAACAGATATTCCTGGCCCGACCAATCGTTCCTCTTGCCAACAGGGATATGGGATTCCTGCCCGGTGATGTAAAGGAAAAGATTGATCCATATATGCAACCACTTTTCGATAACCTGACAGTTATAAAACATAAATTCAGTCATCAGAGCCCGGAGTTTATCCGAATAAATGATATGATTAAAGAAGAAAAACTTGTTATTACACCGCTGGCATATATTAGAGGCCGCAGCCTCTCAAGCATCTTTTTTATAGTAGATGAAGCACAAAACCTGACACCACATGAGGTAAAGACTATTATAACAAGGGCCGGGGAAGACACAAAAATGATCTTCACAGGTGATATAGAACAGATTGATTCACCTTACCTTGATATAGGATCGAACGGGCTCTCTTATCTCACCGATAAAATGAAGGGCCAGGAAATTTTTGCACATGTGAATCTCATTAAAGGAGAAAGAAGTTATCTCTCGGAACTGGCCAGCCGTATACTTTGATATTTTACAAAACATTTTTAATACGATAGTTTTTTTTATTATTTTCCCGCACAAAAAAAATTGGATAAAAATGAAACGTACAGTAATAATCGTAAGGCATGGTAAAGCCTGTGCACACGACATTTTCGAAAAGGATATCGACCGGGTTCTGATAAAAAGGGGAGTAAAAGATGGGTATAAGGTATCCAGGAAAATAATTAAATCTGGTTTAAAGCCTGACATGATACTTACCAGTCCCGCTGCCCGTGCCAGTCATAGCGCTATTATATTTACCCGTGCAATGAAAACAGGTTCGGATATTATAAAGGTAGTGGAAAATTTTTATCCCGGATCATCATCAAAAATGATTGAAAATATAGCATCATTGGATGATGAAGTAAAAACAGTTGCCTTATTTGGCCATAATCCCAGCATTTCTGAACTTGCAGGACATCTCACAAAAGGTGCCATGAATTTCCTGCCAACCACCGGCACTGCTATAGTAAGTTTTGAAATTGACAAATGGCAGGATATATATTCTTCCGAACCAGTTAATTATAACTTTATCTTTCCCAGGGAACTCAAATAAGAATACAGGCACTCATCTTGCTAAAATTCCTTATTTTAGCAGTCTTATAGCAGCATAAATGAGTGAACGACAACTAAAAGTTGCATTCCACACACTGGGATGTAAGCTAAACTATTCAGAGACATCGTCTATAAGCCGGATAATGGAAGGTAAAGGCTTTCAAAAGGTATCCGTTAATGAAAAAGCCGACATATACGTTATTCATGGTTGTACTGTCACTGAGGCTGCAGACAGGAAATGCAGGCAGGTGATAAAACAAACCATTCGCAAATCACCTGATTCGTTCATTATTGTTGCAGGGTGCTATGCCCAGATGAGATATGAGGAAATTGCCAAAATAAAAGGTGTCGATCTTGTACTCGGTACAAATGAGAAATATGATATTCCAGGATTTCTTGAAGATATAGAAAAAAGACCCGTGCCGGAGATCCATAATTGCGAAAGGAGCGAATTGGAATCATTTCATTCCTCCTATTCCATTGGTGATAGGACAAGAGCATTCCTTAAAATACAGGACGGCTGCGATTATTCCTGTTCCTATTGTACAATTCCAATGGCAAGGGGAAAAAGCCGGAACCAGAGGATTAGTGATTGTATAGAGGATGCAGAAAAGATTGCAGAAAAAGGAATAAAAGAAATTGTCCTGACAGGGGTTAATATTGGTGATTTCGGAAAATCAACAGGCGAGACATTTTATGAACTGCTTAAGGCGCTTATAACAGTGAAAAGAATTGAAAGATACAGGCTTTCATCCGTTGAGCCTAACCTGCTTGATGACAAGATAATAGATCTGGTGGCAAATAATACCAAAATCCTTCCTCATTTTCATATACCCCTGCAGAGCGGTTCTGACAGGATACTTGCATTAATGAGAAGAAGATATAAAAGAGATGTTTTTGCCTCGAGGGTTAAAAAAATAAGAGAACAGATGCCCCTGGCAGGTATAGGTGCTGATATAATAACAGGCTTCCCCGGTGAAACGGAAGAGGACTTCAGGAACAGTTATAACTTCCTGAGTTCACTCGACCTTTCCTATCTGCACGTTTTTCGCTATTCTGCAAGAAAAGGCACACCTGCTGCTTTAATGGAAGGACAAACAGACAGTATAACAAAGCAGCGCAGGAGTAAAAAATTACATCTTCTTTCAGATAAAAAGATAAAAGAATTCAATGAAAAATGCAGGGGTATGAGCGTAAAGGTGCTATGGGAAACAGAGGAAAGGCCGGGATACATTGCAGGCTTTACTGACAACTATATTAGAGTTTATAAGGCATATGACAGAACACTTGAAGGAAAAATAACATCTCATATCCTGAGGGAAACTGATGAAAATGGTAATTTTATACTATAAAGAATAAAAGGATGGACCTTAAAAGTATATGTAATGATGTCGGGGAAATCGCACGGGAAACAGGAGAATTTATCAGGAAAGAATCACGTTACTTTGATATTAATGATGCCAGGCAGAAAGGTAAACATGACTTTGTATCCTATGTAGACATAGAAGCCGAGAAGAAAATAACAGGTGATCTGTCACGACTGCTGCCCGGAACAGGATTCATTACCGAGGAAGGAACAAGAGAAAATAATGAAAATTCATCCAGATGGATAATAGATCCTCTGGATGGAACAACCAACTTCATGCATGGTGCTCCCGTCTATTCTATCAGCATAGCTCTTGAAAAGGAAAATGAGATATTACTTGGTGTAATATTTGACATATCCTCAGATGAGCTTTTCTATGCCCACAAGAAAGGAGGGGCATGGCTCAATGGTAAACGAATTAAAGTGTCAGGAGCAAAAAACCTTGACGATTGCCTCATAGCCACAGGATTCCCTTACAAGAATTATGAAAGCCTTGACTCCTACATGTCCTGCCTTGAATATTTTATACGTAACACCCATGGCGTAAGGAGAATGGGATCGGCCGCAATCGACCTTGCCTGGGTGGCATGCGGAAGATATGATGGTTTCTTTGAGTACGGACTAAACAGATGGGATGTGACAGCGGGAATCATTATCATCAATGAGGCAGGAGGAATAGTCAGTAATTTTGAAGGAGTAAGGGATAATATTAACGGCTCTGAGATAGTGGCTGCAAACAGTGATATTTTTGAAATTTTCAGGATCGAGGTTGAAAAACATATGAAGTAAGCAAACCGGGATGAAAGCCATACTATTCTATATATTTTACGCTGTTAATCGGGTAATAACACTATTACCCCTGCGTGTACTGTATATATTTTCACCATTATTCTACTTTATACTCTACTATATTGCCGGATACAGGAAAATCGTTGTAGTAAATAACCTGCAAAAAGCATTCCCGGAAAAAACAGAAAAAGAACTTGAAGACATTGCTAAAAAATTTTACAGGCACCTGGCTGATCTTTTCATTGAAGTAATGAAACTTCAGAATATGAGAGCTTCAGAGATTAAAGGAAGATACAAATTATTGAACCCGGAATTGCTTGACAAATTAAAGGCTGAAGGGAAAAGTGTGATTGCAGTTTTTGGTCATTATGCTAACTGGGAATGGATCATAAGCCTGCCGTTATATATTAAATATAAAACTATTATAGTTTATAAGCCCCTTCGCAATAAGTATTTTGATAGTTATTTTCAAAAATTCAGGGCTCAATATGGAATTGAACTGACACCTATGTCAAGAACAGGAAGAATATTATTCCGTTATGAAGAAGAAGGCACAAACACATTGGTGGGATTAGTTGCAGATCAGACCCCTCCACGTAAGAAAATTCAATACTGGACTAAATTTCTTAACCAGGATACACCTGTCTATCTTGGCATTGAGAAACTGTCACATAAATTTAATATGACGGTGGTCTATTTTCATGTTGACAAAATAAGAAGGGGTTTTTATGAAGTAACACCGGAAATTATTACTGATGAACCCAGTAAGCTCAGGCCATACGAAGTAACAGAAAAACATGTCAGGATGCTTGAAGAACAGATACATCTACGACCTGAGCTCTGGATGTGGTCACACAGGAGGTGGAAGCATAAAAAACCCGAAGAAGAATGAATAAAATCTCTGTAGTTATCCTCAACTGGAACGGCAGGAAATTTCTTGAACAATTCCTGTCAGATACAATAACTCATTCTTTATCTCACGAGTGTGATGTAATTGTAGCAGATAATGGCAGCACTGATGATTCATGTGAATATATTAAAGAAAAACACACCCGGGTCAGGGTTATAGAGCTGGGTAAGAACCATGGCTTTGCCGGTGGTTACAATGAAGCATTGAAAAATATTGATTCTGAATATTTTGTATTGCTTAATTCAGATATTGAAGTAAGCCCGGGCTGGCTTACTGATATTATAGCATATATGGATAAACATACTGAAGTAGCTGTCTGCCAGCCTAAAATATTGAGCTATAATGATAAAAAACGCTTCGAATATGCCGGAGCCGCCGGTGGATATATTGATAAATACGGCTACCCTTTCTGCAGGGGGAGGATAATGAGTGTTACTGAAGAAGATATTGGCCAGTACGACGATATAAAACAGATATTCTGGGCAAGTGGGGCGTGCATGTTCATAAGGGCAACTGCATGGAAAGAAAGTGGGGGGTTTGATCCTGATTTTTTCGCACATATGGAAGAAATTGACTTGTGCTGGAGACTGAACGCAGCAGGAAAAAAAATAATGTATTTACCTTCCTCCGTGGTATACCATATAGGAGGGGGAACACTACCTTACAATTCTCCTTCAAAGATTTATTATAATTTCCGTAATAACCTTTTCATGCTGTATAAAAATCTGCCGGCAGACAGGCTGAATAATATAATTCTTAAAAGAATGTGCCTCGATGGCATAGCTGCATTGAGGTTTCTCCTGACTTTCAATATTAATGCTTTCCTGAATGTAATTAAAGCACACATATATTATTACAGGCATATGAAAGTGCTTAAAGAAAGAAGAAAAGCCGTAATGCGAAGCAGTTTATATTACCCCGATAATCTAATAATGAACAAAAGTCTTGTTTTTAGCTTTTATATTAAACGAAAGAAAACATATAATCATCTTATTAAGAGTTGAAACATAAAAAAGTGAAATGCGATCGCGGGATATAATAATTTTTTTTACCGTAGTATTTCTGATTTACTCGGGGGCAAATATTTTCCTTTATTTTAAGGGCCTGGACGCTACCAGCAGATTTGTCAGTTCAGGATTATATACATTATTATTCATTGTCATTTCCTTCACTTTTGTTGCCGGTAAAATACTTGAACGGAACTATTCATCAATAATAGCTGATATACTTAACATAATAGGAGGATTCTGGCTTTCTTTCATATTTTACTCAGTAATAATCATTCTTATAGCCGACATCTTAAGGCTTGTCCTGAATCTTTTAAATCTTATTTCACCTGATAATATGCCGGTATTCAGACAGGCTTCATATATTATGTCGTTTGGCCTGGCTTTATTGCTCGTTACAGCCGGTTTTATAAATACCTTATTCCCTGTTACTACAAAATATAATATCAACATTGCCAAGAATGCATCGGTAAGGGAATTTAAAATTGCAGCAGTCTCAGATATTCACCTTGGCAGCATAATCCGTAAAAGAAGCATGAGAGTTTTATCCCGGAAACTCGAAAATATATCTCCTCATATGGTACTCTTACTCGGGGATACTGTTGACGGTGAGATTAATCCTGTTTTACGGAGCGACCTGTTAGGGTCCTTAACCATTCCCGCAGGGGCAAAACACATATATGCCATAACGGGCAATCACGAATATATTGGAAATCAGTCGAAGACCATACCTTATATCGAGAGTAAAGGAATAAAATTGCTAATTGACGAAACAGTAAGCCTGGAAGAGGGTCTTATACTTGCCGGAAGGAAAGACAGGGACTCATCAAGGTATAATGGTGAGAAAAGGAAAAGTATTGATGAGCTCCTGGATGGAATTGACAGGAATAAGCCAGTAATAGTTATGGATCACCAACCGCCTATGAGAAGGGAAAATACTATATCAGGTTTCGACCTTATGCTCTCAGGTCATACCCATAATGGTCAGATGTGGCCTCTCAATTATCTGACTGCAAAAATCTACAAGCTTATCTACGGTCACAGTATCATAGGAAACAGTCATTATATTGTATCGTCCGGTTTTGGCAGCTGGGGACCGAGAGTAAGGTTGGGCAGCAGGCCCGAAGTACTTGATATAACATTAAGATTCGGTACTCATACAGAAGAGACGGCATCATCGAGTGACTCAAATTTCAGGCGGTAATCTTCCATCGACCGGTTTATAACTTCAGCCGCCTCTCCAGCTCCGTAGGTATGTGTTATTCTAACGTCTGCCTCATTGCCGGGAAGATCCTTATAGGTAAGAAAATAATGTTTAAGCCTGTTAACCACTATTTCAGGAAGGTCAGTAATATCTTTGAAGTGTGCATACACTGCATCATTATATAATACTGCAATAAGCTTATCATCAGCTTCATTACCATCAATCATCCTGAATCCTCCTATAGGTCTGGCTCTTACAAGAATATTGCCATGAGTAATCTCCTTCTCTGTCAGCACACATATATCAACGGGATCTTTATCACCTACAATTGAATCTATCCCAGTCTTTTCCCTGCAATATTCTGCCACTTTTTCACCACTGTAGGTCAGTGGCAGGAAGCCATATAATGCCGGAACGACATTTGAATATTTCTGTGGCCTGTCAAGGCGCAGGTAACCACTTACCTTATCAACCTCATATTTTACTGTGTCTGATGGCACCATTTCGATAAAACATGTTACCACTTCCGGAGCTTCTTTTCCAATGTCAATACCGTGCCACGGGTGTGACTTATACCTTAAGCCCATCAACTTCAGTATAGGATGCATTAATTTATCATTCATAGTTCCTTTTTTTAGATATCGTGGCCTAGAACAGGCTGTAAATTTTTTCCAAACCCAGAGCTCTGGATGCTTTTACCAGTACCATGCTGTTTCTGACAGGCTTATCAGTAAGGTATTTCATTAGTTCATCGCGAGTTTCAAACGACAACATATCATATTCGGGTGCCAGGGAATTAAATACTCTGCCAACCAGAATAACCTCCACCAGGTCATCCATAGAAGATAGCTCACGCAATATTTTCTTATGTTCTTCTGTTTCGTACTCTCCAAGTTCAAGCATATCTCCCAGTATCAGGATTTTATTTGTACCGGTATATTTCCTGAAAGACTCAATTGACATTGACACACTGTCCGGGTTGGCATTATATGAATCACATATAAGTGTATTGTTCCCGGTCTCGAGCACCTGTGACCTGTTATTGTCAGGAATGTAAGACTCTATTGCTTTCTTCACTTCGAGAGGTGGTATATTAAAATACATGCCTACCGACACAGCCGCGACAATATTCTCAAGATTATGCTGACCGAACAGTTTTGTCTTATAAGTATACTTTTCCCCGTCAATATCTACAAGCAGTTCCAGCATTGGATTGTTCTGCACTTCAACCACTGACAGACTATGATTCCCTGGTTCTTTGTATGATATCTTTTTTACTTTTTTGTCAACAAGGATATTTCTCAGTAACTCATTGCTCTCATTATAAAAGACATAACCTCCTATGCTCTCAATATAATCATACAGTTCAGATTTTGCTTCCACGATACCATCAAGTGATCCGAATCCTTCAAGGTGTGCATGTCCGATATTTGTTACCAGACCATAACCCGGTTCAGCTGTATGGCAAAGTTTAGCTATTTCCCCCTTATGGTTTGCACCCATCTCCACTATCATAAAATCAGCATCCAGCGGACACGCCAGAAGTGTCAGTGGCACTCCTATGTGGTTGTTCAGGTTACCGCTGGTATAATGCACTTTATAATTAACTGACAGCACCCTGGCCAGTATTTCTTTTGTTGTTGTTTTCCCGTTGCTGCCTGTGACAGCCAGCACTGGTATTTTGAAGTTATTGCGGTATCTACGTGCTACAGCCTGCAACTCTTCAGTAACATTTTTAACTGGAATACAATTTCCTGATTTATATTCGTAATTATCTATTACGGCGGCCAGAGCCCCCCTGTTCAAAGCATCCCTGGCAAATTTATTTCCATCAAAATTATCTCCCTGGAGGGCAAAGAAGATTTCACCTCCGGTTATTTGGCGCGAATCAGTTGATAACTTAAAGTTATTGTCTTGCAGTAACTTATATATAATATTAGTTTTCATTTTAAAAAAAACCTCATTATGGTTGCCCATAATGAGGTAAATATATATAGCTAAAATTATCTATTAAAGGCCGGATGGGCTTCCCACTCTGATCATTGCACAACGGAAGCCAAGGTCATCGCGAGCGGCTTCCTGGTCAAGGAATCTTCTTGTGGAGGGATTGAGCCAGTAGGCCCTGTCCTTCCATGAACCTCCTTTTATTACTCTTGCCCTGTCATTTATCAGTGACACAAAATCATCATCTTCCTGGAGATACATTGATTCCGTTCCCAAATTTTCTTCCCCTGTCCATTCACCACTTTCTACAATATTTGAAAGATAATCTCCGTCACGATAGTTCCTGTAATCCCCCTTCTGGTAATTATACCTGTCGGCTACATCCTCAGCCTGTACTGTATCTATCTGCAGATGCCCCAGTTCATCCTTGGTAAGAAGGTTGCCATTTGCATCACGACTATAGTCAGTATACACGTTACCTCTGAACGGATTAAATGCATCAACATCCTGAGCACTCAATGGTCTGTAGACATCCTGCACCCATTCATTAACATTACCTGCCATACAATAGAGTCCATAGTCATTAGGCCAGTATGATTTTACATCAACCGTAATAGATCCATTATCATTAAGGCTACCGGCAACACCCATCAGGTCACCTCTTCCCCTGACGAAGTTTGCCATAAATTCACCGCGATGTCTTTTGGCTGAGTAACGCACATTATGACCATCCCATGGAAATATTCTTCTTTCGAATATTCTTTCTTCAAAAGTGTTTCCTCTGAGTGCATATGCCGCAAATTCCCATTCTGCTTCTGTTGGAAGCCGGTATTTTGGCAATAATATACCATCTTCAAATCTGACCCTTCGCTCCTCCTGGTTTGGATCGAGGCTTGGCAGGTTCTGGTTTACAACACCATCGTACTGACCGGCAAGATAGGCGTCAGTATTATAATTATTCTCATTTACCTGGTTGGGATCGTAATTCAGTATACCTTCATCTATCAGTATCTGTTCGTTGACCCTGTCGGTGCGCCATAGGCAATAATCGTTCGCCTGTAACCAGTTCACGCCTACGACCGGGTAGTTATTATATGAAGGGTGTCGGAAATAATACTCAACATATGGTTCATTATACCCGAGTGGTGAGCGCCATACCAGTGTGTCGGGAAGTGCTCTCACATAAACCTCAGGATAATCAACGTATACGCGTTTCAGCCACCAGAGATAAAATCTGTAATCTACATTACGCACTTCTGTCTCATCCATATAAAAAGATGATACCGTAACCCTGCGTATAGGATTATTCCAGTCGTACATAACATCTTCCTGGATCCTGCCCATGGTAAAGGTGCCTCCTTCAATAAGCACCAGCCCCGGGCCTGTTTGCTGTTCAGCTCCGATAACAACTTCAAAACCACCATTATCCGGATCGTTGTATGCCCAACCTGTTGTAGATGATACATTTGGATTATCACCACGGTTACAGGAGGCAAACAGTAATACTGTAACTGCGACCATTAGCGAGGATGCAAGTTTATACATAATACGAATATTTTTGGTCATATTAATCAATTTCAAATATAGCAAATTTTGATAAATGCATGATTATTTCCCAAATATAACTACATTTTAGGATAATTTATTGTATTAATTACACCTCTTTTTTCAACATTGTATAAACCTATAGAAATGTAAACCTGGTTTGATAGTGTAAATGGCAGTATCCTGTCAGTTCTAAAAGGCACAAAATTATAATTATAACCCAGTTCAATTATACCTGTTTCAATATGCATTCCTGATTGAATAAAGCTTAAACCTCTGCTGAGGTCAAAAAATGGCAGAACATTGAAAGCCAGGTTTTTATACCCAACACTTGCTCCAAAGGCACCTATTAGATTATTGTTCTGAAGATTAACAATAAAAGCAGGCATGATGTTAATATCGCGATCACCCGGGTAAAATGAAGTCCCGCCATGTATTGAAAAGCGCCTCCCGAGATATGACTCTGCAAGACCACTCCCCGAAATATCAGGTTTAAAAATATGATTTACTGAGATCCCAACATGAAAGTCCCTGTAAGCGAAAAGAAAACCCAATCCTGCATCAAAAACTGTCCGGGAGCCTGAAGCTATTGTCTCACCTGAAGGTAAAACTGCTCCCATCAATGGATCAATCTGGTCAGGAAACACTATCTTACCTGCGTCAATGCCCCTGTGAATCACTGAGGCCATAAAACCTGCATTAACGAAGAAATCATTACTTGCCCTTAAATGGTATGAGTAAGCTGCTCCTGCCCGCAGATCATTCAGAAGGTCACCGAGTATGTTTTCAGACAGATAAAATCCAAATCCGCCATGAATTTTTTCGAGGTAGGAATCGTATGAACAGTTAATGGAATAAAGGTTCAACCCCCTGCCAGGATAATAATCACGGTACATAAGCCTTAGCTTACCCGGGCCTTCTGAGCCGGCAAGAGCGGGATTAGACTGAACAGGATTATAATAAAATGCAAAACTCTCCGTATCCTGTGCAAACATATGATTTACAGATAGTGCTAAACATAAAATTAGATTCAGTATTTTTGCACTCCTGGTCATCCGGTAAAAATAATATTTGAATGATATTCTGTCAATCTCGAAATTTGAATTCAGAATTATTCCGCAATATGAACAATAAGGACACGTTAATTATTGTGGCTGAAATAACAAACTTAGAAAATAATCCTGATAGTTGAAGAAGCCGATATCTATATTGATCCTTTTTCTGATGGCGTCCTTGATTTCATCCTCCCAGGATTATACAAATACATCAGTGCTTTCAGAAGGAACCTGGCATAAAGTAAAGATTGTCAGTGAGGGTATATACAGGATTGACTTTGATGATCTTTCGAAACTGGGGCTGGAGCCGGGGGAAGAAGCTGCGATTTACAGCAATAATTTCGGATTGCTTTCATATTATAATGATGATCCCCAGCCAGATGATCTAGCCAGTACGCCCATTTATATTAACAGAGGCCCGGATGAAATATTCAACAGCGGTGATTATATTCTGTTTTATGGAAATTCAACTCACCGGTGGAAATATGATCTGAGCGCTGGTGAATATTACTTCCAGAGACATTATTATTCTGATACATCGGTGTATTTCATAAGGCTCAATGAATCCCCGGAAGAAATAAGCCAGCAGTCTGATCCGGGGCAGGCCAATACCTTCTCAGAGTACTCCGATTACCTTTTTATCCACGAAAATGAAAGAACTAATATCATGAAATCGGGTCGCGAATGGTATGAACCCCTGGCAGCAGGATCTGATTATGGAATAGTACCGGATCTGGATGCCTACAATGTAATTGACGGAGGGGACCTCCACTACAGGATCAGGGCACTGGGGCGTTCACCCGATCAGTCTGTAATAAGACTTAATAACAGGGGCAGTGTAATAAGTTCAATTTCCCTGCCCGCTGTAAATATCAATAACCCGGCCGGGACTTATGCCAGTCTTATTGAAGAAGAAGGTGAAATTAACCTGGCCTCGGGAAACCCCGACATATCAATCAACTTTCATAATAATGGTAATCTCACTGCTCGTGCATGGCTGGATTACCTTATTCTTCAAACCCGTATTGAGAATACTTTCACTAATTCCAACAAAAAATATTTTATTATCAGGGATAAATCAACTGCAGAACAGGGAAACATTACTGAATTCTTACTGAGGTCCGGATATAACAACTTGCTTATCTGGGATATAAGTCATGAAAGAGATATTAAAACAGTTTCAACGGATTATTCCTTTAATGAATACTCTTTCAGAGTTTCAACTGACAGTATCAGAAAATTCATTGCCTTCAGGGTCCAGGATGCCTTAAAACCTGTTATAGAAGAAAGACCTGTTCCTAACCAGAACCTCCACAGGCCGGAGCAATATGACATGATAATATTGTGTCATCCTCTATTTTACAACTATGCAAATGAGCTTGCAGAAATTCATTCCTTAACTGATTCGTACAGGAGCCTCGTGGTTACCCCACAGGAGATATATAATGAATATTCAGGAGGCATCCCGGATATAAGTGCTATACGAAATTATTTAAGGATGGTTTATTTAAGAGGTAAAGAAAGTGACAGGACTCTTAAATACCTCTTGCTTTTTGGTGACGGATCATTTGAGAACAGGACTGATCCTCCTGATAATCCTAATTTTATTCCAACCTATCAAACCCGCAATTCCAATGTAAAGATTGAATCATTCACTTCAGATGATTATTACGGCCTGCTCGATCAGGGTGAAGGGGAATACGAGGGTATACTTGACATTGGTATAGGACGATTACCGGTATCAGATACCTCACAGGCAGGTGTAATAGTAAACAAAATAAGGGAATATATAAGTTCCGAGTATCTGGGACCATGGAGAAATATTATAACCATGGTAGCTGATGATGAAGATAATAATATTCATATGAACGATTCGGATAATCTGGCTGAGCTTATTGAAAGTGAAGAACCTGCTTTCAATATTGAAAAGATTTACCTGGACTCCTACAAACAACTTACATCCATATCGGGACAATTATATCCGGAAGCAGCAAAAGAAATAAATGACAGGATCAACAACGGTTGCCTTATTTTTAACTATACAGGCCATGGAAATGAAACTGGACTGGCTCACGAAAGGGTTGTAAATAGCGAAACCATTAACTCATGGACCAATAAAGGGAAATACCCGGCTTTTGTAACTGCTACATGTGAATTTTCACGCTTTGAGGATATAGAAATAGACCAGGGAACCGGTGAGATAAGCCAGAAATCATCTGCCGGGGAGCTTGCCCTGCTCAATCCTGAAGGCGGAGCTATAGCTCTTTTCTCGACAACACGCATAGTATTTGCATCCCATAATTACAACCTTGCATCAAAACTTTACGAGAATGCCTTTAAGAAAGATGATGAGGGGAAGGGGCTCACGATGGGCGAAATAATGAGGCGGGCTAAGATAAACACAGCAGGTGATAACAAGAGGAACTTCACATTGCTGGGCGACCCGGCGTTAAGGCTTGCCTGGCCGTGGCATGGGAGGGTGATAAGCGATTCCATAAACGGTATCAGCCTTGGCTCGTTCAATGACACCATAAGAGGATTATCAGAGCTGACTATCAAAGGTCATATAGATGACAATAATGGAAACCTTATACAATCATTCAATGGTACCCTATATCCTAATTTATTTGACAAGGCTCATGTGATGACGAGCCTGGCAAATGATGGTGGAACACCCTATAGTTATGAGGTGGACGACAGGATATTGTTTAAAGGCAAAACAGAAGTTATAAATGGCAGGTTCAGTTTCTCAATACTCGTTCCCAGGGACATCGATTATACATACGGAAATGGAACGATAAGGTATTACGCTGCGGATGAAAATGCAAATTCACTGGGCTCCTGCAAAGATCTGTTAATTGGTGGCCTGAGTACTTACAGCGTGAGTGATACAACAGGCCCCCTGATAAGGCTATTCCTTAATGATACATTGTTTATGGATGGGGGAATCAGTGACCCCAATCCTGTCTTACTGGCACATCTTAGTGATCCTTCAAGCATTAATACTGCAGGAACCGGGCTGGGCCACGATATAGTGGCTATTATTGACAACAACAGCAGTGAGCCTATCATTCTTAATAATTATTACGAGAATGACATGAACACCTATAAATCCGGAAAAATTGTTTACCCTTTTTATAAACTGAACAGGGGCGAACATATGCTTTCCATTAAAGCATGGGATAATTATAACAACTCATCCACTGCTTCAATAATGTTTTTTATAAGAGATGAAGAAGGGCTGGTCCTTAATAAACTGATTAACTACCCCAATCCATTTACAAACAGCACAAATATAAGTATTGAACATAACAGGCCGGATGACTTTATTGAAGTCACAATAAATATATATAATCTTAAGGGTAACCTGGTAAAAACAATTCAAACCAGCCAACATTCCGGGGGCTACAGGTTGCATCCTGTCATCTGGGATGCAAGGGATAATAATGGAGGTAAGGTTGCAGGCGGGATGTATGTTTATACCGTTATATTCAGGACTGCAAGAGGTGAATCGGCAAGAGCGTCAGGCCGTATGATCATTTTATAATAATGTGCACAATAAAGAGAACACAAAATTGTTTATATATTTGCACTGTTAACAAGAAAATTAATGAAAACAAAACTATTAATTACCTGTATAATATTCAGCATATCATCTTCATGGTTTGCGTCAGCCCAGGATACTGATGAGCTGAATGCTATACAGTACGTTGTACCTTTTCTTTTAATTGCACCTGATTCAAGAGCCGGAGCAATGGGTGATGCAGGCGTTGCCACTTCTCCTGATATTTACAGCATGCACTGGAACCCTGCAAAATATGCTTTCATTGATGGTGATGGAGGGATTGGTATTTCATATTCACCCTGGTTGCGCACACTGGTACCTGACATAAATATAGCTTACCTGGCCGGTTACTACCGTATAGACGATAAACAGGTATTAAGTTCCAGCCTTCTGTATTCGAGCCTTGGAGATATACCTTTTACTGACGATTGGGGTAATGTTGAACGTACATTCAAGCCAAATGAATTTGCTCTTGATGTGGCATATTCAAGGATGCTTACCGATAATTTTTCAGGAAGTATAGCTTTCAGGTTTATATATTCAAACCTCACAGGTGGATTTCCGGCTGGTGGAACAGAAACTAAACCCGGAATATCGATTGCATCAGATATCTCATTCTATTATACCAATGAGATAGAAATTGGATCTAAAGATGCTATGATTTCGGCCGGTACAAATCTGTCGAATATTGGTGCCAAGATCTCTTATACAGATGAGAATGATCCTGACTTCATACCAATGAACCTCAGGCTGGGTCCCTCGCTTAAAATAGATCTCGACAGGTATAACAGTCTGGCTTTTGCGATTGATTTTAACAAACTTCTTGTACCGACACCACCTGAATATGACCCGGATACGGGAGAGATTATTGCCGGAAAAGATCCGAATGTGGCCGTACCCCTGGCAATATTCCAGTCTTTTGCTGATGCCCCCGGAGGATTTAAGGAAGAACTGCATGAGATAAGTTATTCCTTTGGAGCTGAATACTGGTACAATAATCAATTTGCTATAAGAGCCGGATATTTCCATGAGCATGCCAGCAAAGGAAACAGGAAATATTTCACAGCCGGTGCCGGGTTCAGGATGAGTGTTTTTGCACTCGACTTTTCATACCTGATGCCACTGGTCAACAATCACCCTCTTGCACGTACTCTTAGATTTTCACTTTCTTTTGATTTTGATGCTTTCAGAACCGTTAAATCATCAGGTTAATGGATATACGTATCGGACAGGGTATTGATTTTCATCGACTTATGAAAGGAAAACCCCTGTGGCTTGGGGGTATAAATATACCAGCGGATAAAGGATGTCAGGCTCATTCAGACGGTGATGTTCTGATACATGCAATATGTGATGCCCTGCTGGGAGCATCAGGATTAAGGGATATTGGATATCATTTTCCCGATACAGATGAAAAATACAGAGGGATAGACAGCAAAGTTATCCTTAAATCAACTACAGATTTAATAAGGGATAAGGGATTTGTAATAATGAACATTGACAGTACTGTATGCCTCGAAAAACCAAGGCTCGCATCTTTCATTGAGGAAATGCGGGAATGCATGGCAGGTGTATGTGCGATTGAAAAGGAACATATTTCAGTAAAAGCAACAACAACTGAGAAAATGGGCTTTACCGGTCGTAGCGAAGGAATTATGGCCATAGCCAGTGTGCTCCTGAAGAAAGCAGTATGATAGTGTTCCGGTAAAAGAATAGTATTTTCATCTAATTAAATTAGGCTTAATAAATGGAAAAAACCACCCTTGTGCTCGGAGCAAGTCCGAAACCCAACAGGTTTGCCTATAAAGCTGTCAGGAGTCTTCAGAGAAGGAATATACCAGTAATTGCTATCGGCAGGAAAGATTATGACATCGAGGGTATAAAAATAAGGAAAGGTCAACCCCGTGATATTAAAGGAGTGCATACTGTTACCCTCTATCTCAATCCTGATAATCAAAAAGAATACTACGATTATATACTCTCCCTTGAGCCTGCACGTTTAATTTTCAATCCTGGTACGTGGAATCCTGAACTGGCCGAAAAGGCATCCAAACAAGGCATAGAAATAGTAAATGGATGCATGCTTATTATGCTCAACAACGGTAAATTTTAATCCTTAAAAAGGCTGTTTATTAGGTAATCATCTGCAAGGTGTGGCAGGGTTATTTTCATTTCAGGTGTCCTCTCCATCTCACGCACTGCAGCAAACCTGGCTCCTTCATTTCTTGCCCAGCTGCGACGTGCTATACCATTATTCACATCCCAGTGAAGCATCATTTTCAGACGTCTGCCGGCATCATCTGACCCGTCAAGCAACATACCAAAACCGCCATTAATAACTTCGCCCCATCCTACGCCTCCACCGTTATGAATGCTCACCCAGGTAGCGCCCCTGAACGAATCACCTATTACATTCTGTATTGACATATCAGCCGTAAAGCTTGACCCGTCGTAAATATTTGAGGTCTCCCTGAAAGGTGAATCGGTACCTGATACATCATGGTGATCCCTGCCCAGTACAACAGGTGCACTTATTATGCCTTTTTTTATTGCATCATTAAATGCTGCAGCGATTTCTATTCTACCCTCGGCATCCGCATATAGTATTCTTGCCTGTGAGCCCACAACCAGCCTGTTTTTTCCGGCTGCTCTTATCCACTGTATATTATCAAGCATCTGCTGTTTGATCTGCACCGGCGACCGTTCAGATATCTTCTCAAGAACTTCACATGCAATCCTGTCTGTCACCTCAAGATCGGAGCTATTATTTGAACAGCACACCCATCTGAAAGGTCCAAATCCATAATCAAAGCAGAAAGGACCCATAATATCCTGGACATAACTGGTGTATCTGAATTTTCCGTCGGCAGTCATAATATCTGCACCGGCTCTTGATGCCTCAAGCAAAAAAGCATTACCATAGTCAAAAAAGTATGTTCCCTTTGAGGTATGATGATTAATTGCTTTAACTTGCCTTCTCAGTGACTGCTGGACAATTTTTTTAAATTCCCCGGGATTGTTAGACATAAGCCTGTTTGATTCCTC
>Ga0272443_10002698_pt1 | contig 22115 bp, 22 predicted proteins | sample SSMAcet12_FD_193581 | JGI IMG/M metagenome (GOLD analysis project Ga0272443, IMG submission 193581) | Marine sediment archaeal communities from Little Sippewissett salt marsh, Falmouth, MA, United States - SSM-Acet-12 | ecosystem: Environmental > Aquatic > Marine > Wetlands > Sediment ...
GGAACGCATCGAACGGACGTTCATCGAAGACGAGATGGAGCAGTCCTACATCAACTACGCGATGAGCGTCATCCGCGGCCGCGCGATCCCGGACGTGCGGGATGGGCTGAAGCCGGTGCAGAAGAGAATCCTTTATGGAATGCGCGAGCTTGGCGTGACACCGAACAAGCCGCACCGGAAGTCGGCGCGCGTCGTCGGCGAAGTGATGGGAAAGTACCATCCGCACGGCGATCAGGCCATCTACGATACGATGGTCAACATGGCGCAGCCGTTCTCGTACCGGTATCCGCTGGTCGACGGTCAGGGCAACTTCGGCTCGATCGACGGCGACCCGGCCGCGGCGACGCGGTACACGGAGGCGCGTCTCGCGCCGATCGCGCTGGAGTTCCTCGAGGAGCTGGACGAGGGGACGGTCGCCTGGGCTCCGAATTTCGATGACTCACTCGAGGAGCCGATCGTTCTTCCGGCGAAGGTCCCCAACCTGTTGATGAATGGCGCGTGGGGCATCTCCGTCGGGATGACGACGCAGATCCCACCGCACCACCTCGGCGAACTGATCGATGGCGTCATCGCGTTGATGGACAACCCGTTCATGACCGTCAAGGAGCTGATGAGCCACATTCCGGGTCCCGACTTCCCGACGGGGGGGCTCGTGATGGGGCGAGACGGGATCGAAGAGATGTACCGGACCGGCCAGGGCAAGATGACGGTCCGTGCGAATGCGACGATCGACGACGATCGGATCCTCATCACCGAGATCCCGTACCTCGTGCGCAAGTCGACCATCGTGGAATCCATCGCCGACAAGGTCCGCAACGGGCAGATCGACGGGATCTCCGATTTGCGGGACGAGTCGGACCGTGAGGGCCTGCGGATCGTCATCGATCTGAAGCGGTCGGCGAATCCGAATGTGGTGCTGAATCAGCTGTACAAGTACACGCCGCTCGAGCGGACGTTCGCCGCGGTGTTCCTCGTCATTATCGATGGCAACCCGAGGACGCTGTCTTTGAAGGAGATCCTGAACTGCTTTATCGATTTTCGTCGGGAGGTCGTCCGTCGGCGCACCGAGCATCGGTTGGAGGTCGCCCGGAAGCGGGCCCATATCCTGGCAGGATATCGGATTGCGCTTGACAACATCGATCGTGTGATTCAGATCATCCGTACGTCCGAGACGCAGGAAGAAGAGACGCGGCTGCTGCAGACCGAGCTGGCGCTCTCTGACGAGCAAATCGACGCGATTCTTCGGATGCGGCTGTCGCAGCTTCGTGCGCTTGAGCGGCAGAAGATCGACACCGAGTACGACGAGAAGCTGAAGGCGATCGCGAGCTACGAAGAGATCCTCGGCAGCGACGTCGTGCTCGACGGAACGATCAAACGCGAGCTTCGCGAGATCGCTGAGAAGCACGCCGACGCGCGCCGTACGCTGATTACGAGCGACAACGGGGACGTCGACTTCAACGAGCTGATTCCCGATTACGACTTGATGGTTTCGGTGACGAACCGAGGATACGTCAATGCGCCGAGGGCGCTTGACTTCCGCAGTCAGGGGCGGGGCGGCAAGGGTGTGATCGGGCAGCGGACGAAGGAAGACGACTACATCCTGCTGAGCAGCCTCGTCAACGCGCGCGACCAGCTCCTCTGTTTCACCGACCGGCGCAAGGTCTACCGCACGCAGGGGTACAAGCTGCCGTCGATGAACCGCGATGCGGCCGGGAAGAACCTGCGCAGCTTCGTGCCGATCGAGCAGGACGAGGTCGTCCGGGCGATTCTGCCGGTGGCCGACTTCGATCACGTCGAGGACGAGGTGTGCCTGATGGTCACGGCGAATGGCATCGTCAACAAGAACCTGCTGTCCGACTACTCCAATGTCCACGTGAACGGGATCAACGCGATCAACGCCGACGACGACGATCGACTGGTCGATATCGTCATCTCCGAGGGTGGGGGCGACCTGATCGTCGCGTCGCGCGGCGGACAGACGATCCGCTTCCGAGAAGAGGAGGTCCGACAGACGAAGCGGCCGTCGCGCGGTGTCATCGGTATCCGTCTCGACGAGGACGATGAAGTCGTCGGCATGTCCGTTCTCGAGCGTGACATCACGATGGACAAGAAGATCCTGATGGTCACCGAGCGCGGCTACGGCAAGCGCGTCTCGCTCGACGATTTCCCGCTGCAGGGACGCGGCGGGAAGGGAGTCCAGGGGATCAAGCTCGACGACGAGTCCGGCCGACTGGTACGCATCGGCCTCGTCTCCGATCAGGACGAACTGATCATCACGACGGAGCAGAAGGTGATCCGCATCCTGGCCGGCGAGATCAACGTCTACCGGCGATACGCCCGCGGCGTGCGGGTCATGGATCTCGAGGACGACGATCGGATCGTTTCGGTCGTCAACGTGGGCTCGTAGCGATGAGCGATCGAATCGAGCGGCTGGTCGACGATCTCGCGCACGGGACCGACCAGCTGATCCCGCGGGAGGAGCTGGCCGGCAAGCTCCGACGCGTGACGGAAGGTGGCGCGCCGCTGCGCGTGAAGCTTGGGATCGACCCGTCCGCACCCCACCTGACCCTGGGTCACTCGGTGCCACTTCGCAAGATGCGGCAGTTCCAGGATCTCGGGCATGTCGGCGTCCTCGTCGTCGGGGATTTCACCCGGCGGATTGGCGATCCGTCCGGTCGCGCGTCGACCCGGGCGCTGATGTCGACCGAAGACATCGAACGGAATATGACGACGTACCGCGAGCAGGCGTTCAAGATCCTCGATTCCGACCGGACCGAGTTCCGCTACAACTCCGAGTGGCTCGGAGAACTCGACTTTGCCAAGGTCATTCAGCTGACGGCGAAGTACACGGTGGCTCGGATGCTCGAGCGGGACGACTTTGCCAAACGGTACGCCGCCGGCGAACCGATCTCCGTGCTCGAGTTTCTCTATCCGCTCGCACAGGCCTACGACTCGGTCGCGATCGAGGCCGATGTCGAACTCGGCGGGTCCGACCAGCTGTTCAATCTGCTCGTCGGCCGCGATATCCAACGCGAGTACGGACAGGAGCCGCAGATTGTGATGACGGTCCCGCTGCTGATCGGGCTGGACGGGGAGCGAGCGATGAGCCAGACGACCGGCAACTACGTCGGCGTCAGCGAGGCGGCGAACGAGATGTACGGGAAGCTCCTGTCGATCCCCGACGAGCTGATTGCGCAGTACTTCGACAAGCTCACCGACATCCCGCTCGATCGGGAGCTCGAGTCCGCGATCGAGGGCGCTCCGCGTGACACGAAGCGGCGCTTGGCGCGGGAGATCGTCGCAATGTACCACGACGCGGATGCTGCCGAGGCCGCCGAGACCGAGTTCGACCGAATCCACGTCCACGGGGATCGCCCGAGCGAGATTTCGCAGATCGAACTGGACCGCGCCCTGTTGAAGGAGGATGGGACGATCTGGATCGTCAACCTCCTCCAAGCCTCCGGCCTCGTCAAGAGCCGCGGAGAGGCGAAGCGACTGATCCAGCAGGGCGGCGTGAAGGTCGACGAGAAGAAGGTCGACTTCCAGGATCTGGACATCGCATTCGAGCCGCCCGTTCTCGTCCAAGTTGGCAAGCGGTCGTTCGTCGAACTGGTGTAGAGTCCTCTGCTGGAACGACCTGTCGGGCGAAATCGTCGCCGTTCCACGGAGACAGGGGGCTTCATGGCCTGCTGGTGGATGTATTTGGCTTTACATCTCCGAGGGGGTATGCTCGATCGGTTGCAGTGTCCATGCTCGCGTGGCGAGTGAAGCCTTGGGCGGAACAGAAGGAGGCCTGTAGATGATGTCGAGGAAGAGTCTGAGCTGGTTCCTAGTGCTGTTGGTCGCACTTGCTGTCCCTGCAGTGGCTCGAGACGCTACGCTTACTGTCTCGGTTGACGGCGGTGCGAGCTACACAAACGAGCGATTGGTGAGTATCGAACTCTCCTACGTGGGGAACGAGATGCCGACAGAGATGCGAATCTTCCCGGCAACGGAGGGGGATTGGTCGAACTGGATGGAGTACACGGATGGACTAAACTGGCTTCTCTCCTCCGAGGACGGCCCCAGAACGATCATTGTAGAGGCACGATACTGGGTCGAGACTGCGACGGATGAGACCGTGTACTCTGGGTGGAGGGTTGTCTCAGGAGAAGCTGAGATCCTCCTCGATCAGACACCACCGACCTTGCAGGCTGCTGTTCCTGAGCCCAGCGACTACGGATGGTACAACGCACCTGTTTACGTGGACTTCGAAGCGAGTGATGCAGGCTCGGGTCTTGCTGTGATTCCGGAGGACGTTACGCTTGCAGAGGAGGGGGCCGGTCAAGAAGTCATTGTTCGTGCAGTGGACCGAGCAGGAAACGAAACCGAGTTGACAGTCGGGAATATCCACATCGATCTCACGCCTCCCGTGCTAACGGTTACGGTTCCGGATCCGAACGAACAGGGATGGTACGACCAGCCGGTGGCAGTAGATTTCACGGCACAGGATACGCTGTCAGGCCTCGCTGTTGCACCTCAGGATGTCGTCCTGGACCAAGAAGGCGCTGGGCAGTCGAGCATCGGCACAGCCGTTGACAAGGCAGGAAACAAGGTGGAGTTGAAGGTCGATGGAATCAACATCGATATGACGCCGCCGGAACTCACCGTCGAAATCCCTGAAGCCAGCGACTACGGATGGTACAACGCACCTGTCTACGTGGACTTCGAAGCGAGTGATGCAGGCTCGGGTCTTGCTGTGACTCCGGAGGACGTTACGCTTGCAGAGGAGGGGGCCGGTCAAGAAGTCATTGTTCGTGCAGTGGACCGAGCAGGAAACGAAACCGAGTTGACAGTCGGGAATATCCACATCGATCTCACGCCTCCCGTGCTGACGGTTACGATTCCGGATCCGAACGAACACGGATGGTACAACCAGTCGGTGACGGTCGACTTCGACGCACTGGATGCGCTGTCGGGCCTCGCTGTGGCGCCCGAGGATGTCATGATGAATCTTGAGGGTGCCGGACAATCGGCTGTTGGGGTGGCAGCCGACAAAGCGGGGAACGAGGCGGAACTGAGGGTCTCCGGGATCCACATCGACATGACACCGCCCGCACTGTCGGTGGCTGTCCCCGAAGCGAACGAGAACGGATGGTACAATCAGCCGGTAAGCGTGGACTTCGACGTTCGCGATGTGCTTTCTGGGCTCGCAAGCTTCCCCGAGGACAGGGTTTTTAGTCTCTCGTCAATTGTCACGGTAATGCCGAAGGCGAGCGACAAGGCGGGGAACAGTGCGATTCTCCCGGAGATTGTCCTCCAGATCGATGTCGATGCCCCATTGATCACGCTCGAGGGAATCGATCCCGGTGCTGCTGAAGACATCTGGGGCCCCGGTCCTGTTTCGGTCTCTTTCCAGATGAGCGATGCCTTCTGCGGTATCGACTCCGTCGTATACGTTGAGGGAGGCCCTGAACTGTCGGCGGACGGTGGAGACCAAGGCGTCGTGGTTCAGGTGACCGATCTTGCCGGGAACATGACGGAAAATCGCGAGGTCCGTTGGATCAACATCGACGCAGCACTTCCGACGACTACGATTCTCCTCTCTCCGGACGAGGTGCTTGCGAGCGGGAATACGGTATTCGGAGATCTTCTTCCGATTGATCTGACCACGAAGCTTGAGGCGTTCGGTGTGTACGATCCGGAAGATGTCGCATTGGGGTGTGGCCTCATGGACGAAGGTGAGCCGATCGAGGGATTGAACGTCTACGCGACGATCCTGGAGACGGACGATGCTGGAGACGTCGCAGATGTCACGTTCTTCCAGTTCTGCGAGTATGCTCCCGCGGGGGGCTTTTACTACTTCGTTCTCCCTGATGGAATGATCTCCGGCCAGATCTATGAGGTCTGGTTTGAGGCGAGCAACGAAACCCAGCTGTGCAAAGCGCGAGTGATTGCTCCGTAGCGTTGCGCTTGGTACTGGATAACGGAAACCGTATGCGGGCCGGCAGCCGAGAAACTGCCGGCCCGTTTGTTGGTCACGACTGTCCTTACCGCATCGACGAGGTGGTTCGCGCTCGACGCGCCGCCGGAGCGGATCAATCCGATCCGGCCCATGTAGCCATTCGCTACTTGAAGGAGAACGGGACGACCTGGATCGTCGACCTCCTCCCAGCCTCCGGCCTCGTCAAGAGCCGCGGAGAGGCGAAGCGACTGATCCAGCAGGGCGGCGTGAAGGTCGACGAACAGAAGGTCGGCTCTCAGGATCTGGACATCGCATTCGAGCCGCCGCTCTCGGCCAGGTTGGCAAGCGGTCGTTTGTCGAACGGACGTAGGAACTCTACCGCTGCGGCCGTCGAGGAATTCCTCCGTTTCATCGAGGCTGCGTCTACGGCTCTCGTGGCACATGCCGCCGAGTCATATCTGCGGCGGATCTGCGAGGGGCCGCTACCGGGCCGTCCGTTGCGCGGTCGTGTCGAAGCCGTCAACATCTCTCAGGTAGCGATGTGAGATCGGGTGGAGGTCCTCGTCAAGCGCGTAGACGAGCGGGATTCCTGTCGGGATGTTCAACGCCGGGATCTCGTCGTCGGGGATTCGATCGAGGTGCTTCACCAGTGCGCGGAGGCTGTTCCCGTGGGCGACGACGACGGCCGTCTGCCCGGAGCGAATCGCCGGACCGATCATCTGTTCCCAGTAGGGTAGGAAGCGGTCGATCGTATCGCGAAGGGACTCGGACGTTGGAAGAGAGGCCTCCCGGATCGTCCGGTACCTGACGTCGTGGCCCGGGAAGCGCGCGTCGGTTCGATCGAGCGCCGGAGGCCGTGTGGCGTAGCTACGCCGCCATCGGTGCACCGTCTCCTCGCCGCGTTCTCGCGCGGTCTGGGCCTTGTTCAATCCTTGGAGCGCCCCGTAGTGGCGTTCGTTCAGCCGCCACGACCGGTGAACGGGGATCCACATCCGGTCGACCTCATCGAGCACGATCCACAGCGTCCGGATCGCCCGCTTCAGAAGCGACGTGAATGCAATATCGATTGCGCCCCCCTTCTGACGGAGCAGGATCCCGGCGGCGTGGGCCTCGGCAATTCCGGCCGGCGTCAGGTCGACATCGGTCCATCCGGTGAAGCGGTTCTCGAGGTTCCATGTGCTTTCCCCGTGGCGAAGTAGGATCAGCGTATGATGCATTCCGCTCACGCGACGGTGACCTCGTTGCAGAGGTAGACGTCCTGGATCGCGTGCAGCAACGAAACGCCGTCGTCCATCGATCGCTGGAACGCCTTCCGCCCGCTGATCAGCCCCATACCGCCGGCCCGTTTGTTGATCACGGCCGTCCGCACTGCGTCTGCGAGGTCGTTCGCGCCCGATGCGCCGCCGGAGTTGATCAATCCGATCCGGCCCATGTAGCCGTTCGCCACCTGATAGCGCACGAGGTCGATCGGGTGGTCCGAACAGAGTTCGCTGTACATTCGATCGTCGTACTTCCCGAAGCGGCGGCCGTCTCGGTTCAGCGCGCGGTAGCCGCCGTCGAGCGTCGGAAGCTTCTGCTTCACGATGTCCGCCTCGATCGTTGCGCCGAGGTGGTTCGCCTGTCCGGTGAGGTCGGAGCTTGTGTGATAGTCGGTGCCGTCCTGCACGAACGCGGCGTTTCGGAGATAACACCAGAGGATCGTGGCCATCCCGAGTTCGTGGGCGTGGGCGAAGCACTCGCTGACTTCGCGGATCTGGCGCGAGCTCTCTTCGGAGCCGAAGTAGATCGTCGCGCCGACGGCGACGGCCCCCATGTCGAAGGCTTGCTCGACGCGCGCGAACAGGATCTGGTCGTAGCGGTTCGGAAGCGACAGCAGCTCGTTGTGATTCAACTTGAGGACGAATGGGATCCGATGCGCGTAGCGGCGCGCGACGGCTCCGAGCACCCCCAGCGTCGACGCGACGGCGTTGCAGCCGCCTTCGATGGCCAGTCGGACGATCTCCTCCGGATCGAAGTACGCCGGGTTCGGAGCGAACGACGCACCGGCGGAGTGTTCGATCCCCTGATCGACCGGGAGGATCGAGAGGTATCCGGTGCCGGCGAGCCGGCCGTGATCGAACAACGCTTGCAGGCTCCGAAGCACCGGGATCGGTCGATCGCTTGTGCCGAAGATGCGATCTACCCAGTCGGGCCCCGGTAGGTGCAGGCGCTCCTTGGAGATCTTCGGACGGTCGAAAGAAAGCAGTTCCTTGGCATCGTCCCCCAGCAAATGCTCGATCTGCGCGCGGTTCATCGGCTCCTCCTTCGAAGGGTTCGGCGGCCGCAATCGCCGCTCTCCACAGTCTATCGCTCACTGCTTGTGTCAGCCAGCCATATGGGACGGCTCCAGCGTGATCGGGAGGCGGAGGTGCTATCGGCGAGAAGGATCGACCGCCGGGGCCGGTCCAGTTCAGGGCTCGGTGGGGCTACCGTTCAGCGAAGGATGGATCGGCGTACCCGAGGTAGGCGACGATGCCGTCGTAGAGTCCCTGCGCGATGGTCTGGTGATACGTCGGATCGAGGAGCTTCGTGCGCTCCTCGTCGTTGGTCAGGAAGCCGACCTCGATCAAGGCTGCCGGCATCTCGGCACGGTGAAGGTATAGATCCTGCTCGCGGACGCCCCGGTCGCGTGCGCCGGTCGCTTTGCACACGGTGTCTTGGAGGATCTCGGCGAACTGCCAGCTGGGGTCTCCCTCGGAGAGGGTGTCCGACACGAGGGTCTCGACGCCCGTGACGTCCGGGTACTCACATGCGTTGCTCTGGATCGACAGGTAGAGAGCGGCATCGGCGTCGTTCGCGACGGCGATGCGATCCTCCAAGGTCACGTAGATGTCGAGGGTTCGCGTCGCTTTGACCTCGAGGCGTTCGTCCGCCGCGAGAAGCTCGGAGACGGATTCCAGGAGCGCCAGGTTCACGTCGGCCTCGTGCACGCCGTCGCAGACGGCACCGGGATCCCGGCCACCGTGCCCGGCGTCGAGGACGACGAGCGGGCGATCCGTCGCGGATCTTCCCTGCGCGCTGCCGCAGCCGGAAAGCAGGCAAGCACCGGAGGCCATGACAGCGAGCAAGCCGAGGAGTACGACGAACCTGAGGTGACGTCTGCGCATGGTCGGACTATAGACGATGCGCACCCCCTGCGCGAGGTGAGATGACCGCTGCGGCTGCGACATCTGGACGATCGTGCTCCCCCGGATGCCCTGGGCGGAGCGCGTCCTTCAGGAGCCACGCGAGCCAAGAGAAATGGGTGCCTGCGACACCCCGCGGAGCGCTGCCACTGCAATGCTCGCCCTGCAGCCGCAAGAAGGGGGCGCCGGTAGGCGCCCCCTTCTCGGAACGTACGGCCGAAGACCGTCAGTCTACAATCAGATTCTCGGAGAACCGGTCGGCGTCGGCGAGGAGGAAATTCTCCGTCGTCCACAGCGCGCCGACCGGACAGGCGTCGACGCACTGCGCGCAGAACGTGCAGCGTGCGACGTACATCCGGATCTTGTTCTTCTCTTCGCCTTCGGGCTTGTACAGCTCGATCACGCTCGCCGGGCAGACCCGTGCGCACAGTCCGCAACCGATGCACTTGTCGCGGTCGTAGCCGATCTTGCCACGGAGGTCCTTCGGCGTCGGAACCGGCGGATGGATCTCCGCCTGTCCCATCGCGACCTTTTGGAGTACCGCGGTGACCGATCGTGGCATGTGTTTCACCGGGAACGGGTTCGTCGCCGGCTTGCTGAACAGTTGCTTGAAGAGTGTTCCAAGGATCACGTCGGCCTCCTAGACGAATCGATCGAGCGTCAGCAGGAGCATCCCGAGCAGGGAGACTCCGGTGACCGGCAGCCAGAACATCCGCGTAACCTGGCCGATCTTCAGTCGGGCAAACCCGACCCGCACGGTGATCACGGCGACGAAGATCACGACGAACACCTTCACCAGGAAGAATGCGACGTCGATCAGCGTGCCCCAGACCCCGGCGACGCCGAACAGGTTCGCCAGGCCGTACGGGAAGAACAGGGCGACCATCAACGACGCCATCGCGACCATCTTGATCGCGTCGCCGAGGTAGAACATCGCCAGGTTCCGTCCCGAGTACTCGGCCATCAGCCCGCCGGCGATTTCCGTCTCCGCCTCGGGGATGTCGAACGGGATCTTCGCCAGCTCTGCCGGGGTGACGACAAGCAACGCCAAGAACAGCAGCAACAGCCCGATGAAGCCCATCGGCCCGACGAGCCCCCACAGTGGGTTCGCGGCGAGGGTCGTCAGGGAGAAGATCGGCTGGCCTGGCAGGATGACCGAGAGCCGCCACGCGATCGACAGGAACGTGATCGCGAGCGGGAACTCGTACGCCATCATCATCACCATCTCGCGTTGCGCGCCGATGGTGGCGAACGGCGAACCGGCGGCGAAGCCGCCGACGACCATCGCCAATGACGGGACGGCGAGAAGGTAGAGGATCAGGATCAGGTCGCCGTATCCGCCGAGCAGCGGTCCGTAGCCTCCGAGGGGGATGTAGAACAGCAGTGTCCCGACGGCGGCGAGCGACAGCAACGGCATCAGGTTGTACAGCCAGCCGACCGCATGGTCGGGGACGATGTTCTCCTTCACCATCAGCTTGACGACGTCGTAGAACGGCTGACGGATCGGCGGGCCGATCCGTCCCTGCATCTGCGCCGCGAGCTTGCGGTCAAACCCCTTGTAGATCATCCCGAGAAGCGCGCCTCCGAAGAGGATCACGAGTCCCTGCCAGACGGCGTTCGCGATGGTCACAGTCATCCGCAGATCCTCCTTGTCTTCTCCCGTGACAGCCGGACGAGTTCGGTCTTCGCCCGGACGGACTCGGAACCGGACTTGTCGACGAGGTGCACGCGATCCATGCAGCACATGCACGGATCGATCGACGCGGCGATGATCGGCACGTCGGCGATCTCGTCACCGAGGAACTTCGGTACCCACGCCATGAGGTTCGAGTACGTCGGGGCCTTGACCTTCCAGACCGCCATCTCCTCGACACCCTCTTCGAGTCGCACGTAGTGGAAGCACTCGCCGCGCGGCGCCTCGTGTCGTCCGATGCCTTCACCGCTCGCCTTCTTCAGCGCAGCGAGCAGGGCGGGGACCTTCGGGATCGACGAGAGCGGCCCCTCCGGCAGGTTTTCGAGGCAGAACTCGATGATCTCGACGGCTTGTCCCACTTCGAGCAGCCGGACGATGATGTTGTCGAAGACGTCGCCGATCGGCTCGGTCCCGTAGTCCTCGGGCGTGATCGCGTGGAGGTCCATGTCGGCGTACGCGAGGTACGGCATGTCGACGCGGACGTCCTTCTTCACGCCGGAGGCGCGGGTCGTCGGGCCGGCGGCGCACAGCGCCACCGCTTGGTCGTACGTGAGCACGCCGACACGGCGCGTTCGCAGCTCGACCGACTTGTCGTGCAGGAATGCGTCGATCAGCTGCTGCAGCGCTCGTTTGTAGTGATCGAGCGCCTCGTACGCGAGCGGCACCTTCTCCTCGGGGATGTCCCGCCGGACGCCGCCGAAGATCGGGATTGCGTAGTCGACGCGGTTCCCGGTCAGCTGCTCCAACAGGTCCATCGACTTCTCACGCACGTTCCACACGAGGTGGAGCAGCGTATCGAAGCCGAGCTCATGGGCGCCGACGCCGGCCCACAGCAGGTGCGAGTGGATCCGCTCCAGCTCACCGATAACCGTCCGGATGTACTGCGCCCGCGGCGGCACCTCGATCCCAGCGGCGTTCTCCACCGCCTGCGTGAATGCCAGCGGGTGCGAGATCGAGCAGATCCCGCAGATTCGCTCGGAGAGATACAGCGTCTGGATCAGGTTGCGGCGCATGCCCATGTACTCGATGCCGCGGTGTGCGAAGCCGGGTTTGATGTCGACGCCGACGATCTGCTCGCCGTCGAGGTCGAACTGAAACCGGATCGGCTCCTTCAACGCCGGGTGAACCGGACCGACCGGTACGGAGTAGCACGCGGTGTTGCTGCCGATCTCCAGGTTGATGGATTGGTTATTCATCGCGTGCCTCCCACTTGACCAGCCGCTTGACTTCCTTGTCGGTCTCCGACTGAAGGTCGTGCCGCCACGGATGGATCGTCATCTCCTCGGGGAGGAAGAGGTTCCGATCGTCCGGGATGCCGTCGACTTCGAGTCCGAAGAACTCGTGCTTCTCCCGCTCCGCGGTCTGCGCTCCGGGCAGGAGGTCACAGATCGACGGCAGGCGGAAGTCGCTCTTCGGAACGACGGTACGGATCGTGAACGTGATCTCGCCGTAGGCTTCCCCCCATCCGGCGGAGAAGTGGTAGTTGAACGCGACATCGTCGCCGAGATCGTCGCCGGAGATGACCGACAGGTGCGGGTCGAACTCCGAGCAGAGGTAGGCGACCGCGTCGTGCAGATCGTCACGCTCGACGGTGATCCATACGTCGTAGACCGCCCGAGGCGTTACCGTCCCGACCGATCGCTCGATCGTACGATCCTCGCGGATCTTGTCTCCCAACGCCTGCTTGAAGGAGGAGAGGATCTGCTCTGGGTTCATCCGCTCACCCCCGCCTTCTCCAGCGTCTCGAGCTTCGTGACCGCCTTGACGACGCCGTCGATGATCGCCTCGGGCCGCGACGGGCAGCCGGGCACGTAGATATCGACGGGGATCACCTCGTCGACCGGGCCCACGGTGTTGTACGACTCGTAGAACACCCCGCCGGTGCAGCCACAGCTGCCGACGACGACGACCGCCTTCGGATCCGGCGTCTGATCGTAGATCCGCTTCAATCGCGGGAGCATCGGGCGGGTCACCGGGCCGGTGATCAGCAGGACGTCCGCGTGCCGCGGCGTGCCGGTCAGCATAATCCCGAATCGCTCGACGTCGTATCGTGGCGTCAGTGCGGCGACGATCTCGATATCGCAGCCGTTACAGGACCCCGTTGCGATGTGGAAGACCCACAACGCCCTCTTGAATGATCGTGGTAGTGGCATATCCCTCACCTAACCAGTGCCAGAATGACGAAGACCACGGCGAGCACCCCGACGAACCACGCGGCGTAGTCGCTGAGGATGCCGGTGTGAAGTGCTTTCACTCGCCGGTAGTATCCGGCCAAGCCCTCGACCATCCCCCAGTACAGGTGACGGCCGCGGACATGCAGCGCCCCGGAGTCTTCCGGCTCCTCGTTTCCGGAGAGGAAGACCTTCGTCTGTCCGGTCCCACGCTTGTATCCCTTGTTGCCGAGGGAACGTAGGACGAAGCCGATGGCGACGACGCCGATGAACAACAGTGCCCACGCGATCGGATTCCATGCGCCGAAACCGGATGAGATTCCGTTCATGGCTATCCTCCTCCCAGGACGAGGCCGATGTAAGCATCCCGTCCGTACCAGAGTGCGTTCGCCGCCGGTGTGACGATCTTGTCGACGAAGAAGCCGGGGAACAGCCCAAAGACGATGACCACCAGGGCCAGCGCCACCATCGGGATCATCATCCCCATCGGTGCCTCCCTCGGCAGCCCCGCGGGCTTCGCGCCGAGGAATGCGGCCTGGAAGACTTTCACGAACACCGCGAGCAGCAGGATGCTTGACAGCACCGCGACCACCGCGAGGAACGGACTCAGCTTGAACGACGCCTCGTAAATCAAGAACTTCGATGCGAACCCGTTGAACGGCGGGACGCCGGCGAGGGCGAAGGCCCCGATCATGAACAACACCGTCGTCCACTTCATCGAGTGCGCCAGCCCGCCCATCTTGTTCAAATCCCGCGTTCCCGTAGCACGGATGATGACCCCGCTGCCGAGGAACAACAGGCCGATGCACGCCGCGTCGTTGAGCATGTGGAAGATGCCGCCCTGCATCGCGACGAAGCCGAAGTCCGGCTTGGCGACCGAAACGGCCAGCCCGACGCCGACGCCGAGTAGCATGTAGCCGATCTGCGACACGGCGCTGTAGGCGATGAGACGCTTGATGTCGTTCTGGATCAGCGCCATCGTTACGCCGACGAAGATCGTCAGCAGCGCGAGGACGATCAGGATCCAGCCGAGCGCCGCGACCGAGACTGTCACGCCGAACAGCGTGAACAGGATCCGGAACAGCCCATACAGACTCGCCTGGCTGTTCGCGACGAGGACGGCCGACATCGGGGCCGGAGCCTCACCGTACGCATCCGGAGCCCACATGTGTAGCGGCACCGCGCCGGCCTTCATCGCCAGCCCGGTCAACAGCAGTCCGAGGGCGACGATGTCGATCGTGCTCCCGGTCAGTGCGCTGGCCAGGTAGGCGATGTTTAGCCCGCCGTACTGCCCGTACAGCAGGCCGATGGCCAACAGCACGAACAGACCAGACAGCGTGTACAGCGCCATGACCTTGAATCCCGCTTCCTGGGAGGTTTTCAACCAGACGCGGAAGCCGATCAGGCCGCACGCGGCGATCGATGTGATCTCGAGGAAGACGAAGAAGTTGAACATGTCACCGGTGAGTTCCATCCCGAAGATCCCCGCGGTCAGAAGCATCAACAGCGAGAAGAACATCGTCCCGCCGGATCGCTCCCTCCAGTACGAGAAGGAGAAGAAGGCGCCGGTCAGCGTCACCAGGGCGGTGATTAACGCCATAAACGCGCTCATCCCATCGATTTCGAGGATGATCCGAATCGGGATGCTCATTCCCGACGGAAGTGGCACGGCGAACCCTTGATGCCCGCCGAGCACGTACAGGCCGGGCGCGCCGGCGCGTCCGAACACGCTCGCGGCGAGGAGCCCGGCGACCGCCGCGGTGACCAGCGCGATCAGCCCGACAAACGAATCCCGTGCGCCCCGACCGAGCTTCCCGATCAACGGAACGGCGAACGCTCCGAGAAGCGGGATCGCGATCAGGAGCACCGGTGCATGGTTGGTCAGTGCGGTCATCCTTGGAGCTCCTTTACCTTTCGAACGTCGAGCGTCCCGTAGTGCCGGTGGATGAACACGGCGAACGACAACAGCAGCGCTGTGGTCGCCAGGCCGATGACGATGCTCGTCAGAGTCAGCGCCTGCGGCGTCGGCAGGACCATCCGTTGCGCCTGCGGGGCGAACGTGTAGATCGGCGCGATGCCGCCGGTCCGGTATCCGAGCGTGACCAGGAACAGGTTGACGCCGGTCTCGACGAGCGAGACCCCGATCACGAGCTTCACCAGGTTCCGCTTGAACAAGAACGTATAGATGCCGAAGACGACCAACAGCGCCGCGACGACGAACGGGAGGTTCCCTATGTTCATTCGGTCTCCTCCTTTCGAGCTCCGATCAGCATCACGATGACGATCGCCGCGATGCCGGTCATGACCTTCAGCCCGACCGCCCAGTTCATCAGCGGAAGCGTCCCGCCGGCGTTGAAGACGCCGGGATTGGAGCCGAGGGGCAGAACCGGTCCGCCGAACAGGGATCCCGAGTTGGCCAACAGGTTGTAGAAGAAGGCGGTGCCGATTCCGACGAAGCCGAGCGCGAGGAACGCGAGGGCGCCGATCTCCTCCAGCGACTGGAGCAGGTGGGCGTTCAGCTTCCCCTTGACGCCGGCGGCGCCGAACGCAACGAGCAACAGCGCGAACGCGCTGGCAACGACCGCGCCGCCCTGGAATCCGCCGCCGGGGGTCAGGTGGCCGTGCATGATCACGTAGAAGCCGAAGACGATCGCCAGCCCGTAGACGAGCCGGGTGATCGTTCGGACGATGATGGACATTCCACTGTTCATGCCTCGTCCTCCCGTAGCCTCCGGAACAGCGCCAGGACACCGACGACGGCGGCGAACAGCACGGTTGCCTCGCCGAGGGTGTCGAATCCACGATAGTCGAAGACGACGGCGGTCACGGCGTTGTTCGCGCCGACCTCGGCCTGAGTCTCGGCGATGAAATGGTCGTCCATGCCGGCGAACGTCGGCTCACCGAACGGTCGCATCGACGTCGCCGCAAGCAGGAGGAACGCGCCGACGAACAGGAACGCTACCAAGATGACGGCCTTTCTCATTCCTCCTCCTTTCTTCGTGTGCGCCGTAGCGCGATGACGTAGATCGCCGTCGTCAGCGCGGCGCCGATCCCGGCCTCGGCGATCGCTACGTCGGGCGCCTGGAGCATGTAGAACTCCAGCGCGACCAGAAGGCTCGCGGCCGCGAGGGCCAGGACCGAGGACAGCAGATCCTTGAACCAGACCGCCAAGGCCCCGCCGACGACGATCAGCACGAGAACGATGACGTGTAGAACGCTCTGCGCGATCATGATCGATCCTCCAGTTTGTCCACCACCGCACCCACGGGCTTCACGCCGCTGCGGTACGATGCGCGCGCGATCGCGTGAGAGCCGGTCGGGTTGGTGATCAGCAGGGCGAACAACGCGATGAGCGCATGGATGGCGAGGGTGTGATACTGTGCCCCGCCGCGCGCGAAGCCGTAGACGATCACGGCCGCCGCGGTGAAGATCGAGCCGAACGTCGTGCACTTGGTCGCGCCGTGCAGCCGGGTGTAGACGTCCGGGAAGCGGAGCAGAGCCACCGCGCCCAGCCCGTTGAAAGCCACCCCGATACCGAACAGGACGTATAGGACGATGTGCATTACAGCCCCCTCTCCAGGTACCGGGCGATGTACAGCGTCCCGACGAACGAGAGCAGTGCGTAGATGATCGCGACGTCGACGAAGACGACCTGGTCGAACGCCGCTCCCAGCACGACCATCGCGGAGACGACCAACGTGTTCAGCGTATCGAGTCCGACGACGCGGTCCCCGGCGGTCGGACCGAGCCCGATCCGCACCATGGAGAACAGCGCGAAGAACACGAGACACGCCGCGACGATGAAGAAGGTGATCGGGTCGATGATCATTCCGCGATCCTCCTTGCCCAGTCCGGGAACGATCCGCAGACCGCCTTCGCCGACGGTTCCGGATCCGAGACGTTGATCCAGTGTACGTACAGGTCCTTGGTCTCCTCGTCGACATCGACCGAGAGCGTTCCCGGTGTGAGCGTGATCGAGTTCGCGAGCAGCGTCACTCCGAAATCGGTGCTCAGGCCCGGCTTCAGCCGGACGATGCCCGGACGGATCTTGCCGGTGATGACACGGTACGCCACGTCGAGATTCGCCTTGGCCATGGCCCAAAGAAAGGGCCCTACGAGATATGCCAAGAACAGCAGGATCCGTAGGGGATTGAGCATCCGTAGCGGATGCCCTCGGCCTCCCTGATCTCGATGCAGCGTGACTCGTCCGGCGATCAGCCCGGTGACGAGGGACAGGACGGCACCGGTGATCAGTTCTTCGATGCTCCAGGCCCCCACCGTTCCGCTACCTAGGGTCAGCAGAAGGTAGAGGGCGAAAGCAACGACGGCAGTGATCAGAGTTGCGAGCATTCCCACCCTCCCGATAGAACGATTCTCGACGGAATCAGCGGTTGGAACTGTCTTCCCGTCGAGCCGCCGCATGGTACCGGACGGGTCGACGAAGTGTCAAGGAACGCCGATCGGGTAGGCGTTTCCGTGAGTTGAGCAGATCCTGAGGGGATGCCGCCGACTACTCGACGTCGATGGAGATGGTTACTGTGTCGCGATTGCCGCCGTCGTCGGTCACGGTCAACGAGACGGGATACGTGCCGGATGCCGCGTAGACGTGCTCGGCGATCGCATCCGTCGAGTCCGTCATCCCATCCCCGTCGAAGTCCCATGCGAAGGCGACGATTTCGCCGTCGAAATCGGTGGAGAACGTGCCGTTGAACAGGATCGGGTCGCCGGCGGTCGGCGCGGCGGGCATGTAGGCGAAGTCGGCGACCGGCGGCTGGAACGACTGCATGCCGTCCGCCGACTCCACGGGCGCGGCTGGGGCGACATCGATCGTCGTGGATGCGACGCTCTCGTTCCCGGCGTCATCGTAGACGGTCAACGTCACGGAATACTGGCCTTCCGTCGGGAACGTGTGCTCGACGAGCGGGGCCATCGAATCGATCTCCCCGTCTCCGTCGAAGTCCCATGCGAAGCCGGTGATCTGGCCGTCCGGATCGATCGAGGAGGTTCCGTTGAACAGGACCGGCTCCCCGGCGATCACGGCGGCGGGCGAGTGCTGGATCGACGGCACCGGCAGGCCGGAATCCGTCTCGGCTGTCGGGGCCTCTTCGACCGGCCCACCGATCTCGATCGTCAGCGAGAGCGTGTCGGTGTTCCCGCTGTTGTCGGTCACGGTCAACGAGACCGCAACCATGCCGGGCTCCGCATACGTGTGCTCGGCGATCGCGGCCGTCGAATCGGCGCTTCCGTCTCCGTCGAAATCCCATGCATACGCGACGACCGCTCCGTCGAAATCGGCTGACAGCGTTCCGTTGAACTGGACCGGATCGCCGGCGATAGGCGACGCGGGGACGAACGCGAAGTCGGCGATCGGCGGTTGGAAGGTCGACACGTCCGGCGACGGGATGCCACCGTCCGCCGCTGCGGCGACATCGACCGTCCGGGTTGCGGTGTCCGAGTTGCCGCTGTCGTCGGTCACGGTCAGCGAGACCTCGTACGTGCCCGCAGTGGCGAACGTGTACTGCACTGTCGCGTCGGTCGCGTCGGCCGCGCCGTCTCCATCGAAGTCCCACGCGTAGCCGGCGATCTCCCCGTCGAAGTCGAACGAGAACGATCCGTCGAACGTCGCGGGCTGCCCGGCGATCGGCGTCTCCGGCGAGATCTCGAAATCGGCAGTCGGAGGCTGGAATGTGATGATGACTTCGCGAGGGCGGATGAAACCGCCGAACTCGATGGCCGGCGGCATCTCCGCGGTGACGTCGAGGGAGACCTCCGCCGCCGTGGTGAACTCGAACCGGTCCGGTAGCGTGGCGGCGTCGACCGAGACCGTGTAGCGACCGGGCAGGACGTCGAAGAACGTGAACGCGCCGGACAGGTCGGTCGATGCGTCGGCGACGACGCCGAGCTCGTCGCTCAGCAGCAGTCGGACTTGGGCGAATCCGCCTTCGTCGGCGTCCTGGGTCCCATCCTGATCGGCATCGTCGAACAGTCGGCCGCCGAGGACGACGACCGGTGCCAGCGGTACGTCGATGCGGATGGTGCGCCCGGCGGTGACGTACACGTCGATCGGGGGACCGGCGGCGGCATCGACCGGGAGCTGATCGATCGTGAACTCGTAGGATCCCGGATAGGTTGGCGCGAAGCGGAAGAAACCGTCCTTGTCGGTCGAGGCCTCCGCCCCGTCGATCCGCGCGATCGCTCCGCCGAGCGGGCGATCGCCGGTCCCGTAGACCCCGTCTCCGTCGAGGTCGATGAACGCACGCCCCTCGATCTGTCCCTTCGTCACGAAGAACGGCATCGGGAGGTCGAGGTCGGCGTTCAGCGTGATTCCCCAGCCGAACGAGACGGCATCGGAATCGACGCGATCCCACGAGATCGACCCGTCGAAGATGAGGTCGAGGTTCTCGAGGAATCGGATGTACAGCGACGCAGCGAGATCGAACTCGTCGATCGTGTTCCGAAACGCGATGGACCCTTCGTGCAGAGATCCTTCGGGGCGGAACCGGATCGAGACGTCCGTCGATGCGTCAAGAATTAGATCGTGCACGACGTCGACTTGCTTCTCCTGCGTAACCTGTAGGAAGAGATACAGCGAATCGACCGACAGTCCGGCCCCCTCACTGAACGTCGATCGGCGCACGTGGCTTCCGAGGACATGGTCGATCTGGTCGGTGATCTTTCCCGAGAACGCGTACGGGAAGACGCCGTTGGTCTCCCGGACGCTGACTGCGAACAGCGTTTCGATCTCGTTGCGGTCGGCGAGGCTCGGGGCTCGGTCCCAAGTGAACTCGACCGTCGACGACAGTGTCGGTCCGTCCAGCAGCGGTGTCGCGGAGAGGTTGACGCCGAGTTCGTCCTCGATCAGCGTGTCGGCCAACGGATTGCCGATGACGTTATCCCAGACGTGGCGGAGCGATGCACTGAACGTTACGGCATCGAGCCGCAGCCGATGGGAGAGTTCGATTCCGGCCGAATCCTGATAGGAGCCGGGGAAGTGCGTCCCCACCGAGAACGCGGTCCCGTTGAAGAATAGGCCCGATGTCCGGATTTCCGTTGTGAACAGGAACGCACGGCTCGTCAGCGTCCCGTCGACGCCGAGAGCTCCCTCGATGCCGATCGTCCAGTCCGGGAGCGGTTCGGCATCGGCCGTCAGGCTCCAGACCGACTGGTACGTCGGCGTGGAGGCCCGGATCCCGAGGTAGGCGATGCCCAGGTTGACCTCCTCGGGGCCGATCGCGAGGCGGCCCGCGAATCGCGTCTCCTCGTCGCTTCCTCCCGCGATCATCGACAGGTCGAACAGCTCCTCATCGAGGACGATCGACCCGCCGAGGCAGGAGAGGCGGACGAGTTCGGTCAGTCCCTGCGAGACGTTCCCGATCGAGTAGGTGACCGGATCCCGCCGATAGAGGATCGAGAAGGAGCCCACCTCGAGGGGATCCGGTCCGAGCGGGCTTGAAAGGTTGACGTTCGACGAGAAGAAGCCGCCGAGGATCTGTCCCGACGTCGAGAACGTCAGGCGGCTGCTGAACGCGCCGTCCAAGACGTCTTTGTCGATCGAGAGGCGGATACGAGCGGCGAGAATCTCCATCAGGACACGGTTGACCGCCCCCGGACCGGGCGGCAGGATCGTCGTGAAGGCGACGGCGTCGCCCTCGACACCGTCGTACAGCGTCGACGTCGCGGACACCGTCAGCACATCACGGCCGGGCGCTGCATCCTCCGGCACGGTGAGTCGAACGGAGATCTCGAACCGCTCCTGCGGGGCCAGGTCGAGCGTCGACGGAGAGACCGTCGCGTCGAATCCCTTCGACGAGGAGGCCGCAATCGTGTAGGAATCCTGCGCATTGCCTCGGTTGACCAGGACGAATGTATATTCGATCGTGCCACCGGGATCGACGGCGCCGCCGGTCGGCTCGATGAACTGGATCTCTCGACTCGCTGTGACGAGGACCTGCGCGACGGCTGACGCGGACTCCGCGGGATCGTCCTTGGCTGTCGCAAACAGGGTGACGTCGTACGTTCCGGCATGCGCGCCGGGGGGAATCGTCAGCGTGACGAACAGCGTCTCCTCTCCGCCGGAGCCGACGGTGACCGTGTCGGGTGCCCCGAGGATCCCCCAGCCGGGGGAGGCCTCGAATGCAAGACGGTACTCGGTCGGGGCGGGACCGTCGTTGGACACAGCGAAGACATGGGTGACGAAGGAGCCCGGCGGCTCCTCCTTCGACGCGGAGAGAACCTCGATCCCCACGGCATACACCGTCATGCATGTTCCGATGACCAGAGCGACGAGAACGGTCGCCCCTGCAATTTGACGCCAACAATCCCGCATTTGAGGACAGGATAGGGTTCGAGCCGGTTCCTCGAGGGGACCGCGCAGCGTTATGTAGATGACATTGGTCCGACCGGCGGGTGACCCGATTCATCCGTCTCTTGCCGATGAGCCAAAGGTCACGGTCGGGTCGGTCGTTCGGTGGCGCCGGACGGTGCTCGGACCGGTATCGTGCGAACGGATTCGAGCCGAAGGAGGGCGCGGCCATGCTCGATGCGCAGCTGCGAAGCGAGATCATCGTGACCACGGAGAACCGGACCGGCCTTCTTGCCGACATCGGTCGCCTTCTTGCCGACATGGGAATCTCACTGTTGTCGATCGCGCTCGAAACGACGGAGGACGAGGCAGTGTTTCGGCTCCTGACGACATCTCAGTCCTACGCACGGGACGCGCTGCAAGACGCGGGATTTCGGATCGAAGAGCGCGATGTGGTCGTCGTGGAGATCCCGCACCATCCGGGCTTCCTGCAGCGCGTCAGCGAGGCGCTGGCTCGAAAGGACCTCTCGCTGATCGATCTGCATGCGACCGTCTCGGACGAGGGAAGCACCGGCGTGGTCGTCTTCTCTTGCTCGAACAACGGGCGGGCGGTGCAGATGCTTCGTGGACGTTGAACCTGTCCACGGATCGCCGCATGGCGACGTATGCCGCTCTGACCTGTTCTTTTGGATTGGGCACAGCTTATGGGACGTGCAGTTCGTGGACGTTGAACCTGTCCACGGATCGCCCTGGGGCGACGTATGCAGCTCTGACCCGTCCTTTCGGATTGGGCACAGGTATGCCGCTTTCTGTTCGTGGACGGTGAACCTGTCCACGGATC
>Ga0272443_10002699_pt1 | contig 22111 bp, 19 predicted proteins | sample SSMAcet12_FD_193581 | JGI IMG/M metagenome (GOLD analysis project Ga0272443, IMG submission 193581) | Marine sediment archaeal communities from Little Sippewissett salt marsh, Falmouth, MA, United States - SSM-Acet-12 | ecosystem: Environmental > Aquatic > Marine > Wetlands > Sediment ...
TTCTCTTTGACCTTCTTTTTCAATATATCGGCCAGGGTGCGAATATCTTTGGCGCGCGCCCGCCCGGTATTTACAATAATATTGGCGTGCTTTTCAAAAACACGGGCATCCCCCACCGACAAAGTCTTAGCCCCGATTTCTTCCAGCAGTTTACCGGCCGGGAGCTTACCATACTCCTGGTGTGGGTCTTCAATATTCTTAAAAAAACAGCCGGCCGATCCGATGTCAACCGGATGCTTATGTTTTCTCAACTGTCTTATTTCCAAAGTGCGGCGGTCTATTTCGCCCTTATCTCCGCTATCTAACTCGAATGTTGCTTCCGTCACTATTTCTTTGGTTTTTTTCAGCTTCGAATGACGATAGGTAAATTCGAAGTATTTTCCGGGCTCCCGGCGTATATTGCCTTTAAAATCTACTATCTCGGCCTCATGTAAAATATTACCAATCTCACTTCCAAAAGCGCCGGCGTTGCCATAAACCGCGCCCCCGATGGTACCCCAGATACCTGCGGCGAATTCCATCCCGGTCAACGAGTTATCTGCGGCAAAGTCAACTATCAGGTCCAAGTCTTCTCCGGCTCCAACAATCAGGCTCTTACCTTGTACCTTCCGGCCCATCAACCGGTTCCGTATAATCAGACCTCGAAATCCCAGGTCACCGACCAGTAAATTACTGCCACCTCCGATTACAAAGAACTTTATATCCAGCTCCCCGGCCAGATTTATGGCCCGAGCCAGTTGCTCGGCACTGGAAACATCTACAAAAAGATCAGCTTTTCCACCGGTGCCCAGGGTAGTGTATGGCGCCAGGATTTCATCTCTCTTTACCGGCTCGCCGTAAAGCTCAACAAACCGGTCATTTGGAGAAATCACAGTCAATTAATATTCCTTCTACCAGAAGATATGGAATTTTTACGTTTAGGCAACCGCTTTCGTGTGCTTTTCAATAAAATAACGTATTGATTTGTATGACCTTACTGGCCTTCCCCGGTATCTGAATGAGACTTTTCGCTTTTATCTTCGCTTGTTGAATTTTCATCTTTATCGGGATCAGCATCGGTAGTCTTATTTTCAGGAGATTCTTCGTCTTTTTTATTAGACTCATCAAGAAAGTTCATTTGTAGATTATAAACTGCGCTGTCCAGAATCCGTTTTTCATCATCACGCAGATTACCTTTGGTCTTTTCCTGAAGCATAACCAGTAAGTCTATGGAAACTTTGGCCTGTTCAAGATCGCGCTCAATTTTTCCCGTCACTGGCGAAGCCATCTTGCCCATCTGGTACCAGGCCGCCGATTGCAAAGACAAAACCAACTGAAAAAACATCTGATTTACGCCGGAAGTTTCCTCGGCCATTTTTCACACTCCTCTGCGGTTTAGGCTACTTCGATTAACTCCGCTTTAATATTAGAAAACAGGGCGGCATGATTCAATAAAAATTCAAGCCTTTTATCGGCTCCTTTCCGGTCTTTATACAACTCATCCACCCAATTGCGGGCTGTTAACAGAATATCCTGATCGGTCAGCAAATTGGCCAGACGAAATTCCGGTAAACCGTGCTGGCGCGTTCCGAAAAACTCACCGGGGCCGCGCAGTTCCAGATCGGCTTCAGCAATTTTGAAACCATCTGTTGTCGAGGCAAAATATTCCAAACGGCGTCTTCCGATATCCGATATGGGTCGATAGGCTACCGCCACTGCCAGACCCCGTTTTGCACTGCGCCCGACCCGCCCGCGCATTTGATGCAACTGCGACAGGCCAAATCTTTCCGCGTGCTGTATCACCAGAATATTCGCCCCCGGAATATCAATGCCCACTTCGATTACCGTCGTCGCCACCAGAATTTCGAGCTTACCGTCATGAAATTCCGCGATCGTCTTATCCCGCTTGTCCGCCTTGATCCGGCCGTGCACCAGGCCGATTTTCCGGTGCGGCAAAATCTCATCGGACAACTGCTCAAAACCTTCCTCGGCCGCCTCAAGATCGAGTTTCTCTGACTTTTCAACCAATGGATATATTACGAAAGCCTGATTGCCTCTCCCGATTTCTTCGTCAATATATTTGTAAATATCCCCCAGCTTATCCGCGAAACGCCAGACAGTCTGAACCGGCTTGCGCCCTGGCGGCAAATCGGGAATAGTCGAAACTTCCAGATCACCATAAAGCGTCATCGCCAGGGTCCGTGGGATCGGAGTGGCCGTCATAATAAGTCTGTCCGGCCGTTCCCCCTTGGCCGCCAGACGGCCCCTCTGCACCACCCCGAAACGATGTTGTTCATCGACTACGGCTAAACGCAAATCCGCAAAGGTTATGCTCTTGCTGATGATTGCATGAGTGCCGAAGATTATATCAATCTCTCCGCTTTCTAGACCGGCTTCAATCGCCTTTTTCTCCGCGCCTTTAACCGAACCGATAAGCAAAGCGGATTTTATTCCCACTTTTTCCAATTTGTCGCGCCATCCGCTGAAGTGTTGCGATGCCAGAATTTCAGTCGGCACCATCACGGCCGCCTGGCCTCCGTTCTCAACCGCCAAGATCGCCGCCAGAATCGCCACGACTGTCTTGCCCGAACCGACATCCCCCTGCAATAAGCGATTCATCGGTTTGGGTGAAGTCATATCGTCAATAATCTGATCCAGGCTCTGCTTCTGGCCTGCTGTCAATTTAAAAGGCAACTGATCCATTAAAGCAGTAAACTTTTTCCCCGGTCGATTGCAGATATACTCTTTCTCATGGGCGGCGTTTTGTTTCTTGCGGCTGTTCAGAATCGACTGAATATAAAACAGTTCATCAAAGGCCAGACGACGACGAGCGGCTTCTGCTTTTTCGGCATCGGCTGGGAAATGCATCTCAAAAACCGCCTCCTTGAGCGGCATAAATTTCTCGGTGGTCAATATTTTTTCCGGTAGATATTCTTCGATTTTATCTCCAAGCATTTCGCGTGCGGTTTTTATCAAGCGCCGCAGAGACCGCGAGGTCAAACCGACCCCGGCCATCTCGGCTGATTGCGGATATACCGGAACAATCCGACCCGTGTGGATTTGATCATCTTCCTCGGTACCCAGGAATTCGTATTCGGGATGGATCATCTGCAGGCCCTGAAAAAAAGTCACTGACCCGGTAACGGCGACTTCCATCCCCTTTTCGAACTGCTTTTCCAGATAACGGTAGCCCCTAAACCATAAAAGTGACAGATGTCCCGTATCATCGCCGATGACAACTTCCAGCCGTGTCTTACCACCCCGCAGGAGTCCCTTGGCGACGACTTTTCCTATCACTGTTTTGTAATCGTGTTCTTTGAGTGATGCAATAGGCGCGGTTTGTGAGCGATCCAGATATTTGCGCGGAAAGAAATAGAGCAGTTTCCCGACAGTATCGACGCCCAGTGAGCGCAGGATATCGCCCCTCTTGGGCCCTACGCCCTTGAGGTATTGAATTTCGGTTGTAAATTCGATCTTGGCCACGAAAAGAAGCTAAAGTCAGGACATGCTTAAGTCAATCATTTAAGTAAAGGTCTAAATGAAGATTGCAAAGGATATGGTTGTCTAACAGACATTCATAACATTATCTACTAATCCTTGTTCTTCCATATACCCGGCAATTGCTTCAATGCTTTGATACAATGTCCCCCCGTTACTGGCAGCCTCTTCAATTCCTGAAACTATCAGGTCATGAAACTGAAGGCGATCCGATTTTTTGGCTCCTTGAGGGTATGTAAATTTGGCACACATTCGCCCAGAAGGAAATCTTCCATCAATTATAATGGTCTCCAATCCTTTTAGAATACCCGCTTTTGCTGTACTGATTGTAGCTATATATTGATTAGTTTCCAAAATTGTGACTTTAGCCCCGAATAATGTTCTTTTTTCTGATACTATAGGCAAAATAATTCCCCTAATCTGCGTTATTATTTAGTCTCTTTATTTTATCATTAAACAACTATTAAATAAATCAAAAGTCAATCATTTAGTCACATGCAATTGTTTCTCTGCAACCAACTTAATTCACAAAAATAAACCCCAACTATCACCGGTCAGGGACTCTAATAATTTGGCGGAAGGGGTGGGAATCGAACCCACCGCCGACAGCATAACTGCCGGCCCACGGTTTTGAAGACCGCAAGGGCCACCAGACCCTATCCGCTTCCGCAATAACTATATAAATTTTCGCCCGGCAATGCAAGTCGCCGCATATTATTACTTTTTACGCTAAAAACTAACTGACTATTTGCAGGCTAAATGGAGCGGACTCTCAGGTCCGTGGGATCATCGACCATCAGCGGTTCTTTTATATAGTATGTCTCGGCAAAGCGACATCCGGCTTCCATGCCGTAATGGCGATGATAGATTTCCAGAAGTTTAAATATATTCTGCCCCGGCCGATAAATGACTTTGGCTTTTTCCGGATCGCCGAACTGTGTCTGGTAGGCCGCCACGGCTTTAATCTTGCGGTCATATTGCTCGGTAATATCGACATAAAAACTGGGAGTGATTCTCAGATGTGACACGGAATAAATTATCTTGTGCGGCCGATGCGGCTCCCCTTTCAACTCGGTTTTTTTCAATCCGGCCAGATAGCAGGAGTCATAGCCCAATTGGGAGGCATAACGATGATCGGGGTGTCTTTGCTGATCTGGATAAGGCAGGATTATCATATGGGGTTTATATTTACGTATTATGGTCGCGATTTGCTGTTTGTATTCCAGTTTATCTTCCAGTGCCGAATCAGGCAGGGCCAAGTTTTCGCGCATTTTCAGACCCATAATAGTCGCCGCATCCTCGGCTTCCGCCAGACGATCGGTTGGCGTACCGAAAGTCCCGCTCTCGCCGCGCGTTAAATCCAGCACCCCGGTCGCTTTGCCCGCATCGGCCAGTTTTATCATCAGGCCGCCACAGGTTATTTCGACATCATCGGGATGAGCCGCTATGGCTAATACATCAAGCGCCACTGGTTTCCTCCATTACCTGATAATAATATTTTTCATACTTATCCACGATATATTCAGAATTGAAAAGGGCCTGGGCTTTCTCGGCTCCATGTTTTTTGAATTTATTTAAATCGTATTCGCCTTTTAAAAGCGAAATCGCGGCATTGGCCATCGACCAGGTATCGGCCACCGGGAATAAAAATCCGTCCTTGCCATGATCGACTACTTCCACCAGTCCGGTTCCCGAAGAACCGATTACCGGCACACCGCAGGCCAAAGCCTCCAAAGCCGCTAGCCCGAAAGATTCTTCCTCCGACGGCAGAAGGAACAGATCGACACAGGGTAAAACTTCCTCCACTTTACTCTGCGCTCCCAGAAAAATAACATGATCTTCCAGATGGTTTTTCTTAACCGTACGCCGCACCATCATGGTCTCTGGACCTTCGCCGATCATCAGCAGTTTGGCCGGAATCTGCCGCCTGACTTTTTCGAAAATATCAATAACATCCATCACGCGCTTCACCGGCCGAAAATTAGAAATATGGCATAAGAATTTTTCATCAAGTGACACATACTGCTGGCGGCAACAACCATTTTGCGGCGGTCCCGGCCGGAAACGATCGATATCGACAAAATTGTGAATGACTTCGATATGTTTTTTAATTTTGAATTCCCGACAGGTTTCATCGGCCAGGTATTTGGAAACAGCCGTGATGCCGTCCGATGACCGAATCGAAAAGCGAGTAATATCATAATACGATTTGTCGGCTCCGACCAGAGTTATATCCGTTCCGTGAAGGGTTGTGATAACCCTCGGTTTACAGCAGTGGGCCGTTAATTGCCGCGACAAAAACGCCGCCGTCGCATGAGGGATTGCATAATGAGCATGCAGGATATCCAGATGATACTGACACGATATTTCTGCCATCCGGGCCGCCAGTGTCAGAGTGTAGGGCGGATATTTGAAAAGCTGGTATGAAGTCGTATCAACCTGATGATAAAAAAGATTGGGCCGGAACTTATCGAGCCTAAACGGCAAATCATAAGCAATAAAATGTACCTGATGCCCCCGCTCGGCCAGTTTCAATCCCAATTCGGTAGCTACGATACCTGATCCGCCGGCTACCGGATAACAGCTTATGCCTATATTTAATTTATCCATGGTAACTCTTCATATCGATAAGTTGATGGCCTCGGGCTTCAATATCAAGTTGTGTAAATAACCAGTCAATCCATCCAAGTCCATAGCGCGCGAGAAAATATACCGGACTGATAACCCGTTCGGCTACCTTGCCACCGGGGTAAAGATGCTCCCGTAACATATAATACTTATCCCGCTCAGCCTTGTTTTTTTTCTTATGAGCCGCGAAAAGTTTTTTCTCCAGTTGCGATAACTCCCGATCAAGAGCAATACCGGTTTTATTGATCATACCCTCCAGACCGGGATCGAATTGCAGAAGTTTTTCGCGCAGAGAATCCATATCGGCCGCAGTCCGTTTTTTTGCCAGGGGTATCAATCCGGTCAGCTCCGAGGGAAAACTCTCTTCCAGCCGCTCCGATATAACCTGTTCTATATTTCCGATGACCGCTTTATAGTTAACATCATTAGACTCCATAAATCCGGCCACAAATGATTCCAGTACCGTTGAGGACATGCGTTCTTTAATATGCGGGGCCGGGAGATCGAAAAGGTCAAAAAGCGGTATCATCTGGGCCCAGTAAGCGATCTCGGCCGGGCCGCCGATAATTTCCACTGCCGGGAAAAACGATGATTGTACCAGTAACCGGGCCAAAACATCGGGAGAATACCCAAGCGGGTCAGCCTTTATTTTTTCAACCAATTCTGTCTTTGAATATTCTCTGTCTCCGGCCTTGTATTTATCGCCCATCACATGAATGGCTTCGCGCTCCGGCTGATGCTGAAAAAGATAAACCGCACTGTCAGATTTTTTCACCTGTATATGATAACCTTGTTCCGCCAATAATTGATTCCGGCGTTCAAGAATTTCTTTTATCTCCCGGTTTTTCTCAACGATAGCAACCATCACATCGGAAACGGCCGACTTGAATTCCCGATCATAAGGGCTGAAACAAACCAGCCCCAGATGCCCAACCAATTTCAGTAAAATTTCCGCAAAGGCATCAACAATGGATTTCCCGGGAGTATAAATACTCTTTACAATACCGGCTATATCATCAAAACGTGTCGCATTCCCCAGAGAATCAAAAAGACGGTTTACTTCCCGTTTAATATCGTTTCCGAAATCCAGTGTACCGACAGGTGAATATTGCCGGTTAGCATCGACATCAAGCTGTAATTTTGTTAACTTGCCCTGGCTATTAAACACATGGGCTTCGCTTATTTCTTCAAAATCATGGTCATCGGCGGCAATCCAGAATACAGGCACAACCGGCCGCTTCAGTTCCTCTTCCAGCCGGTGCGCTTCCGCGATTGTCGTGAGTGCTTTCAAAAGAACCAGATATGGACCGCCTAATAAACAAGCCTGCTGACCGGTAAAGACTGTTAATGATTTTCCATCCGATAGTTTTTGTATTTGCGATAGAACTTTATCGGGAGCCTGCCAGTTTTTGTTCTGGTGCGTTAGTATATCAACAGCAAGATCGCGATGATATTGACATCTGTCTATTTTAGCTATTGCATCTGACAGAGAGTTGGCCGGAAAAAGTGATTGTATATTATCGGAGGAATAGACAAAATCGCAGAATAAATTTTTATAATCTCCCATATCACTGTATTTGATGATCAAACTCATGCCCGCTTTAATTATACAATTGTCCTTGTTTTAAAAACTATAAACCGGCAAAAGAGGCAAAGGTTTCAAATCCATTTCTTTTTTCTGAAAAACAACAGCAGGGACAAGGAGATAAGGACTACCAGTACCCAGAAGAATATATAACCATATTCCCAGTCCAGCTCTGGCATATAACGAAAATTCATACCGTATAGACCGACTAAGAACGTAGGTGGCATCAATATGGCCGTAAAAATCGTCAGCACTTTTATTATCTCGTTGGTGCGTGTTGAAACCGATGAAAAATACACTTCCAAGGCGGAAATCAAGGTAACCCGGTGCGTCTCCGCCATTTCATTAACGCGCGCCATGTGATCGTAAATATCGCTGAGATAGACCGATGATTTTTCTGAAATCAATTCATAATCTTCGCGCACCAGGTGAGATAAAACTTCCAACTGCGGAATAGCGATTCTTTTCATCTGATGGATATCGCGCCGCAGGGCGAAAATCGACCGTACAGTTTCTTCGTCCGGTTCTTCGAAAACATCATCCTCCACCGCATCGACTTCGAATTCGAACAAATCGGACGCGGTCGAATAATTATCCACGATAGCGTCCAGAATAGCATGAAACAGAAAATCCGAACCGCGCGAGAAAAGCCGATCGTCCTTGCGCGCCTTCATGTACAACTGCTCAAAAATCGGATGATCATCGAAATGAATCGTAACCACGCATTTTCGAGTCAGGAAAAGGTCAACTTCGCTGATTTTCAGTCCTTTATTTTTGCCCATATAATCGGCCATCTGGAAAATCATGAAGAGATAATCCCCGTAATTATCCAGCTTGGGCCGGGGGATTTCCGAAATAACATCCTCAATGGCCAGCGGGTGGAATTTGAAATCATGCGTCAGCACGAATGATTCCTTGTCCGAAGGCGCGGTCAGGTCAACCCACATAATGATATCGGGGTCTTCCAGAAACCGATCAAAATCGATGATCCCCTCATGAACATCGGTGCCCTCACCGGGCCTCCAGATAAAAGTGCGAATCATCGAGCTCCTCCCTTCTCTTCGACCGGTTTTTCCGCTTCGGTCGCCAGATTCTCCACATCGGCAATCAATTCCTCATCATCGCTGAAATCAAATATGGAGAACTGTTCCTTGAATACGAAGAAAGAGGCAAAGAATAACAATGGTATCATATCGATCAAATATAAAATAACCGAAAAAAGGACGCCCTCTGTCTTGGGTACGGCAAAAATATTGAGCGCCGCCACCACCGCCAGTTGAAAAGAGCCAAGATTTCCCGGAGTGATCGGCACCATCAGCGCCAGATAATTTACGATAATCACAACCATGGCCGCCGATGCCGGCAGGTCAAGATTAAAGGCATGAAAGAGAAAATACACCGATCCCACATGCATAATCCAGGATAATATTGTATAGGCCAGCATCACGAATATTTTATCGGTTGAACGAAGAGCTGAAATCCCCTCGTTAAAGGACCGCATGAATTTACGAATAATCAAATAGACTTTGGGGGATTTGCGGCGCAGGGTCCGGTGACCGATAGATTCCAGTTTACTCTGAAAATTCAGACTACAATAAAATATTATCAGGACTAAAAGTGTGGCTCCCGCGATAATATAGCTGACAAAACGATATTCTTCCGGAAAAGCAAAAAAAGTCGAAGCCAGAAGCATCAGGCTTATCAGCCCGGCGCCGTCCAGAACTATTTCCAGAATGGCCGTTGAAAAAACATAAGTCTTTGAAAAATTACCTTTTTTGGAAAAAAGCAAAACCCTTCCGGCCTGACCGGTAAGGGCGGGCAGGAGTACTGATATGACTTGGGCGGTGGAATAAAGATACAGTGACGGCCAGAAAATAAGTTTGCGGGTAATGCCGACAATAGTAACCCAGCGCAGAGTTTTCAGAAGGATCCAGATGGTGGTACAGGCCAGAGCCGGTATCAGGTAGATCAACTTCAATTCGCGCGCCACTTCCGCCGTACGACTTAGATTCAAGTCGTAAAAGAGGAAAACAAAAATCCCCACGGCGATCAGGCCGCCCCAAAATTGCTTCTTTTTTAATATCGAAGCCATACCAGTATTTATAAAAATTTGCCGGCCCCATGCCGGATTCGATGGAATAATTTGGAAAATTAGACAAATATTTATGATCTGTCAACTAAATAGAATATAAGACATTGCCCCTTAAAATCTTATATTTCGGCAATCGCTGTTTTGGGAAGCCACCCCTTTACCCTATTTTCAAAATTTACCAGATACCAACCGGAGTCTTCACGATCAATACTGAAGATCAATCCCGCATGCGCGGTAAACTGATTCTTAAAATCCTCGCCGGGGCCGTTTTTAACATCCACCGATGATACCGCCACCACCCCGGTCCGGGTAGCCACATCGCGATCATATTTAACCGCTGTAAGAATACCAGCAATTATGAATAAAACCAGTACCAGCGACAACACCGCCTTCGGTATGACTATCCAGCGATACAAGAATCCCGCGATGATAATAATCACCAGAATCAGGTACAAAATCGCACTAACCCAGGCTATTTCACTTAATCTGAACCAGTCGAAAAACCGATTGACATAATCCAGCAAAATGGCCTCTTCGGAAACTTCCAAGCGATCAACCGTGTACTGGCGGGCAAATTCGATATTGGTGAGGATATCCTCGTCGCGAGGATCCAGGCGCCGGGCCCGAATATAATTGACCAGGCTTTTACCCAATTGACCGTCGCGGAAATAAGCGTTGCCCAGATTGAAATACAGTTCCGGTGATGCATACCCGGATTCTGCCGCTTTTTTAAAAGCTTCTATTGCCCCGCGGAAATCACCATCGGCATAAAGGACATTCCCGCGATTGAAATTCTCCTGAAGGTCAGCCTGACCATAAGCCGATCCCGTTAAAATCAGTCCGACAACCGCAATGATAAACCATTTTTTCATTACAGTTTCCCCTCCAGATCAACGATCAGGCGGCTGGTCTTTTTATATAATTCCTGGCGATCGGATTGATTACCGGTCGGTCCGGCAAAACGCCCGAAATCTGCCTTGCCTATGATTTCCCTGGTCTGCGCCAGTAACTGATCTTCTATTCCCCGGTCCTTGAGCAAATCCTCAATGCGATCGGTTGTCAGGCCATGGGCTGAAAGATTCAGTTTATCCGCCACATATTTCAGAACCACACCCGAAATTTCTGCATAGAAATCGCCGCCATTTTCATGGGACATCATATCGGCGGCCCGGTTCAGGCGTTTTTTGGCCATGGAGCGGGCTTTGCGCAAACGGGCATAACCAACATCTGATTGCAAACGCCGCCGCCGCACGACATTACCGACACAACCAAGCAATGCCAATGATGGAATAGCCATAAATACCAAAAAAACAGTCGAAGTTAGCGTCAAGTAACCCTGTCTCTGGCTACTTTTTATTTCCGGCTTGATATAGCGGATGCCGGTTTCCTGCAGAGCGACCGTCTGCCCGGAAACAATATTATAAGGCACTTCCTCATTCGCCACTGCTTCGCCCTGCGACACGTTTATATCAATTGGAGCCGTCTTGGAAGTCTTATAACTCTTTGTCCGGGGGTCAAAATAACTCAGCTCGATAGAACCGATTTTCTTCTCGCCCGCCACGCGCGGGATCAGTACATATTCGTATACTTTACTTCCGCCGACATCATCCCCCTGCAAACCGGCATCATAATCCGAAGATGATGTCTCCACGCGGAAGTCTGGTAGATCGGGGAGTTGCGGTTCCGGTAACGATTTAATATTGCCCTGTCCCGAAATTCGGACTGAAAGCGAGATGGCTTCATTGACTTGGACATTTCGTTTATCTATTTGTGCTGAAATATCATAGCGGCCGACAGCCCCAGAAAAATCAGCCGGCTTTCCGGCATCCGGCAGGGGCAAAACCTCAATATTGAAAGGCGGAGCCTTAAGGGTCACATATTGTCTTTCCTGAAATAAATCGCCGAACATGGAAAAAGGATCGCGATTCTGGCGGCCGGTTGGGATCGCTGTCCTTACCTGCGTTTCTCCGATAGTCAAATCTCCGGGACTGGTAGGAAACAGAATTTTTCTCTCTTCCCGGACTATATAAGTACGGCCTTTCAGATCCTGATAATATTGCCGAGGCTGGCTCACATCATAGGTCCAGAAACCCGGCGTCTGGGGCATGAAAATTTCCGGCGATGAGGCATCAACGGCTCGATAGAACTTGACGACCAGTTTTACTTGCTGGGCGACATAAGCTTTTTTAATATCCGTTTCAGCCGTTACGAAAAGATTGCGCAGGGTTCCGTCATCATCCCTGACAACATCTTCGGCTGGAGCCCCGGCCTGGGCCGAAGTTTTGACGACGTCTATTTTCAGTTCATTCGACTCATAGCGGCGGCCACCATATACCAGACTCGCCTTGCGAATTGGAAATGTCCCCTCTTTTTTTGGTGACAGGATATAATTGAAAGTCATTGAATAAGAAACTGCGCCGTTTATTATCTGCAAGCTACTCGAATTCCCCGACGGATGAACATCGAACGAAGGCAGCGGCGGCAATTTGGGTTCGGATAAGCCCACCTGCTTGTCGCTGGAAACGGCTATCGAGAGCAGGGCTGTTTCTCCGATAGCTATCTTTGTCCGATTGAGGTCCATAGTCAGACTGATTTCATCATCCTGCGCCACCGGTTGCGTATAACTGAGCATGCCCGATATCAAGGCGACCAGAAACAAATATGTACTAATACGACTTGTCATTACCAGTCTTTACCAAGATATATGGCTGTTCCCGAGACCTTTCTATCAACTTGCTTCTGCATTTCTTCTTCCGTATCATTAAGAGCATTTAATATCCTGATAGCATCCTCCTCACTCATTTCTTCCTGTGGCGGAGATTCCTGTTTCTGCTCTGCCTGTTGTTGCTGTTCGTTTTGCGATTCATCACTTTGCTGATCTTGTTGCTCCTGTTCCTTCTGGTTCATCTGCTGGCCCTGTTGCTCCTCTTGTTTCTCTTGATCCTGATTCTCCTGTTGCTGTTGCTGACCGGAATCCTTAGGCTGTTCCGACATCTGCTCCTTAAGGCGAATCCGGGCAATTTCAAGATTATACTTGGCATCCATATCCTCAGGCCGCAATTCAAGGCTTTTCTTATAGGCTTCGATAGCTTGCTGATAGTCACCTTTGTAAAACTGAGCATTACCGGCATTATAAAAGGCATCGGCCCTTAAGGTCGTATTTTCCGTATTTACCGCCTGGCCTATTTTTTCCATGGCATCATCGTATTGTTGTTTCCTGATAAGAGTATTGGCCTGGTTGTAATAAATTTCAGGTACCTGCGGCTGTTCTACTTCAGCCTTATTGTACAACTCCAGCGCCGCATCGTATTTTTCATCTTGATAAGCATCATTGCCTTTATCCACTAAATCAACAAAGTCCTCAGTGGCAAATAGACCTGCGGACAAGGTCAATATCATAAACAAGAGTGCCAAACCAAAGAATCTCATCGGCTGTTATCACCTCTGCGTTTGAATCTCAGTCTTTCCGGTAGCACGCCTTCCCAGATAATAAACACCAGCGCCACAGCCAGGGGCCATTGGTACCGGTCATCATAACGAAGAACTAACCGTCCTTCCAGTTCTTTTTTCTCCAGTGAGGAGATATTGTCATATATTTTAGTCAGTTCCAGATCCGAAGGCGAGGCTCTATAATATTTGCCGCCCGTAATCATAGCTATTTGAGTGAGCGTCTTTTCATCAAGTCGGGATATTACTACCTGACCGCTGTCATCTTTTTTAAAACCTACTTTTTCTCCCCGCTGGTTATAAATCGGGATCGGTTCCCCGGCCGGGTTGCCGATTCCGATGGCATATATCTTTATACCTTCCTCGCGGGCCTTTCGAGCCGCATCAAGAACATCATCCTCGTGGTTTTCCCCGTCGGTCAGAAGAATCAGGATTTTATGCTTCTTCTCTTCCCTGTTATAAGCCTCAATACTTTTATTTATGGCATCCGTCAAATTGGTGCCCGGCACCGGTATCAAATCAAAATCGACGGCATCCAGAAACATCCTGGCCGCGGCATAATCAAGTGTCAGGGGACATTGTACAAAAGCAACTCCGGCAAATGCCATAATTCCGACACGATCGCCTTTAAGCCATTGAGGATCAATTATCGACCTGACCTGCTGTTTGGCCTTTTCCAGCCTCGAAATCGGACCCGGTTGAACATCAAGTGAAGCCATTGAAGCTGAAACATCCACTCCGATAATAATATCCAGCCCCTGTCGTTTGACCATTTCTCGATGGGTGCCCAGTTGCGGTCTAGCCGAAGCCAGCGCCAGAAACACTACGGCAATCAAAACAAGGACGGCCTTGCTTCCCAAACGCCTGAATGAAATCCCCTGCGATACTTTCATTATCAGAGGAATTTCTCCGAATCGTGCCAGGAGTTTCTTGCGGCGTGCTATAGCCCACCAGAAAAAGAAACCCAGGATCGGGATTAACAACAGTCCCAGCAAATATATCGGTGTAAAAAATCTCATAATTTCTACTTACGGTATTTTCCTTAGCCAGGTCTGGCCTAAAATCAACTCTACCAGCATAAGACCAAAACCGGCCAACAACCAGTGGAAGAATATTTCCTCATACTGTGTATACTCATTTATCTTGATTTCCGTTTTTTCCATCTTGTCTATTTCATCGTATATCTGGCTCAGTTCACCCTCAGATCGAGCCCGGAAATAGCGCCCACCGGTAATGTCCGCAATCTCCTGCAAAGATTCCTCATCGATTTCATTGGGTAAATAACGGTATTGCTTGCCAAAAATAGGATGATCCACCGGGTACATGGCATTACCCGGTTTCCCGGCCCCAATTGTATAGACTTTTATTCCCATAGTTTTAGCGATATTGGCCGCGGTCATAGGATCAATTTCAAAAACATTATTGACGCCATCGGTAAGCAGGATAATAACTTTTGATTTAGCCTCCGATTCTCTCAGGCGATTCACCGAAGTAGCCAGCGCCATACCAATAGCAGTGCCATCAGCCAGCATGCCAAAATTGACATCATCCAACAGACTTTCTATGATATTATAATCAAGTGTCAGCGGACATTGCGTTATCGCCGCCCGTGAAAAAACCACCAGTCCGATGCGGTCATTGAAACGCTTTTCTATAAAATTACGGATTTCTTCCTTGGCCACATAAAGGCGATTATTGGGCTTAAAATCTTCAGCCATCATGGAACTCGAAATATCAAGCGCCATGATAATATCGATACCCTCCGTCTCGATTTCCCGCTCGTGGGTTCCCATTTGAGGTCGAGCCAGAGCAACAAATAAGCAGGCCACGGCCAGGAGTCTCAGGACGTAGAGACCGGGACGCAATCTCTGTCGAAGTGAGGGGCGGCGTGTTTTTACCAGAGAAAGATCGGAAAAGCGCACTGATGCGGAACGAAGTGCTCTGCGGGCAAAGAAAAACCAGGCCATCAGCGCAACGACAATGCCGCCCAGAGTTAAAATCACCCAGCCGGGTACCGTAAAGAAGATCAAATCCCAGCCTGCCAGATGGAGGAAGGTCATAAGTTCTCCTCCTCCGATCGTTTCTCAGCCAGTATTTTGTCATGCAATTCAACCGGCGCATATTTCAAATCCGGATCGACATTCTCATCGACGTCATAGGATTTCATCACCACTTCACCAACTGGTTTCTCCTGCAGTTTGAACGCCATGATCGACTGGCTGTCATTGACCAGATCATATGCGGTTTGCCAGTCCTTTTCGGGTTGATCTTCGGGAGGAACAAGTTTGGCGAATTTAATCAGATCAGCATGGCGTAAAAAGACAATCATGCGCTCGAGGAAATCCTTATCCAACCGCCATTCTTCCAGTATCTCGGCGATTTCCTCCGTGGTCAAATCGATAGCGTTAAATTCAAAATGACGCCCCAGGTAACGACGCAATATATCCGTCAATTCCAAGTAGTAGATTTTCAGATCACCCGGATAAGGAAGATGTTCATCATGGAGTTGTTTCAAATCATCCATAGCTATTTCAAAGGGAGAGCGTGGATCGAAATAATCTTCGGGGTGCTGTCTTCTGCGTCTTATGATATAAATTACCGCTACGATCGCAAGAACGACTATCACGGCCGCAATTACAATATAGGTAACGGTATTATCGTGCGGCAGGCTGGCTTGTGGTTTCATATTGCGCGGAAGCAGTGTATCAGCCCCGACCGTGTCGGCCAGTATGGATTTTATTTCGATTTTTATGGGGTCGGCCGCAATGGTCTTAAAAACTGAATCGGGCGTCATATATTCCAGCGGCATGGAGGGAATTATGAATTCTCCGGTGGTATAGGTCGCCAGCTTGAAACTCAGATTCTGGCTGAACCGTCCATTTTCCTGCCGCTTTTCTTCGCCGACATTATAATCCTTGACCTCAAAACCGCCCAAATTGATTCCGACGGCAGGCGGCGTCAGGACAATCGTCGAATCATAGTTTATATCTATGGTGTAATTGATTAGATCGCCAATATAGGCCGTCTGCCGATCCACTCCGGCCGTAACTGTAATGTCAGCATCCTGACTAAAAGCAGGTTCCGGCACACAAATCAACCATACCGGTAACAATATGTAAAACAGCCGCCTTATCAATCTATCCTCCGATATACCTGAAAAGCTCCGAAAGATGTATCAAATTCATAATTGGCCAAGGCCGTCTGCGCAACAGGTTCATCAATGTGATTTATCGCCACCAAATGACTGGCTTCACGCTTTTCGAGAATTTCATTGATGCGATGATTGGTCGCCAGATGATAATACTCTTTTCGCTCCGGTGTCATCTCGAAAGGATAATCCCAACCTATAAATTCCATCCCCCGGCATGCTGGTTTACCTGCCAGAACAGGTATAAGAGCGCGCTCTGATAAAATCGGATCATCGCCCGGAACCCGACTGAGGTATGCGGCTATATCTCTGATATTGGACATAGTCATATAACCATCGACGCGGCGTACGCCACCGACAAAAATTACGATATAGGGCATCAGGGCAAGGAGATAAATAGCCGAAACCAATTTAGGTAAAACATTTAATCGCTCTTTGCTATCGTCGGGGCCATCCGTTAACAGGTTCAGTCCGGCTGGTGCGGCCAACAACACAAAAGGAACAGCTTGAACGAAATATTGCTGATGAACCGGATCGGGTAACAAATGGACAACTACCAAAACAATCGCCGTCACGGCCGCACCATATTGAATACGAAGAGCCGGCTCTGATTCTGATATTCTATGGCGGTTACGGTACAGTGCTATTCCGATCAAAAGAGTAAGAATCAGTAAAATCAAAATTTGTGGGTTTATCAGCATTTTGGCCATTGTAATAAGCCGGTGTATCAAGGACTGCATCTGGTCGGCCAGGGGATTGCGGATAAAATGAAATCCGATATTGTCAAAAAGAAATCTTTCCCGGTCGCGTATCAAAATGAATATGGCCGGCAAAGATGTCATCAGAAGGGCCGCGAAGTAAATCAAACCAGATCTTAATCCTCCTGCAGATTTGTTCCAAAGCAAGTAAACCAGAAATAAAACAGCCGCGGGAGCCACCGTCAGCCTCATATTGACGGCCAGTGCCGCCGCCACTCCGGCCATAGCGATTATTTTCCAGTCATAACTGTCACTTGCACGCGAGATAAAATAGAAAGATGCCAGTAGGAACAGATTAGCCCAAACGAAAGGTTTGGCCAGCGGATGAAAGAAAACGATCAGTCCGGAAAAAGTATAAAGCATCAATAAGAAGGTCGTCATCATCGGATCTTTACATATGCGCCGCAAAATGACATAAAACAAAAGGATGGTCAAAACCCCGGCCAGGACTGACAATAATCTGGTTAAAATCAATGATGCAAAGCCCCAACCGCTAAAAAGCGAGAAAAGATAAGGTAAATATGGCATCTGGGGATAAAAGAAATCAATATAAGGGATTAATCCATGGGATACTTCCCGGGCGGCGGAAAGATAAATTCCCTCGTCACCGTCCACCAACCGCAACAATCCGAAGACGACAAGCATGGCACTATGCCCGATTATTAGCAAGCCATCCCACTTTATATTGTATTTCCCATCTGCCATCAGATTCGCTTCTCCCTCATCTTAAAGAATTGAATCAACGGCACTATATATGACTTGTCCGTCTGAATCTGGATGAAATCCAGGTCAATCACTTTGAATGATCGCAATAATTCATCATTGGTTTCGCGGGCATTATCGCTGAATTCCTTCCGGAATTCGGCCGAGCCCGTATCGACTACCATAACCTCTCCGGTTTCCGCATCCTCCAGTTCAATCAAACCATAATCGCCAAAATCGAGTTCGCGTGGATCAGTAATCTTGATCGCCACTAAATCATGTTTACGGTTGGCAATACGCAGGGGTCGGCGATAATTTTCAGATAAAAAGTCGGATATTAAAAACGCTACTGATTTGCGCTTGGTGACTTTGGTAAAAAATTCCAGTGCTCCGGCAATATCGGTTTGTGTATGTTCGGGCCGGAAACTTAAAATTTCCCGCACCAATCGTAAAACATGACCGCGCCCTTTCTGCGGTGGAATATATTTCTCAATGGTATCGGTAAAGACAATTAAACCGACCTTGTCATTGTTCTTTATAGCCGAAAAGGCCAGCAGGGCGCATATTTCGGCCGCGAGGTCCTCCTTGAATTTTTCATAGGTACCGAAACGCCCCGAAGAAGAGGCGTCAACCATCAACATCACGGTCAGTTCGCGTTCCTCACGAAACTTCTTGATATGGGGAATCCCGGTTCGGGCCGTCACGTTCCAGTCGATCAGGCGAATGTCATCACCGGGGGTATATTCCCGCACTTCATCGAACTCCATTCCCTGACCTTTGAACGTGGAATGGTATTCACCGGAAAACAAATCGTTTACCAGTCTCCGCGTGCGGATTTCAATCCGCCTGATTTGTTTAAATATCTCTTTTGGTAACATAACAACTTACGGCACTTCAATAGTGTCAAAAATCCTGCGCACGAGATCATCACTGGTCATCTCTTCGGCTTCCGCTTCATATGTCGGAATAATGCGGTGACGCAGGACGTCATAACCTATGGCTTTTACATCTTCAGGCGTGATATAACCGCGACCTTTCAGGAAAGCATGTGCCTTAGCGGCCAGGTTGAGATAGATCGAAGCCCGCGGTGAAGCTCCATAATTAATGAAATCCTCAAGTTCCTTAAGGCCGTAACGGGCCGGTTCGCGGGTGGCAAAGACAATGCTCAGGATATAATCCTTCACCTTCTCATCCACATAAATGCGAGTAATCACCTTTCGGGCATCGATTATATCTTCGGCCGATACGGCGGCATTGACCTTGACAGTTTCACCCACCGTATGCCGGTTCATTATTTCTCTCTCCTCGTCCGGCGACGGATAGGTGATAATTATTTTGAGCATAAAACGGTCAACCTGCGCTTCGGGAAGAGGATAGGTTCCTTCCTGCTCGATGGGATTCTGCGTGGCCAGCACCAGAAAAGGTTCGTCCAGCTTATAGGTTTCCTCGCCGATCGTCACCTGTCGTTCCTGCATCGCTTCCAGCAGGGCCGATTGCACTTTGGCAGGAGCCCGGTTGATTTCATCGGCCAAAATTATATTGGAAAATATGGGACCTTTCTTAACCGAAAACTGCGCCTGCTGCGGATTATAAATCATAGTCCCGATGAGATCGGCCGGTAGCAGATCGGGAGTGAACTGAATTCGCTTAAATCCGACATTGATAGCCGAGGCCAGTGTATTGACTGATAAAGTTTTGGCCAGTCCCGGGACACCTTCCAAAAGCAGGTGCCCATCCGCCAGAAGTCCCACCATCAGCCGTTCCACCAGATATTTCTGACCGACTATGACAGAGCCGATTTCATTGGTCAGACGGCCAATAAATTCTGATTTCTTTTCGACCTCTTCCTGAATCTGTTTGATATCGAGATCCATCAGTCCTCCTGTTTATCTTTTATGCTTTTTCTTTCAAATATGCGAGAACCGCCTGATAAACGTCTTCCACCTCACTCGAAGATGGTGTATCGGGACGGTATTTTATTTCCAGGGCCTGATTCAACCAGGCCTTTATTTCAGTTTTATCCTCATGTTCTTTCAAAGCGTTGATTACTTCCTGACCGGTTTTACCGGAGAACGGTAAACTTTGTTCCTTTTCCAGATAGTCAATTAATAAACGATAAAGGCGGGCATAAAACAACTTGTTGTCAGCCACTGTGTCTTTCTTTATCTCTTCCAATCGATCAACATATCTTAAATCCGGCGCGGCCTTTTCGATGCCTTTTTTGTGACGGATAAAAAAGACCCATCCCAGCCCGCCACCGACCACAACCACTGTTGCAATAATTAATATGAAGCTGGTCGAAGACGAGTTTCCTTTCTCACGCGGAATCGGTTTTGCAATATCCACGGTAATCTTGCCCGTTAGAAGATCATGAACTTTTCCGGTAGCCCGGTCGGTAGCTTTTATTGTTAGCGGATGGATCACGCCCGTGCCGTAATCGACAGGTTCAAGGACATACTGCATAATTCGCGTGGTCACTTCACTTTCCGGGAGAGTTGAATCCGGCCGGGATGACACCGTGGATGATGATCCCAGGACTTTAAATTTTTCCAGAATCGGCTGGGGAAACTGGTCTATTTGATAGGCAAATGGCGGGCCGCTCCATGACAGAATGACGCTGAGCGTATCACACGTTTCAAATGGTATCTGGCTTTGTGAAACTTTCGCTGACAGACTGATGTCAGCGGCTGACAACCAGCTCGGCAGACAAAAAACAACAAGCGCAAACGCCATCTTAAGGGATAATATATCTGTCTTACTCATAACATTTTTACAATTAACGGTTCCACCTTTTCAGCGTCAAGTCAATTCCCTGAGCCTACATTGTCGTTTTATACGCCGAATGATACAATTTGGTTTTTGAAATTTTTAGATTTTTTAAAATCCGGCCCTAACCTGATATTTTTTAACATTTTTTAACAGAGATTAAAAATTTTTTCCTATAATCAGAGACACAAGCCCGGGAAGCATTTCCAGCTTGACCATTTTTGCCGCCAAGCCGCAGGCCGCCGGATCCGGTCGCAATCCGACGCGGATAATTTGAATTATAAGCGGCAAGTCGACACCGATTACTGTCAGCACAAGATAATACCAGTTGAACCATCCCTCCAGGTAAACCCAGATTGATGCCGCTATCAGGGTTATAAATACGAAATGCGATAAGATCAACGGTTGCCGGCCACCAAGTTTTATTGGAGCGGTAATGCTTTGCCCTTTTTTATCCCCAACTGTATCCTCAATATCTTTTAATATCTCGCGGCCCAGATGCATCAGGAAAGCAAATACGGCAGGGATTAAAGGTCCCGGGAGACTGACCATATCCGACCATCCCGCCGGTGTTCCTCCCAAAAGAAAAGCCGCTCCTCCTAATACAGCTATCGTTAAATTCCCCATGAAAACCCTGTGCTTCAGCCGGAAATTATAAAGCAGGAGCAAGATAATGGCCGCAATGACCATAATTATCGCCTCAGTATTCAACCAGATTAAAAGAACCAGGGATATTATCAGAAAGATATGAGCCATCCGCCGGGCCTGCATAATATCCATCCGACCGGAGGGTAAAACCCGATCAGGACGATTGACGCGATCGATTTTAATATCGAGAATATCATTGACAATATTGCCGAAACCGCAGACAAAAAAAGCTACCGCCATCGTAAATGGATTTATCGCCGAACCATCCAGAGCCGGTGTCAAATACTGCCCCACCGCTACGGCAAATGATGCCATCAGGCAATTATGAATTCTTATAAGAGAAAAATAATCCCACAGCGTTTTCACGGATGTAATTAGATAGAAAATACTGCCTTTCGTCAAGATTAAAACCAAGTAGTCAGTTTCATATGGATCTTGCCATCACCTAGTCGGTCGTCTTCGCCCCAGGCCGTTTCGAAATTCAGCCGCGCCCTGTCATTTCCTATAAATATCCCGGCGCCGTAGCCGATTTTGGTTGTTTCTTCCGTATAAATCCGCTCTTCACCATCCGCTTTTTTCTCATATATATAGCCGCCGTCACCCAAAAGGTAAAATGTCAAAGCCGATGAAAACCGCAGGCGCAACTCAGCCTGCATCAAACCGGTGCGCCGCCCGGCAAACTGGTCCTGACGATAGCCGCGCAGGGAACCGTATCCTCCCAGTTTATTTTGTTCAGAATAATCAATAAGGTCCCTGCCGGTAAGAAAAGCCCGACCTTCTGCGTTTAGATGAAAAATGAGCGGTCTTATTAGCGGTAAATATATGCCACCCCTTATAGTCAGGCGGCTTTCATTGGATAT
>Ga0272443_10002701_pt1 | contig 22086 bp, 16 predicted proteins | sample SSMAcet12_FD_193581 | JGI IMG/M metagenome (GOLD analysis project Ga0272443, IMG submission 193581) | Marine sediment archaeal communities from Little Sippewissett salt marsh, Falmouth, MA, United States - SSM-Acet-12 | ecosystem: Environmental > Aquatic > Marine > Wetlands > Sediment ...
AATATATACAGTCTTGTTACCATCCCCATTGCTTAAAACCCAAGATTTTGTCGTATCTACTGTTTGCCAAACACATCCAGAAAAATCTGAAGAATTACAAAGCATCATGTGGGTTACAGAGGATGTTATATCTGAAGAACTAATGGATATTGTTACAATCGGATTTGTTGTATATGTTGCTCCACTGTTAATATCTATACTTCCCGTTGGTCCTGTTGTATCTAGTGTAATTGTATCTGTATATACAGAGGATTCATTTGTTGCTACATCTTTGAATTTAATATATACAGTTTTTAGACCATCTGTTGAATCTAATGTCCATACTTTTGAGGTGTCGTAGTTTTCCCATGCACAACCAGAGAATGTGTCGTTGTTGCAGATGATCATCTGGTCTACTCCAGTTTGTGTATCTGTGGCAGATATGGTTAGTGTTACAGAGGTAGAAGATGTGTGTGTATCTCCAGAATTAATATTAATACTTCCTGTAGGACCAGTAGAGTCTACTCCTTGGAGGTTTAATACAAATACTGCTCCTGCCGCTGTCCCTCCGTCGTTGTCCTGAAATGCTCCTACAACAATGTCTGTATATCCATCTTCGTTAATATCATTTAGCTTTGTAATTGAAGAACCAAATGATCCTTGACTGTCCAGATCCGCGAGTAATCCTCCTTGTCCCTCCCCTATTTTGAACTCATCCTTCACAGTACCATTAGAATTAAGGAAAAGTATATATATAGCCCCTTCGTTTAAAATGACATCGTCTGATTTAGCACCAACTGCAACATCTAGAGTACCGTCGCTGTTTAAATCCCCTATTCCTTCTACTCCAAAACCGAATTCGTCACCAGAGCCGAGATCTTCTGTTAAACCTCCAGAGAGGTCACTAATTTTCTGTTCTCCTTTAACGGTACCATCTGTATCTAGAAAAAGTACATATATTGCTCCTGCGGTAGAATCTCCGTCGTCATCTCCTGGTGCTCCAACTGCAATATCTGTTATGCCATCTCCATTTACATCTCCAAGATTTGTTGCCGAAGATCCAAAGTAGTCAGAACCTTCTAGATCTTCTGTTAATCCTCCTTCTAGGTCACTAATCTTTTGTACACTATCTGCAGTACCATCTGTATTCATGAAGAGGATGTATACTGCTCCTGCAGAACTCCCTCCATCTCCATCCTTTCTCGCTCCTACTGCTAAATCCGTTATCCCATCGTTATCCAAATCTCCAATATTTGCAATGGAATATCCAAAGGAATCGAAGGAATCTAGGTTAACCATGCCTCCAGATCCATCTGCAATTTTTTGTTCTGCTTTTACCGTACCATTTGTATTTAAAAAGAGGATATATATGGCTCCTTCGTCAAAACTAGTATCGTCATTACTAGCTCCTACGGCAATATCTTCAATACCATCGTTGTTTAAATCTCCAATACCTTCTACAGATATCCCAAAGAAGTCATTGGTATCTAGATCTTCACTTAATCCACCTATTCCATCTGCAATCTTTTGTTCACCTTTTACAGTTCCATTACTGTTTAAAAAGAGGATGTATACAGCTCCTTCGTCATCTTCATTGTCTGTTCCGTGTGCTCCTACAGCAATATCTTCTACTCCATCGTTATCTAGATCTCCAATATTTGTTACAGATCTTCCGAAGTAATCCATATTATCTAGATCTTCTACTAATCCTCCTTCTAGATCACTGATTTTTTGTTCTCCAATTACTTCTCCTACTTCTGCAGAATGTATAGGAGATACGACAAAGCTTGTTATTAAAATGGAAATTATTAATATTGATAGGTATTTATATTTTTTCACAACAAAATACTACGTAATTAATACGGTGTACTAACTACTACCTTAACATATGGTGGAGATTAAAACAATTATCTTTCTCTAACAAATTCAAACCTTTTTACCTTTGTACCATCTTCAAATTCTTTGTAACCTAGGAAGTTGTCAATAGGTCTTAACCATATTTGACTAGTATTGTTGTCATAGAGGTCAACATATACGACTAGGTCTTCTTCTGTCTCACTATGTTTGGATAAAAACAATGCTAAAAAAAGATTACCTTTGAAATGCTTGTATACTCCTGGTTTAAACTTTTGTGTTTGTTTCTTTGACATTACTGAATAAGTATTTGACTTAAAACAATTACCTTTCTCTAATAAATTCAAACCTTTTTACTTTTGTACCATCTTCAAATTCTTTATAGCCTAGGAACATCTCTGCTGGTCTTACCCATATTTGACCCCTTGTTTTGTCATACAAACCTACATATATGACCATATCTTCTTCTGTTTCACTGTGTTTTGCTAGGAATAGTGCTAAGAAGAGATGTCCTTTGAAGTGTTTGTATACTCCTGGTTTAAATTTTTCAATTGATTGTTTTGACATCGTTAGATTGTAACATATGGGATATGGTTGTGGTAGAATTTGTTAATTATGAAGATTAGAAAGGCAAAAGTATCTGATCTAAAAGATATTATATTAGCCCAAAAAGAAGGTTGGATATTTGCTCATGTTTCAGATGAATACAATATTACAGAGGAAGATATTTTAAAACATTTGGGACCAGATGAAGATCTTGAAAGAAGGTTTAAGAAATTCATTGAAGGTGGTACACCCTACTATGTTGTAGAAGTAGATGGTAAGGTCATGGGATATTGCGGTTGTTACCAAAAGGATGATTATTGGACTGGTGCTATATATTTAAGACCTTCAATTATTGGTAATGGTATTGGTATGAAATTATTTCCTAAGATGTTAGAAGATATTGGTGAGGGGAATGTTTTTGTTGTAGAGATTGCAGAGTACAATACCAGATCTATTAGTTTGTTTGAGAAATTAGGTTTTGAATTACAAAAAGAAAAGGTTAATTATGTTTTAAATGGTTCTAAGAAAGAAATACCTTTGGTTATTATGAGGAGGGTTATTTAAGATTAGGAATATTTTTATTATTTCTACACCTGTATCTACGAGTTTAAATCTCTCTCCCCTCTATTCTAGTATTTATTGTACAATTATCTATTAATTTGTTTAGACTAAAGATGAACAAAACACCATTGTATAATCAAATATTAAAAACATTACTAGATGGGAAAAGATATAAAGTTGTTTTTATTGGAGATTCTTTAACATCTACAGAATGGATTCATCCTAATTGGAGAGAAGTTTTTGAATATATATTAAAGTTTTCTTTTGATGAATTTCCAGATGAAGATTGGTGGATTCCTGAATGGAATTTGAGTTTCTTTAACTATGCTTTGGATGGTGCTTCTACAAAGAATTTCCTAGAACAAGTTAAATTATCGGAAAAAGAAGTAGACCCAGATTTATATATCATTATGGGTTCTTCAAATGATATAGAAATGGGTTTTTCTGTGGAAGAGCAGGTAACAAATTTAAAAGAGATTTTTAATATTACAAACAGCAAACAAGTTATTTACACTCCGAATATATGTTCGAAGAATGAATCAAAGAACAAACAATATGATAAATATGTTAAGGCAAGTTTGGATATTGATACAGGAAGTAATGTATATAAATTTAATGGATATGAGATTTTTAAAGAATACCCTATGGATACTTTTTACACTTTGGAATTGGAGAGTGGTGTCGATGGGTATGTCTCAGGTGGCAGTAAAGATCCTGTACATCCGAATGTTTTGGGGAATATATACATTGCAAAAATGTTTTTAGAAGAATGTTTCGGGATAGAAGTTAATCCTAATAAATATTTAGAAGATACTCGTTCGGATACTGTTAAATATCCTAGATGGAAGTAAAAGATAGAAATTATCAACGTACACGAATTCTATGTGTCTACTCATCTATACATCCAACACTATAAGTTAGCGGGATGGTGGGCGATACGGGACTTGAACCTGTGACCTTCACAATGTCAATGTGACGCTCTAGCCAGCTGAGCTAATCGCCCTTAAAAGTGCAATGTATTTTATCTTTTCTTAATAACCTTATCAACTAAACCATACTCTACAGCCTCTCTAGCAGTAAAATACTTGTCTCTATCTGCATCCTTTTCAATCTGTTTAATACTCTGTCCTGTTTGTTTAGCAAGCATCTTGTTTAGAGTCTCTTTAATTTTTAATATCTCTTTAGCTTCTATTTCAATATCACTAGCTTGTCCTTCTGTTCCTCCAATCGGTTGGTGAATATGAATCTTGCTATTAGGTAATGCTAACCTCTTTCCCTTTGTACCATTTGTTAAAAGAATTGTCCCCATGGAGGCTGCAATTCCAACTGCGATGGTCGAGATATCCGGTTTAACATAGTTCATTGTGTCTAAAATTGCCATACCAGCAGATATAACTCCTCCAGGAGAATTAATAAACATTTGAATATCTGCTTTAGGATCTTCTTTTTCTAAAAAGAGTAACTGTGCAATGATGGTATTAGCCATCTCTGTTTTGATTGGCCCACTCACAAAAACAATCCTGTCTTTTAAAAGCCTTGAATAAATGTCATATGCTCTCTCACTACCTCTTTCTTTTTCAATTACTGTTGGTATTAACATATCTAATTATACCAATTTTACTCCTTATGATCCTCTTTATCTCCTCCAACTACTTTCATTAATTCTCTAAAGGATTTTTGTTTAAGTTCAATATTCTTAATATATTCTCTCCACTGAGGATTGTTGTACATCTCATTCTCTTTTCCACCTTGACTCTTTTTAATCTCTTCAATCTTCTTTTCTAATTCTTTTTCTGTAACTTCAACCTTCTTCTCTGTTGCAAAAAGATTTAACAAGGTATCTGCCTCTAAAGCCACTTTAGCATCTTTCTTCCACATCTCCCTCATCTTCTCAATTGTAAGGTTCTGTGCTTTCATGAAATCTTTAAGATCTATACCCCTCTGTTGCATCTCCATACCAAAAGTTCTTTCTCTTTCCCCTGCCTCATAGTTAACTGCTGCTTCAGGAATTTCAATTTTAGAAATCTTAACTGCTTCTTCCAATACTTTATCTTGGTATTCATGTGAAGCAATATGTTCTTTTTGTGCTTTTAGAGAATCTTTAATTAATTTCTTCAAATCTTCTAAATTCTTAACCTTTTCTAAATTAAGACTCTTTGCAATCTCTTTAGCCCAGGTATCATTAATATCTTTAGCTTTAGTTTTTTGTTCCTTCTTAATCTGTTCTAAAGAATCTGTAACCTCTTTTGCTGTAACTTTGGTATCTTTCTTTTCAATCTTAATCTTTTTCAAATTTCCTAATTTAAAATCTGGCATTACTGTAACTAAGATTGTAAACACAACATCTTTCCCTAATTCAATCTTAGGGAGTTCTTTGTACATTGGAGGTGCAATTGGAGATATTTTTTCCTTTGTAATTGCTGTATTAACATACAGAGGAGCTAATTTTTCAAAAGTTTCAAATTTAACTGTATCTCCTAGATTCTGTTTTACAATATCTTCTGGTACTTGTCCTTTTCTAAAACCTTTAATATCCATATCTTTTGCTTTATCTTTGGATATTGCTTCGTAAGATTCTTTAAAGTTTTTACTAGGAATTGTAATTTCTATTTCAATGGTATCTTTTTTTGTATCTGTTACTTTGTATGTATCGCTCATGAAGTGTTATTTCTAATTTAACGGTCTGATTTTAACTTTTTTAATGTTTTTTGTCCAATTATTATTGGTATTAAAAGAAAAATGTAAGAAGTATGTAAAAAATAATTGGGGTGTGTATAATGGGGTATTAGATACTAGAAGTCAATATATGGGCTTAGTAGAAACAGAGTCTAAAGCAGTAGAATTTGTTGTAAAAGAAGATATCCAGGGAGATAGTGTTGTTCAAAAAACGAGGGTTCAGACTTTTTGTAATCTAGTTAGTGATATTGGAGAAGATTGTATTATACGAGGGAAGGGGGAGGTTCTAGAAGTAATGGAATTTGAATGTCTTAGATGTAAAGAGAATATGAAAGAATACAAAAGATCTGAGAGAAAAACCCTTGAAATTCTTGGCTTGTGGGAATTGGAAAATATTTTAGAGGGTATTGAAGAAAAAGGTATGGAGGTATTTGACCCTAAGAGAGTACTAAGGTTCTTGAGATATGTTGCATACGGAGGGTTAAAGATGAAAAGAGTGCGAGAGGAGGTATTTTCCGATTTACTTGATTTCTGTTGGGAAGATAAATCATTAGAGATATCTGAGGAAGAGTTTGCTTTTATAGAAGATAATTTACCAAAGCAAAAGAAGAAAAGATTTTTTGGTTTAAACTAACCCCTGTTATACAACCTATCCAATTTTGCTGTAATTACTAACCTCTGGTCAGATGTCCATAAAGGTGTACAAGTTACAAGAGTTAATCTGTAATCTGAAGAATCTTTTAAAATACTAATGTCATTTTTTTCAACAATCTCCATATGTGTAACAATGAAGGTTAAAGAGTCATCCCCTTGTTTAATATATATTTCATCTCCAATATTTAATTTGTCTAAATTGTAAAAAGTATCTCTTGCTGGAGGAATATTCTGAAACCTATGACCAATTACCACACTATTCCCCTTCTCTCCTGGAAATTTAGATGTAGGAAAATGCCAAAACCCCCTATCCATGTTGTTTGAATTAATACCCTGAACAACCACTCCTTCCACATCTATGGATGGAATTTCTAGAACAGTTTCTCTCTTCTCTAATATCTTTTCTTCTAAAGGTTGTAAACCTTTAGTCAATTCTTCAATTGAATCTACCTGTGTATCTGTCTCTCCCCTAACCTCTTTTTGTAAAGGAGATATTGTAATTAAAAAAGATGTCCAAGAATTCTTTGTAATCTGTGGAATATTTAAATCTTTGAGAAAAATTTTAATATCTGAATACTTTGGATATATTATTAACCCCAAAGAAGGAATTACTACAAGTAAAATTAGGAAAGCAGATAGTAATATTTTTTTACCTTTGTTTTTGACTTTGTTCATACAATGAATTGTACCAGGAGAATATATTAGTTGCACGCAGAAAAAATTTGTAATATTCTAATAGGTAAGAGAATATAAATTTTAATATAGGTTGGGGATGACAGCCAAAAATAAAACTATGAGTGAAAAGATTGTTGTAAAAAGGAGAGATCATGAAATGGCCTCTCGTATAGTAGGAACAATCTTTATAGTTGTTGGAGTAATATTAGTAGGTTTAGGAATATATTCGTTTGTTACATACAAGGCAGAACCAGAGTTGGATGAAAGTTTAATGACACCTGCGTTAAGAGAATTGAGTGATTCAAGTAACGACAAAAAGATTGAATTAAGTGGAGATGCAGAAGGAGTAGACAAAGTAAGAATCTTTCTTAACGATGTGTTACTAGAAACAGTAAAGGCTAAAGATGGAGAATTTGAATATGTATGGGAAGTTGAGGATGAAGGAATATATTCAATATCTGTAGATGGATTAAAAGGATTCCCAAGACAGAGGAAGAGTAAATCTTCAGAAACAATATTTTTGACAATTGACTGGACAGCACCCTCCTCTACAATATCCTTGGAATATCCTACAGAGGTTGTAAAGAAAGCATTTTTAGTACAAGGGACAATAGATCCTAATACAACGCTTTTCTTGAAGAGAGGAACACAATCCTTTAGTGCAGTTTCAGATTCAGATGGATATGTTGAAGTTGTTGTAGATCTTTTGGATGAAGGAAAGAATGTATTTGGTTTGCTTCTAAGAGATGCAGCAGGTAATGAAACAGTGCCTGAAGAGAAAGTTAGAATTACATATTCACCAAGTGCACATATTAATGGAGATGGAGTACAAGGAGTTGCAGATGAAATACCTGAAGCGGCAGGAAATCTAGAAGAAGCAATGCAAGAAGTTTTTGGTAACAATCTAATGCTTTACTTCGGATTAATTGCAATATTAGCAATGGTATTTACTTCCGTAGTACTAGTAAAAAAGCAGAAAGAATTGGTATAAAACGGCAAGGTCTTGTTAAAAAGATTTCCTGTTAGAATAACCTTTGTTATGTAAAATGTTATCCTAGATTTATTACAGGATATCTAGGCCAGGCCTAGATATAGGCTTGGTGTATAATACTGACATGAAATTTAGAAAAGTTTTTTTAAGTGTGTTTGTATTTCTCTTTGTTTTTTCTTTTGTCTTTGCTAAGGAGTTATTTGCCAATTGTGATATACAAGGTAGGTACAAGGGGGTTATTACAGATACAGAAGAAGTAGAATGTGAGGGTGTTGAGGATGGAACATGTATTACCTACTCTGTAGATATTTTGGAGGGTGAGATGGATGGAGATGGGGATGAAGAAAGTGAAAAAGATATGGAGGGAGAGAGTATTACCGTAAATTCAGTGCCAACTGCCTTTGGATATTCTACTTACGATATTGGCGACAAGGTATATATTACCGGTATTTGTGGTGCTGGAGATGAGGTTATATGGGGAATTGAAGCTCATTCTCGAGAGTCATCAATTTTTCTAATGGTTGTCTTGTTTGTATTAATTGTTTTCTTGGTATCTGGTAAAAAGGGTTTGGGTTCTGTATTAGGTCTATTAGTAAGCTTCTTAATTATTTACTTAGTTATGGTTCCCCTTTCCATTAAAACGGGACATGTATTACTTTGGGGATTAATTTCTGTAGTATTAGTCTTAACAATTTCAATATATCTTTCTCATGGTTTTAACAAAAAAAGTAGTATTGCCTTAATTTGTACTGTAATTGGATTGGCAATTGTAAGTATTCTTGCAGCAATTTTTATGCACTCTACTAAATTAACAGGTTTTGGTAATGAGGAGATGTATATGCTTTTATCTCAATTAGGTACTCCTATTCCTGTTAAAGAAATTCTATTTATTGGTATTTTAATTAGTGGTATTGGTGTTTTAGACGATGTAACCGTTAGTCAGGTTGGTACTGTAATTGAACTGTCTAAGGCTAATCCGAAGATGGGGACAGTGGAGTTGTTTAAATCTTCTATGAATATTGGGAGGGACCATATTGCTTCAATGGTGAATACCTTGTTTATTGCTTATGCAGGATCTAGCTTATCCTTAATTATGTTAATGAATGCTAATGGTACGAGTTGGTATGAGATATTGAATACTGAATTTTTTGCAGAAGAGATTGTTAGATCTGTAATTTCTAGTATGGGCTTGGTATTGATCGTCCCTATTACAGCATATATTAGTAGCATGATTGTTCCTCAACTTATCACAGAGAAGAAAATTTAAAACCTTTCTATGCTTTTAAAAAGGTGGCTGGTATAATTTCAAGTAGAATATTTTTAAAAAGAAGAATATGGAGAAGATTAAAGTGTTTAACAAGAAGAATAAAGAGAAGAAGAGCGATATCCTTGAGGATTTGGAGCAGATAACGAAATATAGGCAAAATAAACAAGAAAAAAAGTCTACCGTAGTTATCGAATTTCCAACCTGGATGATCATTTCTATCCTTCTAATCGTTGCTCTAATATTTTTTGGTAAAGAACTTTTAGCAATTGGAGTTTTCCTCTTCATGGCCTTCATTTTAATGTCAGCACTTAAACCAATTGTTAATTGGTTTACAGACAAGGGATTGTCAAAGGGATGGTCAATTACTCTAACCTACTTTCTTTTAGCTTTAGTAATTGTTGGCTTAATTGCTTTGGTAATTGTTCCTTTTGGGAAGAGTCTTCAAGAATTAATTAGTGTACTTCCTACCTGGGTTAGTAATTTCTTAGAAGATTTTGAAGGTATTACCTTTGGGTCTTTCAGTATAGATCGTGAATGGTTTGTAGATTTAGCAGATAGTTTTACATCATTCTTAACACCTTCCGAGAGTATTAACAGTCTCAGAGGTATTGCAGATACAATTGGCGGGGTATTTAACTCTGCTACGTTGTTTGTCGCAATTGTAATTTTCTCTGTATATCTACTTTCAGATGGAGATCAGTTAATAGAGTTAGGACTTTTGAGAATTACAGATGACAAAAAGAGAAATAGAGTTAAGAAATTAATAGGAGATGTTCAAGAAAAGTTAGGAAGATGGATGCTTGGTCAAGCTACAATTAGTGCAATTGCGGGTATTACACTTGGAATTGTTCTTAAATTGTTGAATATACCTTTTGCACTACCTTTGGGTGTTCTTGTTAGTTTACTAGGAACCATCCCCACAATTGGTACAACAGTTGCCACTATACCTGCGGTACTTGTTGCTTTAATTTCTGGAGGTTGGGCAAAAGCAATTCTAATTCTTGCAATATATGTTGTATACCAGCAGATAGAGAACAATATCTTAATTCCTAGGATAATGGGTAATGCTGTCGGTCTAAAACCAATTGTGGTACTACTTGGAGTCATTGTATTCCTAAACCTTTTTGGAGTATGGGGTGCACTACTTGCAGTCCCAGTTATGGTTGTTGTAGGAATACTTTATGAATTCTTTGTAGACTTGCAAAAACTAGAAGCTGAAGGTATTGTTTAATTAAGAGATTACATTACTACTGCCCTAATGAAAGAGAAAAATTTAAACAAAAATGTGTTTTACTGTGAAGACTTTGAGAAAAGCTGGGCAAAGGAAGAAATTGTTGGAAGGAAAGGATTAAGTCTTCTTAAGCTTAGAGATATGGATGTTCCTGTCCCTGACTTTTTTGTAATTAGCCCAAGAGTTTTTAGAGAGATATCTACAAGAGGTTTGGAAAGAGTATCTAAAAAACTTTTAGAGGGTGGTAGAAATCCTGAGGAGAATGAGATTGAAAATGCGTTGTTTAAAACAGAATTCCCCAGAGATATTGAAGATTCATTGTTAAGTGCATATACCAGGATTTCTGGTTTTGCAGATGCATGGGTTTCTGTTAGATCTTCCATTGTATTTACAGAAAATCCAGAGGTTTCTTTTAGTGGAGTTTTTGGTACTGAACTTAATGTAAGAGGTTTTACAGAATTAAAAGATGCAATTAGAAGGGTATATGCATCCTTCTTTACAGACGATGCAGTAATATATGCTTCTAAGCATGGTATAGATCTTAACAATGCAAAGTTGGCTGTTGTTGTGCAAAAGATGGTACAGGCTGAGGTATCTGGCTCTGCTTTTACAGTAGATCCCATTACACAAGACAAAGGGAAACTTAGTATTGAAGCAGTCTTTGGATTAGGAGAAGTAATTGCTTCTGGAGAAATTACCCCAGATCTATACATGTTAAACAAGAGAGATCTAAGCCTACTTGAAAAGACAATATCTCCTCAAGAATGGATGAAGGTTAGATTACTTGGTCCATGGAACAGAGGGAAGAAGAATGTTGAGAAGGTGAAGATTTCTAAATCCTGGAGCTACAGACCGAAGTTAAATGAAAGAGAATTAGAGGAAATTGCAAAGATATCTTTAATTGTAGAAGACAAGTCTAGAGAGCACCAGAATATTGAATGGGTGTTAAGTGGTGGAAGAGTATGGATTTTACAAAACAAGCCTTTGTATGAGGCAGGGGTTAATACTAAGGTGCGTGTAATGGGGAATGGTTATGAGAAGGAAACACTAAGAGATGTTGTACAGGGTTTTGTTTCTACTAATAAAGAGATTGAGAAGTTAGAAGGAAAGGCGGTAAGTAGAGCTAAGAAGATGGTTGAAAAAGAAAAGAGTAAAGAAACTCCAAGTTCCCATTTACCTCAAGAGACATTACTTGCAACTGGTGTAGGTGGTAGTTTTGGTGGAATTTCAGGAAAGATATTAATTCTTGAAAAGGGAAAGAATGTAAATATTACCAAAAGAGATATTCTTCTAATTAAGAGTTATTCTAAAGATTTAGAGTCTGAAGTTGTTAAGGCTGGAGGGGTAATCATGGAAACAGGAGGATTAACAAGTGACATTGCAATATTGTGTAGAGAATTTAAAATTCCTGCTGTATTTGGTGCCCATAGAATTTTAGAAAAAGTTAAAGAAGGAGATCTTGTAAAAGTAGATGGTAATTCAGGAGCAATATATATTGCTTCTCAAGGAGAGGTAGCTCAGAATGTTGTTGAGAATGAGGATACCCATCCTGTTGTAAGAGCATATGAGGAGGGAGATGTTAAAAAAGAAGAGAAGAAGATTGAGAAAGAGATTAAGAAAGAGGAAAAGGAAGAAGTTAAAGAAAAGGTGGAGGAAGAAAAAGAGGAGATTAAGATTCCTAAAGATACTACCCTACCCCCTTGTGCGACTAAGGTATATGTTTCTGCAGATGAAGATCCGAAGGATATGGTTAAGTATGTTGGAGATTCTAGTGGAATTGTGTGTATAGATTTGGATAAATTAATGGTAAAAGAAGGAAGACATATTCTTGCTTTTGTTGAGGACAAAAAGTTTGTGGAATATGCCAACGACTTAGCCGACAAGATATGTGAATATGTGGATTTAGTGGAAGGAGACAAAGTAATACTTTCAATTGGTTCTGCTAAGGTAGAAGAATTTAGGGAATTAACAAAAGGCTCTCACTGTGAAGGAGATTCACTGTCTCCAGAAATATATGGTCTTACCCACTACCTTGAAAACCAAGATCTTCTCAAATATATACTAAAGATTGTAAGAAGAGTTAGAAATGTTAAAAAGAAAAGAAATGTTTCTTTGGGTGTACATTCTCCAATGAATTCACAAATGATGGTTGAATTTAAAAAACTTGTATCCTCTGCAGGTCTAAAGAGAACATCTACATTTGAGATCTTTGCAATAATAGATAGTCCCGCAGAAGTAATACTCGCCGATGAAATATTAGGAATTAATATAGATGGGGTAATTGTAAATACTCCATGGATAGCGAAACAAATGCAAGGGTATCCAGCACACCATAAGAGAGCAAAATACGACTTAGGAGTAAATAGTGTGTTTAAGATGGTAGATAATGTAACCAATGACTGTAGAAAAGAAGATAAGAAATGTATTGTGGTTGTTGAAGATAGTAAGGATTTAATAAAGCATGTAATTGAATCTGGTGCATATGGAATAGTTATTAACGGTGAGGATATTAAAGATGTAAGAAAGCTTGTTGCAGAAGAAGAAGCGAAGCTAATAATGAACCTGTAGTATCCAAATATTGCAGAAAACCCCCTCCCTTTCATGATATACTTCAAACATGAAGGAAACACCAATGATGAAGCAATATTTAAGCTTCAAGAAACAATATCCAGATAAAATAGTCCTGTTTAGGATGGGAGATTTCTTTGAAACTTTTGGAGAAGATGCAAAGATAATGTCGAAAGTTTTAAATATTACACTTACTGCTAGAGATAAGAAAAAAAATGCTACTCCCCTTGCAGGATTTCCACATAAAGCAATAGATCAATATTTACCAAAGATAATAAATGGAGGATATTGTGTTGTAATAGTAGATCAATTAGAAGATCCTAAATTAGCAAAAGGAATTGTAAAAAGAGGAGTTACTAGAATAGTTACGCCTGGTACTTTAGATGGAGATGAGGCAGATTCAAGAAAAAATTCATACATAGCAGCCATCTACCCTCTTAAAAAAGAAATGGGAATTACCCTAGCAGATGTGTCTACAGGAGAAATACTTTGGTTACATAGTAAAAACGATAATTCTTTTGTTGAAAGAATAGTTTCATCTTTTGACCCAACAGAGATATTACTCTTAGATAGAGAAGAAAATGTAAAAATATCTAATATCCCTGTACAGTTTGTAGACAAAGGTATTAGAAACATCCAATATTCAAAAGAAGTAATTAAGGAGTTTTACAATATCAAGGGAATAGAATCTTTGGGAATTGAAACAGATAGTTCAATAATTTCTTTGGCAATGGTTCTTAAATATATCCAAGATACTCAGTTAATGGATCCAGAACACATTGAAAAACCAAGAAGAGTTAATTTAAATGGAAGAATGCATTTAGATATCTCTACAATTAGAAATTTAGAATTAGTAAGAAATGCATATTCTGGAGATACAAAAGATTCGTTACTAGATGTTTTAGATGACACTGAAACCAGGATGGGAGCTAGACTACTCTACTCTTGGATATTAAACCCTTTATTAGTAAAAAAAGATATAGAGGAGAGATTAAATACAGTAGAAGAATTTAGTTCTAACAGAGATGTACTAAAGAAACTAAAAGATATTTTGTCAGGGATATCAGATATTGAAAGAATTGTAGGAAAAATTGGATTAAACAGAGCTAACGCTAGAGATTTTAGAGCTTTAGAATTGTCAATAAATTCTGTGTTAGAGGTAGAAAAGATTTTAAAGGAAGAAAAGATTGGTAAAAATATTAAATTAAATACTAAAAAGATTAAAAATATTCCAAAGGAAATAGATAGAACCTTGGTAGAAGATCCACCATTAACAATAATGGAAGGAGGGATAATAAAGGAAGGGTTTAATAAGGAAGTAGATGAATTAAAGAATATAAAGGGGAATAGTAAGGATTGGATGAAAGAGTTTGTAGATGAAGAGAGAAAGAAAACAGGAATACCTTCTTTGAAGATGGGTTTTAACAAAGTCTTTGGATATTACATAGAGGTAACTAAAACACATATGGACAAGGTTCCTGAAACATATATTAGAAAGCAGACATTAGTTAATTCAGAGAGATATATAACAGAAGAATTAAAAGAGAAGGAAAGCATTATTCTAAACGCAGAAGAGAAATTAAATGTATTAGAATATGACCTATTCCAAACATTTAGAGAAAGTTTCTTACCTTTAATAGAAGATTTACAAGATATTTCTAGGAGTATTGCAAAGATAGATGTGCTATCTGGTTTTGCGAATATTGCAATTAAAAATAAATATGTAAAGCCAGAGATATATGAAATGGGAGAGAAGAATGGAATTATAGATATTAAAGAAGGTAGACACCCAGTTGTTGAGAAAGTATCTGAAGAAGAATTTATATCCAACGATGTATCCTTAGATTCTAAAACCTCTATGGCAATTCTTACAGGACCCAATATGTCTGGTAAATCTACATATATTAGACAAGTTGCCATGATAATTCTAATGGCTCAAATGGGTAGTTTTGTACCAGCCAAAGAAGCAAAGATATCCATAGTAGATAGAGTATTTACAAGAGTTGGAGCATCTGATGACCTTTCTGGTGGGAGAAGTACTTTCATGGTTGAAATGGATGAGGCCGCAAATATTGTTAACAATGCAACCAAGTATAGTCTAGTAATTTTAGATGAGGTGGGTAGAGGTACAAGCACATATGACGGTGTAAGTATTGCATGGGCATTAGCTGAATATTTAGTAAATGATGTTAAAGCTAGAACTCTATTTGCAACCCACTACCACGAACTTCTTAAACTTTCTGAAAAGATTCCTGAGAATGTAAAAAATTACAATGTTTTAGTTGAAGAAGATTTAGATTCAGGAGAAGTAATATTTTTAAGAAAGATTGTAGATGGGGGTACAGATAGAAGCTATGGAATATATGTTGCAAAGATGGCTGGGTTACCAAAGAGTGTTGTAAAAAGAGCAACTGAGATATTAGAAAGTTTTGAACAAGAGTCAATGTTTACTAAAGATTCAGAAATACGAGATGCATTTATATTGCATAGCGATAAAGACAAATTGAAACCTGAGAATTTACAGATACCGATGTTTACAACTGCAGATTCAGAAGTTGAAAGGGATATTAAGAAGTTAAATTTAAATGAATTAACACCCTTAGAAGCATTAAACAAAATTTCAGAATGGAAGAAGAAGGTTAAATAGAGATGTAGTAACCTACTCCATATCTGGATTTAATTATTTTCATACCAGTATTTTCTTCAAATTTGTTTCTCAATCTATTAATACACATTCTAGTAGCAGAAGGTGTAGAGCCTAATGAATGAGAGAGTTTTACCAAGGAAACTTCTTTCTCACTATTTAAAAGTATCTGACATATTTTATTTTCCTTTGCAGTAAGACATATTCCTATCTCCCCTACTTTAATTATTCCTTGGGTCACATTAAGACAGATATCTTTGTACTTGAGATATTCATTCCTATCTATTAACGAAAGTAGAATTTTAATTCTAGATATTAATTCATATTTGTTAAAAGGTTTTTTAATATAGTCATCGTAGTAAATATTTAAATTGTCATAAGTAGACATGAAATGATCATTTGTAGCAATAAGGAGTATTTTACAATTAGGTTTGTGATATTTAACTTTTTTAATTAAGGGATAAAAGGGATTATTTAGGGAAGATTCAACAATTAATATATCTGGAGAATATTGAATAAAATGCTCCTCTCCTTCTCTAATGGTTGTTGCTTTTAGGGGAAAGAATCCAAAATTTCTTAAACTAGATTCAATAAAATTATTCTCCTCTCTATCCTTCCCTAGTATTAGAGCTACCTTTTCTGGTGGATTGACCATAATTAAGATAGTAGAGAGAATCTTTTACAAAGGCCTTACAAGTCTGTACAATTTTACATATCTTTTGGGGTTTACCTCAGATTAAAATGGGATATAATATACCTGATATGAAATACAGTATTGGACTAACAAATTCAAAGAAATCCCCTAGGAAAAGGACTTCTTCAAGACCTAAGTCTTTTGGAGTTATATCTGGAAATAGACTAAGTACACATAAAAGGATTAAAAAGATTACTAATAAGTTTTCTGGTAAAGGTAAGAAAAAGAAAGACAAGAAGACAGGGAAGAAGAAACAAATGACTTTGAAAAAGAAAAAGATTCTTTATGTAGCAGGTGGTACATTATTCTTTATAATCGCTGCTGGAATATTAGGTGTTGGTATATATTTAAAGAGTCTGCAAGAATCTCTTCCAAGTCCATCTGAATTGGTAGAGAGATCTTCTGACCAAAGTACTCAAATTTTAGATAGAGATGGAGAGGTCCTTTATACGATATATGGAGATCAGAATAGAGAATTTGTATCGATAGATGATATTCCTGAACATACTAAATGGGCTCTTCTTGCTGCTGAGGATGTAGAATTTTATCAGCACAAAGGATTGGACTACTTAGGTATTGCCAAAGCTGCAGTACAGAATGTTCTTCATAGGGAGATTGTTAGAGGTGCTAGTACAATTACACAACAGTTGGTCAAAACAACAATCCTCTACGATGTTTTAGGAGATGAGGCATATGCAGAGACATATTCTAGAAAGATTAAAGAGGTTTTAATTACAATGCAGGTTGAACAGTCTTTTACTAAGGATGAGATTCTTCAGATGTATATGAACGAGGTTGCATTGGGTGGTGTAAATTATGGTTTTCAAGCTGCATCTAATTCATATTTTGGAAAGGATGTTTCAGATCTTACTCTTGCAGAGAGTGCAATGTTAGCTGGCTTAATTGCAAGTCCAGGTTACTACTCTCCTTTGTATGGAATGGCTCCAGAATTGGCTGAAGTGAGACAAGACTTTGTATTAAACCAAATGCTTAAGTACAAAAATTTAACTGGTGTTACAGAAGAAGAGATAGAGGCGGCTAAAGAGGAGGAGTTGGTGTATAGGTCTACGGAGATAGATATAGATGCTCCACACTTTGTTTTTTATGTAAAACAATTACTAGAAGAAGAATTTACACCAGATCGTGTGGAAAGAGGTGGTCTTAAAGTTACAACAACATTAGATTCTTCTTTGCAGGAAATTGCAGAAGAAGAAGTAACAAAAGGTATTGCCGAGAGAGGATTAAGATATGATGTTAATAATGGTTCAATGGTAGTTATGGATCCTAATAATGGGGAGATTTTGGCAATGGTAGGTTCTGTAGATTACTGGAATATTGAAGATCCTAAAGTAGATGGTAATGTGAATGTTGCTGTAAGTCCAAGGCAGATGGGTTCTTCTATGAAGCCTTATGCATATCTTACTGCTTTTGACAGTGGATATGGTCCTTGGACAGAGGCTCCAGATATTAGTACTTTGAAATTTGGTACTTGGAAATTGAAAAACTGGGATAACAAGTATCAGGGACCAATGACCGCTAGAAAAGCTTTGGTCCATTCTAGAAATATTCCTGCTGCATATATTATGCAATTAATTGGAATAGATGCATTTATAGATACTGCAGAGAAGCTTGGGGTTACAGATCTTAGCGATAAAGCAGCATATGGCTTGAGTCTTGTTCTTGGTACTGGAGAAATTCCTTTGTTAGACCATGTAGCAGCCTACTCTGTTTTTGCTAATGAGGGTGTTAAGGTTGAAAAGAATGCAATATTAAAGGTTGAAGATTCTAAAGGAGAAGTTCTTTTCGAAAAAGAAGAGGATAAGGGGACTAGAGTATTTGATGAAAAATCCATATATGCTCTTAATTGGAGTTTGTGTGACTTGGGAGGTTTTAGTGATAGGCCATTTACAAATATGTATGTATTAAATGGTCAGAAGATGTGTGGTAAGACTGGTACTACAGATGGTCCTAAGGACCTTGTAGCTGTTTTGTATCACAAGAGTTTGGTTGTTGGAGTATGGGCTGGGAATAATAATAATGTAGAGGCTCCTGGTGCTTGGGCTACTACTGTGCCATTGCCAATTGCTAATGCATTTATGCAAAGAGTTGCAGACACATATAAACCTGGATCATATACTAGACCTGCAGGAATTCTCTCTACATCTGTGTGTGTAGATACAGGTGCTGTTCCAGATAAAGATACAGATTGTAAGAAGGAAAGGAGTATATATATTTCTGGTAGTGCTCCTCAAAATGATCCTCGAGAGGTAATACAGTTGTGTAAGGGAGAGAATTACATTCCTTCTAATTTAGAAGCAGCAATAACATATGGTTTAGTTGAGGAAAAAGTTGTTTTAGATTTTAATATTGAGAATTCATTACAACAGAATGCCTATGAGAAATATTTGAGAGAATCTAAGAGTTATAAATATTTAACAGAGATGCCTAGTGAAGCAGTTTGTGACTTGCCTCTTGGGCCGGATAATGCTCCAGTTGTGGAGATTACATCTCCTGCAGACGGTGCTTCTGTAGAGAGGGGTAGTACTATAGATATTTCTGGAAACTTTAGGGTATTAGAAAGTATTGCATCCCTATCCATTTCTGTAGATGGTATTGTAGTTTCTACAGATTACAATGCAGATAATACGTTTGTATATTCATATACAATTCCTGTTGGAATGGCATTAGGTAGTCATGAGATTACTGTCACAGCTGTAGATAACGAGGGTAAGAGTGATACAGAATCTTTGTATATTACAGTTATAGCTGCGACAGAAACAATATCTTTGTCAATTTCTTCTCCAACTAATGGGAGTACAGTAACAATACCTTTGTTAATTGAGGCAGATGTTACAGGTACTCCAGATAGTATTACTTTTCATATTGAAAAAGTTGGAGGTGGATATGCTACTCAGTCCTTAACAGACTTTGATGAAGCAGATGGTTGGAGTGCATCTTGGACAGATGCAGAGGCAACTAGTGGACAGTACAATATTAGTGCAACAGCAATAAAGGGGACATCTACATATATCAGTAATACGATAACGGTTAGTTACTAACCTACTCTATTTCAATCTTAAACTTGTTTTTTAATTGCTTTTCTACCTTCTTATATATCTTCTGGTAATCTTTCTCGTCCAAAGTCTTGTTGTAGTTTTGAATAGATAGTGTAAATGTAATCTTCTTAACTTTATCTGTTTCTTTCGCTTTATATATATCCAAACATTCTAATTTACTGTACAGATCTCTAGCATTAAGTAATTTGGATAGTTCATCCTCAATATCCACATATTGAACACCATCTGGTACGAGTAGGCATATATCTCTAGATATGGCTGGATATATTGGTTCTTTTACATACTTAGAAATCTTTTTACTAGAAACAATCTTAGAAATATTAATCTCAAAAGCGGAGGTATATACAGGTAATCCAAAGTTAACTTTAACTTCTGTAGATATATCTCCTAATATTCCAATTACATCGTTGTTTTCTTCATTTGTAATTACTGCAGAAGCATTTAAGTCAAAAGTATTAGAAATATTTTTAAGCCAAACAGATGCATTTTCTAAATTGTAATCCATTGCCAATGTATATTTTACTTTTTCAATTCCTAAACCATTAAGAACTTTTTCTAAATATCTCTTAGCCATGTAATATGAGGAACCGTCAAATCTTTTTTCATCTTTGTTGGCGTATATGAAGGATAGGTACCAGTTTTCTAATGGTAGTTCGTCATTATCTAAAACATCCTTTTGATGAGATATATTAGATTCAAACAAAGAAACTTCCTTATGTCCCTTGTTTAAATTCATAGATATCTTCTCTATTAAAGAAGGTATTAACGAAGGTCTCATATATTCTAGATCTGGAGATATTGCATTTTTAATGTGGTAGCAAATATTCGGATCTTGTTTTGTCTTTTTTAAAGTATCTGCACTAGTAAAGTTGTAAGTAATTATTTCATTAGATCCACTGTTACTTAAAATCTGAGATATTTTTTCTTTAGCTTTTAATATTAAAGGTGTCTTACTAGGTTTCATTTCAATGTTAGGCAAAGATACAGTTATCTTTTCATAGCCATATATACGGCCAATATCTTCGTATATATCTTCTGGAATTGAAATATCTTTTCTAAAGGTTGGTACATGTACAGATATATATCCATCTACTCCTTCTTTTGCCATTACGGAGTATTCTAAATTGGAAAGTATTTCTGCAACTTCGTCATATTCTAAATGAATACCTAAAACCTGGTTCATTCTGTTAATGTCAAAGGATATTGTTTTGGATTCTGTAGGAGAAGGATATATATCTATTACAGATGTTGCAACTTCTGAATTAGAAAGTTCTTCTAACATATTTACAGCTTTTATTAACACAGGCAAGCACATATTAGGGTCTTGAGAGCGCTTAAACCTATCTGAAGCATCTGTATTTAGTCCATGTTGCATAGATGTCCTTCTGATATTGAATCTGTCAAAATTAGCAGATTCTAGAATTACCCTTTTGGTATTTTCATCTACCTCTGTATCTATTCCCCCCATTACACCCGCTATTGCAATTGGATTGCTACTATCTGCAATTACTAAATTTCTGTCTGTTAATTCAATTACATCTCCATTAATTATCCTAATCTTTTCTCCATTCTTAGCCATTCTTACAACAATCTGCGCTTCATCTTCTTGTGCTAAGTCATGTTTAATTACTTTGTCGTAGTCAAAAGCGTGTAAAGGTTGTCCTGTAAGAAGCATTAAGTAGTTGGTAATATCTACAACATTGTTAATTGGCCTTAAACCACCTTTAATTAAAGCAACTTTAAGCCAAGTGGGAGATTCTGTAATTGAAACATTTTCTAATGCAATACCTACATATCTTTGACATACACTCTCTGCGTCATTTTCAATTTTTAATCTAAGACATTCTTTTTTAGGTTCTTTTAATTTTGTTTCAGATATCCATTCTGGAGATACAAATTGTCTCCCTTGTATTGCAGATATTTCTCGTGCAAGACCAATTATTCCAAAAAGATCTCCTCTGTTTGTAAGACCTTTGTTTTCAATATCTATGACTATGTCATCTAGTCCGTAATATTCTGCGAAAGGTTGTCCAATTTTTGCATCTGAGTCTAATCTCATTACCTTTGTATGATCTGGGCCTAGGTTTAATTCCTTTTCAGATGCCATCATGCCTTGAGATTCTACACCTCTCATATTTACAATTTTTATAATGAATTCTTCTTCGGAATATGGGATGGAAGCACCTGGTTTAAAGAATGCTACCTTTTCTCCTTCTTCTAATGTCTTGTCTCCTGCTACAACCTGTATTAGATCTTTCTCACCAATATCTAGTTTGTAGATTGCTAATTTGTCTGCGTCTGGATGGTTTTGTTTTTCTTTTATCTCCCCTACTACAACATTTTCATATTCCTTAGATATATCTTCTACTTCTTCAATGTTGCAGATCTTCTCAGAAATTTCTTTAACTAATCTTTCTGTATCTAATTCTACTTTTGTAAATTGTTTTACAATGCTAAGAGGTAATTTCATCTTTAAAACATTTGTAAGAAATTAATATCTCCTGATCTAAGGTCTCTAATATCTTCGATTCCCTTCTTCATTATTACTAGTCTGTCTACTCCTACTCCCCATGCAAAACCACTATATTCTTCAGGATCTATATTCGCAGCTTTGAGGACTTCGGGATTGATCATGCCACAGCCCATTAGTTCGATCCATCCAGATTGGC
>Ga0272443_10002702_pt1 | contig 22082 bp, 20 predicted proteins | sample SSMAcet12_FD_193581 | JGI IMG/M metagenome (GOLD analysis project Ga0272443, IMG submission 193581) | Marine sediment archaeal communities from Little Sippewissett salt marsh, Falmouth, MA, United States - SSM-Acet-12 | ecosystem: Environmental > Aquatic > Marine > Wetlands > Sediment ...
CTTGGTATATTTCAAAATTGATAAAATCCTGCCCCTTGTCATCGCAGAAACTGATATGTGAAGCCCCCATGAAGGCAAAAAGTCATGTAAAAAGGGCTAAGAAGTCCCTTTTTTGAAGAATATCATTGTTCGAGATGACATTTTAGTCACCAGGTTTGATCCTTGGGCCCTAAAAAATGTTGAAGCCCGAATGACGCCAATTCATGAGCCTGTCACCCCGGTCTTTGATCTTTTAATCCGCCAGAGGCGGACGAGTCCGCCACAATACCGGCGGACAAGGGTTTATTCCCCGCCGCTTGCGGCGTTTCATTGCTTTTATAGATACCCCGCTGATCTGCGGCGGGGGAGTCCATTCCGGCAATTGATGACGGATAAGGAGGCTCTCCATGAATATTCCAAAGAGAAGACTCGGTAAATCCGGCGCCGAAGTGACCATTCTGGGCCTCGGTGGAGAAGGGGTCCTCAGGACGTATGGCTATGAAGACCAGTCTTATAGACTCATTAATCACGCCATCGATCTGGGCATAAATTATTTCGAATCAGCGCGCGCCTATTCTGGCAGTGAAGCCTATTATGGCTCGGCCCTTGGAGAGCGGAGAAAGGACCTCTTTCTCACCAGCAAGTCGCATGCGAGGGATAAGGCAGGGGCCCTGGGCCATTTGCGAGAAACCCTGAGCAATATGAATACGGACCATCTTGACCTGTGGCAGGTCCATGATGTGAGAACCGAAGCGGATATTGCTCAGATATTCGGCCCCGGGGGTGCTGTCGAAGCCTTCGCGGAAGCAAGACAGAAAGGGCTGGCACGGTTCATCGGGGTGACCGGTCATCAGGACCCCCTCATCTTGAGGCGGTGTATTGAGACCTTTGACTTTGACACGGTGCTGCTTCCTGTAAATCCAGCGGAACCCGCACATAAAAGCTTTATCGATGGGGTGGTGCCTCTCGCCATGGAGAAGAAAATGGGCATTATCGGAATGAAGACCTATTTCAGGGGATTTGCCAAACGGGTGCCCGGATTCAAAGGGTTGGCGCCATTTTTTCGTTTTGCTCTTTCACAACCGGTCAGCACGGCGGTCATCGGCTGTGATAATATACGGCAATTGGAAGAAAACGTCAGGTTTGCAGAATCATTTCAGCCAATGTCTGAAAAAGAGATGATGGCTTTAATAGAACACATTTCACCCTATGCGAAAGAGCTCATGTACTATAAGTCTTGAGCCGGCGGGGCCGTAAATCAAACAAGGCCACCCTTATTAAATAGAACCATAAATGGGAGGTAAAGCCAATGAAAGAAAAACGCAGTCTTCATTTAAAGGTGCAAGAGCTCGTCGATTGTTATGCTACCTCAGATCCCCTCAAGGAGATGTCTGTTATTGACAAAGAGGAGGATCGGGAAGAGGCGGCATTAAAATGGATTGCACTGGCGGTTCTTCACGGAATCAATGCCAATGTGGATGAGATTCGTATTTCAAGATCAGTCGATGGAGACGTAAAGGTCTCGGCGAAGTATCGGAAAACAAAACTTCCCAGTCCTGGCGCCGATATTGGAAATAAGATCATCGAAACGGTTCGTGAGATTACACACATTGAAGGGGATAAAGGGAAAATACCCCTCGCACTGGGTATTCGAGATGAAAGTCTCGAACTCGGTATCAAAGTGAAGCGCAAGGATGATGATGAAACAATAAAGTTCAAATTTCCTGAATAGCATTGCACAAAGCGTGGCTGCCCGGTGAGCACGATTCTGGTCTGGAGCGTTGAAATTGAGGCCTTAACTCGGGTCTTTCTTTGTGATGCACGGTGGGTTTAGCGTTGACGTGCGCGGTAAAATCACCTATGTTCTAAACCGGAAAAAGCGTTTTCATGATGAACCGAGACCCAAAGGGTGCCTCTGGATTTCTCATTTTCAAAGGTAAATGCTTTTTTATTAGATGGCCCGTGCGTTAAGGAACCCCCGCAATCGAGATCATTTAACCCGGATTGTGCAGATTTCCCTGCTGCGGACTAAAAATACCCGCTGTCCCGCATAGAGGGATTTCCCGGTTTTTGTTTTTTGACATATTTAGAAGTATCCTGCGTCACAAAATCGCTCCAATTTCGCATTACACTGTGGTGTTCTGCATCTCGCTATCCCGACACGTCGGGACACAATCCGGGTTAAAGGACGTTCAGACCTGTTTTAAGGGCAAGAAGGCAGACTTGGTGACGGCCAAAGCGTCGTAAGAAGCGTTTTCCGTCAAGAAAGGATAAACGCGCATGCGGATCGCAATCATCGGTGCAGGCATTTCGGGACTGGTATCGGCCTATCTATTGAGCCAGGATCATGAGGTCGTTGTTTATGAGGCCAAGGACTACATCGGTGGGCATACCCATACGATCGATGTGGCGGCGGACGGAATCACGTATCCTGTTGATACGGGCTTTATCGTTTTCAACCAGACGACCTATCCCAATTTTGTAAAGCTTCTCGAGCAATTGGGTGTTTCCTGGCAGCCATCGAAAATGAGCTTCAGCGTCCGCTGTGAGAGAACCGGTCTTGAATATAGCCCCACCTCCCCAAATGCCCTGTTTGCGCAGCGCCTCAACCTGGTTCGCCCGGCCTTTTTGCGAATGCTTTTGGACATCTTTCGGTTCCGGAAAAGATCTGGAGACCTGATCCAATCCCAGGACAATGAGACGACACTGGGCAAGTATCTCATGACGCAGGGTTACTCAAAATGGTTCAAGCAATATTTTATTGTCCCTATGGGATCGGCCATCTGGTCCACCGATCCGAGTCGGTTTGAAGACATCCCTGCCCGTTTTTTTGCCGCCTTTTTCCACAATCACGGTTTTCTCCAGGTGCGAGACCAGCCCCAATGGCTCGTGATTCAGGGGGGGTCGAGGCAATATGTCAAAAAGCTCATCGCTCCTTTTCGGAACAGAATCCGTCTCGGATGTCCTGTTCAATCGATTTTTCGTCGTGAAAACCACTGCGAAGTGACGCCTCGCGATGGAGACGCCGAACAATTCGACCAGTGCGTCATAGCGGCCCATAGCGACCAGGCACTTTCCATGATAGCTGACCCCACAGAAAAGGAAAAATCCATCTTGAGTGCCATTCCGTATCAAAAAAACCTTACAGTTCTTCATACGGACGCCGGCGTTATGCCTCGTCACAGGTCTTGCTGGGCGAGCTGGAATTCATTTATTCCCAGGGAAACCGGCCAGGCGGTCACGCTGACTTACAACATGAACAGCCTTCAGAGTCTTCAGGCGCCTGTAAATTTTTGTGTGAGCCTTAACCAGGAAGAAGCCATCAAATCTGATAAAGTTATTAGAAAGATGACCTATCATCATCCCGTTTACACGAGCCGAGGATTTGCTGCTCAAAAGCGTTTTCAAGAGATCAGTGGAAAAAACCGGACCCATTTTTGTGGGGCCTACTGGGGATATGGGTTTCATGAAGATGGCGTCAAAAGTGCGCTCGCTGTGTGCAAATCCTTCGGAAAGAGCCTTTGATATGAAAAGCTGCATATACTATGGAAGGGTCAGACACCGGCGGCTTACACCTGTCGTCAATGTATTTCAATACCGCCTCTATTTGATGTACCTTGATTTGGCGGAATTGCCCAATGTGTTTGACATACATCCTCTCTGGTCCGCAGAGCACGTCAATCTGGCCTATTTTCGAAGAAAAGATCACCTCGGGCAGCCTCACATCCCCCTCGATCGGGCCGTCAGGGATCTGGTGGAAGAAAAATTGGGCAGGCGCCCAAAGGGCCCGATTCGAATGCTGACTCATTTGAGATACTTCGGGTATTGCTTCAATCCCGTGAGTTTTTATTATTGCTATGACCCCATGGACAGCCAACTTGAGAGCCTTGTGGCCGAGGTTCACAATACACCATGGCTTGAAGAGCATTGCTATGTGTTCGGGGAGGACATGAATGTGCACCCGCATTCGACCTGGAAACAATACCGCTTCGACAAGGCCTTTCATGTTTCACCCTTTATGGAGATGGATATTCGCTACGACTGGCGATTTCATGTGCCGGGTGAAGCGATCCACGTTCATATGAATCTCACCACCGGAAAAACCAAACGCTTTGATGCCACCCTTGATTTGAAAAGGGAACCAATTACAAGGCGTTCTCTCACACGGGTTCTTTTGGTCTATCCTCTCATGACATGGAAGGTTACAGCCATGATTCACCGTCAGGCGCTCAGACTCAAACTCAAGGGGGCCCCTGTTTATACACATCCAAAAAAAGCGCGGTCTGCAAATACCTGGGTGAAAACATGAAGGCAACCATCCGATCTGTGGAGAAGCGGTTTTCGGAAAAATCGGATTCCGCCCCCTTTTGTGGAGCGGCCAGAAAAATTCTCTTTTCCATCCTCAAAAGGCTTAAAAGGGGACAGATCCATATCCTGGAAGCGGATTTGCATCTGACATTCGGGCAGATAACGGATGATACGTCCCTTGAGGCATCTGTGAGCGTTTTTCATCCCGGCTTTTACAATCGCATTGTTTTCGGAGGCAGCGTGGGCGCCGGGGAGGGCTACATGATGGGACTTTGGGCCACGGACGATTTGACTACGCTGTTCCGCATTTTTCTCCTCAATCAGGAGCTTTTTGAGGGTCTGGACAAGCGATGGAGCAGACTGGCGGCCCCGGCCTATAAAATCGTCCATGCCCTGCGTCGGGATACCAGGAAAGGGAGTCTCTCCAACATCTCCGCCCACTACGATCTGGGAAACGACTTTTATCAACTTTTCCTGGATGAAACGCTGACCTATTCCTGCGGTATTTTCGAAAAAAAGACCAGCACCATGAAAGAGGCCTCCCTGGCCAAGTACGATCGCATATGCAGAAAACTTGCATTGAAGTCATCGGACACCGTGCTTGAGATCGGTACAGGCTGGGGCGGATTTGCCATTTTCGCCGCGGGGCAGTATGGCTGTCACGTGACCACAACCACCATTTCAAACGAACAATATAGACTGGCGCAGGAGCGTATCGAAAAGGCGGGCCTCAGAGACCGCATCCATGTCCTTTTCGAAGACTATCGCGATTTGAAGGGTCGCTTTGACAAATTGGCCTCCATTGAAATGATCGAAGCGGTGGGACATCAATATCTGGGAACTTTTTTTCGAAAGTGCAGCGATTGTTTAAAAGAAGATGGGATGATGCTGCTTCAGGCCATCACCATCGCAGACAGCGTCTTTGAGAAACACAAGAACACCGTTGATTTTATTAAGCGTTACATCTTTCCGGGAAGTTGCATCCCTTCCATTGCCGCTATGAGCCGTGCAGTCGCGCGGGGAACCGATTTGAAGATCGACCATCTGGAAGACATCACCCCAAATTATCCCAGGACCCTTCGGGCATGGCGATCCCGATTCTTTGAAAACATCGAACAGGTCAAGGCGCTCGGGTACCCCAACGCCTTTATTCGAATGTGGGAGTTCTATCTCTGTTACTGTGAAGCGGGGTTTCAGGAACGCTACCTCGGCGATGTTCAGATGCGGCTTATCAAGCCCATGTGCCGGCAGGCGCCCATCCTGCCCCACTTAGGGGATGAAAAACAAAGCTCGTTCATGGTTTCTTGAGCCGGTAATGGGAGACCAACCATTCCTGCCCTTTTGCGTATCCCCAGAGCTCAGCACAGGCCATGAAAAAGACTCGCCATCGCTGGAACCATCGCTTGGCTTTTGAGGGGCCGTAAACACCGGATAAGACGGCCATAACATCATCCCGGTGGCTATCCAGATTGGAAAGCCAGGCTTCGGCGGTTTTCATGTAGTGTAATCCACTCAAGGCCCAGTGCTCTTCTAGGTGGAGGTCATTCTGAAAATAGAGCATGAGATCATCCGAGGGCATCATACCGGCCGTGAAAAAATAGCGTCCCATCCAGTTGCGGGAACCTTCCGTCTCAAAGAGATAGGCAAATTTCTTGTGGGTGAAGATATGGACAAACAGTTTTCCTTCCGGTTTGAGCCATGTTGAGACGTTATGGATCAATTTTTCCCAATTCCGCATGTGTTCGAACATTTCAATGGAAAGGACACGATCAAATCGTTGATTCGTCTTCATTTGATTCATGTCGGATGTCATGCTGTGGATATTGGTGAGACCTTTATCAGAGGCGCTTTTCCGGATGAAATCGATCTGGTTTTGAGCATTGGATACGGCCAGCACCCTGGCATTCGGGTACTGTTCGGCGATCCAGAATGTGAGGGAGCCCCAGCCGCAGCCCAAATCCAGGATCTCCATACCGTCTTCAATTTCAGCCCGCCGGCAATACAGAGAAAGCATGGCTTCCTCCGCCATATCCAAATTTTCTACGCCTTGTGGCCAGTAGCAACTGCTGTATTTCATGCGCCGACCCAGGACCTTCCGAAAAAAGTCCGGAGGGATCTCATAGTGCTGCTCCTTGGGTTTATCGGTTTGAAGGGCGATGGGACTCCGGCCAAGTTGAGCGATGAATTGTCGCCTGGTCTGGCACAAGGTCTCCACATCTTTCCGGCCCTCTGTCAAGAGCCGCACACGGTCCAGCCTCCGGATGCCCAGACGGATCCATGTATCAGGAATAAGGGACCGCTCCGTCATTTTAATCAGGAGGCTCATGTTTTTTTCCTCCCCGGAAACCATGGAAAAAATGCGCTCGTGTTCTCCTTATAGGCCCGGTAGGCCGGCCGTTTTTCCACAATGGTTTTCTCTAAAAGGCTCACTCCGGACACCCTGAGCAATAGAAATGTGATGATGACAGGGCTGATGATGGTCCAAATACCATGGGGCGTGGAAAGGGCGATCAAAAAGAGCCCCCACCAGATGAGGGATTCTCCAAAATAATTGGGATGACGGGTGTAGGCCCAAAGACCTCGGTCCATGACCTTGCCCCGATTGCCGGGATCGGCTTTGAAGCGGTAGAGTTGAAAGTCGGCGGTGGCCTCAAAGACAAAACCAATAGCCCATATTAAAAAACCGACGCCCTCAAGCCAGCCGAGTTCCGCGGGCTTCGAAGTGAGCTGGCCGGCCTGAACGACAAGGGAAATGGCCCAGAGAAGGAGGCCCTGAAGACCGAATACAGTGAAAAGACTCACCCACCAATAATTTTTGCCATACTGGTTCCTCCAGGTCTGATAGCGACGATCTTCTCCCTTTCCTCTGTTTCTCAGACCGATGTAGATGGCAAGCCTCAACCCCCATATGGATACGAGAAGCGCTATGAGCAGTTTCCTGAAAAAGTAGCCTTCAGCCCGAAAAAAGGTCATCCAGGCAATAAGCACGAAGCCCAACCCCCAAAAGATGTCCGCGATGCTGGCATCTTTCAATATCAGACTGAAAATCCAGGCGCAGATCATGAAACCTATTATAGCGGCAAGATTAAATCCCATAATCGTTATTGCGTTGTTAACCATGGTTTTCTCCCTTGTAGTTGTGGTTCTTTCATCGCTTTTTTAACCCCCTATGGGATGACACGACCGGGGTTGAGTGGGTCTTCAACCGTGAGGCCCTTTTTTTGATCGGCAATAGCGCCTCTGATCTCCTTATGAATCCGGCTGTTGATGGGATAGGCAAAGACAATCACAAGCGCCAATAGATTGCATAGAGATGGAATCAGGGCATAGAGAACCCTGAGCATCAGAATGACTTCTTCCGACTGGGTCCCGGCGGGTTCATAACCTGCGGCGCCAAGCAGAGGGAGCGCGATACCGATCCCCAGCGCAGCCGCCAGCTTTTTGGTTATGGACCAGAGGCCGATATACTGTCCTTCACGTCTTTCACCTGTCAAGAGTTCGTCATAATCAATCACATCGGCCTGCATGGCCGAGGGGATGGCGACGGTCGCTCCGAAACCGATGCCGGAAAAAAAGACCAGAATGCCGTAAATCAAGGCGTCTCCGGGTCCCAGAAAAAAACACCGACAAAGGCTCCTGTGTTGATGACCATTGACAGTATCCATGCATATTTTTTGCCTGTTCGCCTGGCCAGAAAAACCCAGCCCGGGAGGAAAGCGATACCGGTTACAAAATAGAGCGCCAGAAAGAGGTCCGCCAGTTTTGAATGAAGGACATATTCTACATAAAAAAGAATCAGGGTGGCCGGTAGGTTGCTGCCAAACGCGGCGACCGTGTAGGATACGAGCAAAATCATAAACGGTCGATTCCGCAGTACCAGCCCGAATCCAATACCGAGGCCACGCCGGATCGGTTCAGCATGCCCTGTTCTTTCCCGAATGGAGGCAACGCACCACCAGCAGAAGGCCACGACCAGTGGGGCGTACACCGCCGAAATCCAGAAGAACTTGGTTCGTTCTCCCGCCGGAGTCGGGGAAAGACTGAGGAATTGGGAGACCAGAGCGGGGGAGCTGGCTGCAACTAAAGTGCCGGCGATAAGTGCCCCGTCTCGCCAGCCGAACAGGGCAATTCGTTCGTGGTAATTAAAGGTGATTTCGGGCCCCAGGGACTCATAGGGAACTTCCACGAAGGTCCAGAAGAGAAAGACACAGAAAATCCAGGTTCCGAACCAGATGGTTTCAAAGATCGGGGACTGATCCGGTGGATTAAAAAGAAAAAAGATTGAAAGGGCGAGCACAACAGCCCCGGCGGCCAGGTAGGGGCGTCTCCGACCAAAACGTGTTCTCGTTCTGTCTGAAATATATCCGATGACGGGATCGGTGACCGCATCAAAGAGTCGCACTCCCAATATGAGATACCCCAGAATCGCGATGTGAATTCCGACGACATCGGTGTAGAATTTGGGTATATATACATAAATAGGAATGCCCACAACGGCCAAAGCGAAGGCAGGCGCGGCATAAGCCAGACGTTTGGCTGTCGGTACATTTTTTTTTAGTCTTTCCCCCATCCGTTTCGACCCGAAGTCTTTTCGGTTTGCTGCCTACCCGTTTAATAAAGGGCCCGGTGTCTTTTGCCGACAGATGTTACATAAGCCTTTTTTTTAAATCATACATTAAGTCCTTTTCTATGAAAATCAAATAAAGAAATGGGCCATGCCATTGCGCCTCCATTCCAAGCGAAGCATCCTTTTTAAAAGATCAATGGGATTGAGTGGATACCTATGATTCTCACGGTAAAAAAATTAATCTCATCGTGGGTTGCTTCAAATGTTGACTTGAAAGGCGAAATGATTAAAACTGCTTTTTAAGTTCATTGATTTAAAACCTGTTTGAGGGGGCGGTCTTCGAGTTTAGCTGACTTTATTGAGAAAAATTTTAAGATTTGGACTGAGACTTTCATAGCATTAGCAGACACAACCATCATCTGTCCAATAAAATCGATGCTCTGATTTCCGCGCGAGATATTTTCAGAATGGCCCGGGGCCTGTCATTGGAAATGCTTTTATCGGAGAATGAAATGAAAGCCAAGGAGTTCACGAGAAATTAAACAATCCCCCTTAGTGTGACCCCGTTTGTGGTGTTTCTGACTGAGATGACTTGAACCCTTGAGCGTTTGAAAAGAGCCATGGGGTCTTGAACAAAGGGATCATCAGAATGGAAATCAGCCGACAGGTCGGAGGATCAAGAACAGGAAGGGCCAGGACAGGGTTTTCTTTACAGAGAAAGGGCTGGCGCCATGATGAATGAGAAGCGTTTTTATGTTGTGCTGCCGTTATTAACGGTCCTCGTGTTCAGCCTGGCTCATGGCTGGGCATGGGGAAGAACTCAGGTCTTTACCGGAAAGGCCTTTGACGAAAATGGCGCTCTGGAATACATTGAAGAACACACCATCACCTATGAAGGAGCTTATGTGCGCAATAGCCTTACGACCTATTTTGATGCGGACAAGAGCGTTATCGGATATTTACAGACAGACTACATGCCATTACCCCAGTTCTGCAGCTACACCTTTCGGGACCTCCGAAGGCAATACACGGATGGCGTCCGGGTTGAAACTGATCAAATTTGTTTGTTTCGCAAAGAGGGACCTGAGGCTGAGGAGGAGACCCATTGTCTTCCAAAAGACGAAAAACAGATTATCGGGCAAGGTTTTCATCATTTCATTATCAGGCATCTTGAGGCCATTGTTGAGGGTGAGGTCTTTCACGTCAAACTTGTCCTGCCATCTCGATTTGATCAATTAAATTTTAGAATAAGAAAGAAGGAAATCAAGGGCAAAAATATATTGATACGCCTCGAAATCAATAATTGGTTCCTCCGCCTGTTTTCACCCCACGTTGACGTGGTTTATGAACGGAAAACCGGTCGTCTCATACGCTATGAAGGAATATCAAACGTTTCAGATGCCTCGGGTCGATTCAAAAAGGTTCGAATCAATTATTTCGATTAGCCCTTTTCCCGTAAACTGAACACCCTGTTTTCAACAAACTTACAACCCGACGGATTGACCGCTCGGCCTCAAAAAGGAGAACATATCATGACTTGGATACAGTTCATGAAAGCCTATTTACTGACGTTGCTGGTATTTCTGGCTGTGGATTTCATTTGGCTGGGTTTAATTGCCAAGGGATTCTATCAAAGACATCTCGGGGGTTTTTTCAGTGACGAGGTGAATTGGGCCGCTGCGTTTCTGTTTTACTTGATTTTTATTTTTGGTATGATGATTTTTGTTATTTTCCCGGCACTTAAGGCCAATGCCGCAACCCACGCCTTATTGCTGGGGATTTTGTATGGCCTGGTCACTTACGCAACGTATGATCTGACGAATCTGGCGCTCCTTAAGGATTGGCCGAAAATCATCGTTGTGGTGGATATCCTATGGGGAATGGTGCTGAGCGGTGTGGTTTCCATAGCGGGATACTGGATTTCCAAATGGCTTTCGTGAAAGAACACACCTCAATAAAGACAGATTCAACACGGGACCGAACGATCAAAATCCGCTTTTTTGCCCCCTGTGAGGAATTTTGACATGCCAAGTGTATTGCTGACAACCGTCTGTCGCCCCTTCGGAGGGAAGGGGGAAGGGGACTCTGTCGCGGCCGAATTATTTCATGCCCAGGTGACGCGTAGCCAGGGTATTTTCAGTTATCGTCAGGTCATTCGATGCTGGGGGCTTGATTACATCGCGGAGAATATTGAGGCGCCTGCGGTCGTGCTTCATTACCCCTCGGAACGTGAATTTGTCCGTGAAATCCGGGCCCGACGATATGATTATATCGGTATCAATTTTGTTGTGGCCACATTCCATAAAGTGTGCCGGATGGCGGAAATCATCCGTCGACACTCACCCCGGTCAAAGATTATCCTCGGGGGCTATGGAACTGTCCTTTCTGATGATGTTCTGGGTCCCTTCAGCGATTTGATCTGTCGGGAAGAGGGGATCCGGTATATGCGAAGACTCCTGGGAGAGAACGGAAACGGATCTATCCGTCACGCCTACACCCCCATCGAGTCGCCGCGGGTTTATTCTTTTCCGCTTAAGACGAAGGTGGCACACATTACCGGCGGACTCGGCTGCCCAAACGGTTGCGACTTTTGCTGCACATCTCACTTTTTCAAGCGACAATACATCCCCTTCATCAGAAGCGGCAGGGAACTTTATGACACCATGCGGCTGATGGAGCAGGCGGCCCGGGAGGCCGGTGATACCCTCAGCAGTTTCATCTTCATTGACGAAGACTTTTTCATCCATGAGAAGCGGGCCCGGGAATTCCTGACCTGTGTGCGGGAAGGGGGTGTCTCATCGTCAATTATGGGGTTTGGCAGTGTGCGCGGTCTGTCGCAATTTACGCCCGATGAGATTGCAGAGATGGGTTTTGATGTCATCTGGACCGCCTTTGAGGGAGTGGCGTCGGGTTACAAGAAACTTCAGGGAAAAGGGCTCGATGAGCTTTACAGAGATCTCAGAGCCCGCGGTGTCGCCATCCTGTCCTCCATGATCATCGGTTTTCCTTATCAGGATCGTTCAAAAATTTTGGATGAATTTCGGCAACTCACGGAACTGGGTCCTTCGCTCTGGCAGATCCTGATCTATTTTGCGTTTCCGGGAACCCCGTTGTATAAAAAAGTTATAGAGGAGAACCGCTATCTACCGGCCTACCAAAACCACCCGGATTACCGGAAATTTGACGGGTTTTCCATGCACTTCAAACACGCTCACTTCTCACCGGAGGAACTGGAAACACTTCAAAAAGAATTGTACCATAAATGTTTTGAACTTCTCGGGCCGTCTATGGTACGCGTTTTGAGGGCCTGGTTCGACGGATACCAAAACATGAAGGATTCCGCAAAGCCGTTGTTGCGTGATCGGGCGAAGCGAATGCGCCGGTATGTCCGGGACGCCTTACCAGGGATTTATCCCGCAATTCGTTTTGGACCCAACCGGGAACGAAGAGCAGAGGCGAGACAGTTTTTAAAGGAAATCGTACAGGAGCTCGGACCTCTTTCTGTCAAAGAGCGCCTGCAGTGCTGGGGCACCATGCCCCTGTCAGCCTGGACATGGATGACAGAAAAATTTGGTCTATTCCAGCAGCCGCGGCTCCTGAGAATCGAACACCGTTTTGGACCTCAACATGAAACAAGTGTCAGACAGACACTCTGAGTGGTTTGTTCCGAAATTTGGGCCTCGCCGTTTTCGCGTGGCAATCGGCCTCCTGTTTTTACCCTACACCGGAATGGTCCTTTCTTTTGCCGTAATCGGGTCTGTTTTGGCTGATGAAATTCACCGAGTGAGACTGGCTGCCATCGTGCTTGTTTATTTTCTGGGTCTGGGAATCGCAGCCCACGCCCTGGACGCTTTGGGCGGAAAGGGTGTGAAACCTTGGGGCAATGCGTTTAGCAGGAAAAAATTGTGGCTTCTGGCCATGGGATCCCTGGTTTCGGCTTATGGCCTTGCATCGTATTTCATGATTTTATATGTCCCCCTGCTATGGGTAATTGCCGTCTTAGAAGGTTTCTTCGTTTTTGCCTACAACCTGGAGTGGTTCAAAGGAAAATTTCACACCGATGGCTGGTTCGCATTCTCGTGGGGATTTTTGCCGGTTTTGGCCGGATATATTATGCAGACCAACCGCCTCAGCGTTGGGGTGCTGATAGTGGGATGCTCCACATCACTTTTCAGTCTCATCGAAATTAAGATCTCACGCCCTTATAAAGAGCTGAAACGCGGTTCGCACTTGCTATCGGGATATGAGGCGCAATTGATTGAACGGTATGAAATTATTCTGAAGAGCGTTAGCATTGGCGTTTGCCTGCTGGGAGTGGGACTCGTGTATTGGCGGTTGATCGGATAATTCATTAAGAAGAAAAGAAGCGATGTTCGAAAGTTTTGAACACTATTGGGAAAGCCGCAAACCCTATCTGGATGAGGCCCTGAGGGTGCAGCTCGTCAAACTTCTTCACCCTGTCCCCAAGAGCAAGTCCGCGGCCCTGCATATGGCACTGGACGGTGGGAAGAAGCTTCGGGGAATTCTCCTCTGCATGATTACCGAAGACCTGGGGGGTGAATGGAAATCGGCGCTTTCAAGGGCTGTTGCAGTAGAAATGATTCAGGCCGCCACGTTAATCCATGATGACTTTGTAGACCAAGATCGAACGCGGAGAAATATGCCTGCCGTCTGGACCCTTGAAGGTGCTCGAGAGGCCGTGCTTATAGGCGATGTCATCTTTGCGTCCGCCATTCACCTGATGAGTGAGACCGGCAGGGAAGACGGGCTTGTCGTCTCGCGGGCCATTGCGCAGATTTCCAGAGGGGCCCTGATGGAGCCGGGCGACCCCTCTGCATTCATTGAACAGATGACATCCAACAGCTGGAGGGACAATCACTATGAAAAGATCATCCATCTCAAGACGGGTGTGTTGTTTGAGGCGGCTTGTGAGCTTGGCGCCATTTCGGCCGGAGTGAATGAAGAAATTCGGCTAAAGTGCATGCGATACGGATCCCTTATTGGAGAGGCCTACCAGATGGCTGATGATGTTAAGGAAATCAAGCAGCATCTCTTACAGAGGCGAATCAGCGCTCAACAGATGGCGCTTCTTGCGCCTGCGGTCCTCTATTTTGATAAGGAGGCATTTTTATTTATCCGGCCCATTTTGTTGGAAAGGACTTTTGCAATTGTTCAGCGGTTTTGGGAATGCCTGCAGTCAACGGTGGATCTCATGGAGATGGAGATCCAGCATCGATTGGATCTGGCAGTTGCCGAGATCCGTGAGGTCTTACCAGAGAAGGGCCATACCTCGATCGGCATCAAGGCGCCTCAAGAACTCATTGCCATGTTTAACCTATCTTAGGTTTTTTCATAGGGTTATGGATGGCGGAGCCTTGGGGCTCAGTTTTTGCTCTTGGCCGATACGATGGTGGCGAAACCCAGGGTGAGACGGTCAATGCGGATGTTTACAAAGCCGTGCCTGTCAAGCGATGAAATAAGATCCGTGACCCAACTGCTTTGCCTGATGTAATCCTCAAGTTCATAGAAAGCCTTTTCCCATTGAGGGAAACCGAATCGACCAAAGGTTTGCATCATACGGAAATAGATCCCGAGACTGCAGGCTACAATACGATTCCTTGGATAAGTGAAGTCATGCATGATCAGAAGACCCCCCTTTCGAAGCATTTTCTTTGCGCCTCGAATCAGCTTCCCCATTTCCGCATATTTGGAAAGGTATGAGGAGGTTATACAATCAAATCGATCTCTTAAAACCACATCCTCCGCTCGACCGATGATCAATTTTACATTGTCGAGCCCAAGTGCCTTGGCCTTTTTCGCAGCCAGAGAGATATAGTCCTGATGCAATTCAACACCAATCACCCGGCTGGTGGGAAAACGGCGGGCCATGCGGACAGTCAGGATGCCGGTTCCACAGCCTTGATCAAGAATACATTGCACAGCGCGGGGAATTTTATCGATGATCCTCTTCTTCCACCACCAGTCCAAGCCGAGGGTCCAGAAATGGACGGTGAGATTGTAAGTAGAGGCGGTTCCAGCAAAAAAACGGTGAGCGGCATCCAACCCTGACCGCGGATAGAATTTGACATGGGTTTCTTTAGGGCTTTTTGACTCGGACATGGCGTTATCGGAGGTTTTTGAGAAGCGATGTGGCGTCTGCGACTCCTATTCGCATTCCCATTCTTCTTGAATTGTTCTTGAGTACCCTTGCATCACGCAGACCCAGAGCGCTGCCTTTTAGGAGTTTATCCACAACGCGGCGTTCTTCTTCCATCCAGCCGAACTCACGGAGCACGGCTTTTTCATATCCCTGAGGATCGTCCCAGTGCTTCAAAAGCAGTTTAACGGTGAGCATCCCTGTTAAGATGCCATCACCGGCCAATGGCGCGACGCATCCAATGGATTCTCCGACACCCCAGACGCCTTCAGGAGGTCCGCTGCACACAAAGGGCCGGGCCGGTCCAGGACCGGTGAGTCGAATCCTTGCGCTACAATCACACACCATTTTCATTCCATTCCGTTTGAGCCACCCCAGGGATCCAAGAAGCGCCGCAGGGTCTTTCGAAAGACTGCCGCACCCGATATGATAAGTTTCATTGGACAAAGGGAAACACCAGGCATAACCCACACCGCCCAATCGGATTTGGTTTTCAAGCCGTCTTTCTGATTTTACCCTGTACTGAATACAGGGAAGTAGCAGGTCTTTTTTAATGGGGGGCAAAAAGGCGCGAGATAAGCCGGTCGCGTCAATGACCCGATCGTAGCGGGTGATGTCCGGTGACTCATTTTTGACCCGGGCTCCACGAAGCATGTCCTTTATCAACCTGGGTTTGTCAAAGGTCATCAGATCGGCATCAATCTTGACTTCATCTATCCAGACATAATCGGGCCTGTGCAGAATGTAGTCCATCGGGTTCAAGTCGCATTCCCCCAATAATCTAAGGAAACCTTTTGAAGTGCCCCACGCACAGGGCGTAAGCCCGCATTTTGTTCTATTCGGGAGATCGAACAGGTCCACATGAAAGCCTCTCAATGCGAGGATCCTGTAAAGATAGGCGCCCGCGATGCCGGTGCCTGCAATGGCAATATTGGAACTCCCTAAACGGATTTCAGCGCCCAACCCCATCTCCATTTCAAATTATGACGGCTTCGTAAAAAGCCCAACTGCACCGTTACGCTTCATCTTTCTTCATTTCAGCGCACTGTAAGTATGCCTCATTCCTCAAGATTCGAAAGCCTTGCATTTGGCGCTTTTTACTGTGCCGTCTAAATGATGACTTTTTACGAGTCCATCAAATTATAGCTTTCGGAATTTCTGTTTGACATACGAACTTTTTGCACAATACGTGTTCATCTCGTTCCTCGTGCGGGCTGTCGACTCAAAGTTTTTTGGGTAAAAAAGGATTCCGCTTCATGGCTTTGGTGAGTATAAAATCTAACAAGCGTATCAGATTCCGCGGGCATAATTTCGGGTGAGGCACCCGGGGTTCCCATGCCCTCGATTAAGCGATGCCCAAATAGCTGTTTTCGCCAACGGCAGGGCTGCTTCATTAATCATAACCCTTCACAAGGGTCTCTTTATAGTGACAGGTCTTGCAGCTGTTGATGAATTTAAACCTTTCCGATAGTCGCTGGTGCTTCGCGTGAACATCTTCCAGGGGAGTGAATTTTCGTAGCCGAGGGATTCCGCGTTCTCCCTGGTGGCAACCATAGCAGGTCTTCATTGCTTCATGCCAGAGCTGCGACGCCTTGGCACTGTTCTTTTCTTCTACCGCCTGTGGAAGGCGGTGGTACAATATATGATTTCTGTGTTTCACGTGTTTCCTGATCGCATCAGGGGCTTTGGCCATCATGGGTGAGGCAAGGGCCATGTTCCTGCCGCATGCGGACAAACCTTCAGGGCTTTCTATGGTTTCCATTGCGGCGACCCAATTTTTGACCGCCACATATCCCCTCAGCTTCACGAAATTGAAGAACGTCCTGTAGGCGCCCGCCTTAAAATTGAGCCTGACGTCGGCCATGTATCGGAGTGTTTCAATGGTCTCTTGGTCTGTCGTGCCGCCGGCAAATAGAAATCTTTTGCTGTCGGCGTGCATAGATATGACGGAAGACCCCTCAAATCTGATTCCGTATTTAGAGATCAGCGTGTTGTTTGTCCCGGCAACAATGAAGTTGGAGACATCAGTTTTTTGAAGGTCCGAGTCCATGATCATAAGTCTCGGCATTCCCTTCTCCATCACGTTCTTCACGCCGAACCCTATGTCTTCACACCACACTCCCAGATAGAAGGCCATCCTTCCAGCCTCAGCCAAGATTCGGCTATTCTCCGTTTCTCCGCAGACAATGGCAACCGCGGGAATCGCCACATCATCCCGTTCGGCTGGGGTTCCCTGCCATACCTTATGGTAGGTGATATATGGAAAGCGTCTGTCTGAATACTCGGGTGCCACCCTAACTGTAAGTGGAATGGCGGGTGGCTCAAATGCGGCTGAATGCCAAGCGGTCAAGAGCACAAGCGCTGTCAGCGCAAGTACAAACCCTATCCTGCGCACCTGATATACACCTCCAATCCATTCCCTCGTCATGCCAGAGAGGGATTCATTTTTCAGGTCCTCCGCACGCCTATGGGGACCCTGTGCGATAGAGGAAACCACATTTATTCGTGCACTGTCAAGCCTTGTGTGACTGAGGAATGGGGCCGCTAAAGCCCATGGTGTAAAAAGCCCTAATGAAAGGCGCAAGGCACGGAGAATTCTGAGCTTCACATTACCGGTATCTTTTGTTATTTTCTACAAAAACCCATGCATACGGTTTCATGAAAAGGGGTCCCCGTTTGACTTTTGGTGTCTATCATGAGATTTTAAATTCATAAGCGGACTATTTCAGAATAGCCAGCGACTGCCCAGACACGTAGACGTCAATAGAGTGGATTTCAAAATACGTCACACGGAGACCTGACACTACTGACTCTATTTATATTTCTTTAAGCCTTAAAGATGTGATCCCCCGATGTTAACTGTTTCCGGAACCAAGCAGCATCTGCAAGCTGTCCTATTGAGTGTGGTCTTTACCTGGGCCATATGGATTGGAAGTAAGTGGTATTACCAGGATTGGTTCTCAGACCCTTTCAAATACCCCGCCAAGGCCGCTTCCTTATCAGCGGTGGTGTTGATGTGCTGGTGTGCGGTTCTTTCGACACGATGGCGATTTCTGGAAGACCTTTTTGGGGGACTGGACAAGGTGTATCAGGTCCACAAGCGGCTCGGGAGATGGAGCTTCTGGATCATACTTTTGCATCCGCTTTTCCTCGCCGCGGATCAGCTTCCGAAGCTTGGTGCCTTTTTTATGGACATGTGGTTTCGGGTGCCAGGGGGGGATCCCTATCTTGTGGGGCAAAACTTCGGCGTGGCCACGATACTCATAATGGCCAGCCTCATCGTCTTAACGATATGGAATCCGTTGCCCTACCACATTTGGAAACGCACCCACGAATGGTTCGGCCTAGTCTTGCTCTTCATGCTCATTCACATTTTTTGGGTGGACGCGGACATCGGCAAGTACCCTCTTCTTGGAATCTGGATATATGCCCTGCTGACCTTTGTGGCCGTCGCGTTCATCTATATCCGCTTCCTTTATCGCTACTTCGGCCCGCACCATGCTTACGCGGTGGCGCATATCGAGCGCGTTGGGGACGTTCTGGAATTAACCTTTACACCTCGTGGCAAGCGGATGGATTTTCGACCCAGCCAGTTCGTCTATCTTGTGGTGCGAAAGGCGGGTGTCTCCCCTGAGCCGCACCCTTATTCCATTGCATGCGGCTACAACCTTGAGGGCAGTTTCAAGCTGGGCATAAAGGAGGTGGGCGACCATACCCGCACACTCCACACCCTGGAAAAAGGTGATCCGGTAACCGTCTATGGCCCCTATGGTCGTTTCAGTGAGAGGTTTCTCAGTGCACAGCGAGACTGTATCTTTATTGGTGGGGGCATCGGCATTACGCCTTTTATCGGCATGTGGCATGTAGCGCTGCACTCGGAGGAACGGCTGAACAGTGAAGATGTACCGGAAACACTGAGGTCGCTCCACCCCGAAATAATACGGACCTGGAAAAGTCCCCTTGTGGCCTTATTTTATGTCTGCCGCACGGCGGATCAGGCAAACTTTGATGAAGATATCCGCCGTGAGGCCCTTCTCAGTCACTTTCACGGTTTCGAGGCACTGGAGGAGCGCGGGCACCACTATGAACGCTACCTGAGCTCAACCCAAGGCCGCTTTTCGGCACGGTATGTGGCCAGTCGTGTTCGCGGGGGGGTGCTGGGTAAAAACATCTTTCTCTGTGGCCCATCCCTCATGGTCGGGGCGCTCATCAATCAGTTCAACACTTTGGGTGTTCCGGATCGAAATATCATTGTGGAAGACTTTAATCTGGTTTGAGTTGAAGCATTAATATCCATGCGGCAATGATAGGGTATACAGAATTTTGGTAATTAAGTGGGAACCATACCGTTGACATATAGTGAAAATGAACCCGTGGGGCCGGGGAGCCCCGCTTTTGATGGAAATTCGAACACGTGGGGCCGTTTTCATGGCATGAGTTCAAATTTTATGTAGAGGAGAGTTAAACATCTATGGGTAATTATCAGAAATCAAAAGGGATAATTTTTTCGACGGGCAGGTGGGCCTTGCTGTTTTGTGGTGTGGCGGTTCTGGTAAAATTGATCTGGATCTTTATCGTCCCAAGCATTTTTCCCGGAGCTGTCAGTAAAGGATTCATAGTGGCCTCGCTATCCTGGTTGACGGCGATCAAGATCGGTATCATCGTTGTGCTGATTATGATCATTCGGGATGTTGTGTCCAAAAAAATAAAAAAAAATCCTTAGCAGACTATTTCAGAATAGCCATCGGCTGCAGTGGGCAGCATATATTGGGTTGCTGTACAATCGCCGATGGCATAGACCCGCGGATTGGAAACGCTTTGCAGGTATTCGTTCACAATGACCCCACGCAACGAACTCTCGACTTTGCCGTAGCCGCCCTCTAACACGCTTAAGTTTGGAACCCGCCCCGTCGATTCGATGATGAGATCTGCTTCATAGACCACGCCCTTGAAACTTTGAAGGATCAATCCGTTGTCGGCAGATTCAACAGATTTCGGAGATTCATTGAGCGTAACCGAAAGTCCCTCTGCCTCGCTGGCTTTAATGACGGTTTTTACGATGTCCTGATCAAAGGCCTTCAATGGCTTGGAGGAGCGATGCAAAATGGTGACTTTTTTCGCACCCGCACGAATCGCGACGTGAGCGAATTCAAAAGAAATGTAGCCACCGCCAATGAACACAATCCGTTTGGGAAGGTCGGGCAGATTCAAGAAAGGCTCACTATCGTGGATGTTCTCCGTCCCTGGAATCTCGGCGTGTCGGGGCGTCGCACCCGTCGCCAAAACAATGTGCTTCGCCTTCAGTCGATCGTGGCCGACAGTCACATCATCCTCACCTGTCATAACGGCTCGGCTGTTAAAGTTGGGGACTCCCGCGTCCTGCCAGCCCTTCACTTCACCTTTGGATAGGCCGTCAAGGAACGAGTTCTTGAATATTTGAAGGGAATACCAGTCAGTTTTCGGCGCAGCCACGATCACCCGGCCAACGAGATGGCCGGCCATGGCCACTGCCTCGGCATTGCTCATCAGACAATTTTTTTTGGCTGGCATCCGCGAAGGGCGCAGGTTCCGCCAAAGGGACATTCGTCGACAAATGCGATCTTTCGACCGGCCTTTAGGAGCCCGTGACCCGCAAAGTATGCGGAAGTACCAGGCCCAACCACAACTGCATCGAATTCCTGCTGTTTCATGTTTCTTTTGAAATTTAGGGTTTTCGCACAATAATGACCTGCCCTTTACTGTTCCCCTTACATTCGCTCGTCGCCATTGGGTCCAATTTCCATAAGGCCTTGAAATAAAATAGTATTTCTGACGGTTACGGCAGAAAAGATTTCATGATAGGTACTGCGAAAAATTTTGATATACAGAAGATTTTATGCACCACTTATTGATAGGTAAGGAAAAAGGGTTTGCAAACTTCAAATATTTATTCTTTCGGAGGACATGTCTACCCGAAAATTACCTACGAGCGACTTCGGCTTGACAGCCCATGTTAAATTCCGTACATTAAGGCTGAAAAGTATATTACTCATTGGGGCAAATGAAACAAGAACTTATCGGCAGGGAGGGCTCTCATCATGCAAAAAAAGAAAGTCGTGTTTATCATTGCGCTGGCCGCTATATTTATCTTAGCAGCTTCTTCTCAATTAGTGTTGGCAGGGCAAAAAGCGGTAAAGTTGAAAATTCCCGGGTGTGTCTGACCTGGAACAGCTGCCAGGGTAGGTTCTATCCTGAAAGGTGTCGATGGTGTTGCCAATTATGAAACAGACACGAAAAATCATACCGCAACAGTTCGGTTTGATGATGAAAAGACAGACGTTGCAGCAATAAAAAAGGCCCTTGCTGACGGAGGCTTTCCTGTGGAGGGTGACGCACAGTTTTTGAATTAGCCTTGAATTAAAAAGAGACCGGCACGTTAAATAAGTCTAAAGGCTTCTTGGATGGGGTGCTCCCGTTAAAGCATTCTCACACGTTAAAATGAAATTGCTTACTGCTTTTTCGGTTGCTTTGTCAATGGCACTCATGCTGTCACCTGGATCTTTGATCCTTTTGGGAAATAGCATCGGTGCCACGTGTTTGCTGTTCCTATTATTTATTCCGGTGGCGATTGGTGTTCAAATCATCACTGCCATGACGTACGGACAATTGCACTCACTATTCCCCCGTGGCGGAGAAGCGCTTTTCCTAAAAGAGGCCTTGGGTCCCATACCCGCTATTGCAGTCCCTCTCTGCTCAAGGGTTTGCTTCACCATCTTTGCATCCACCGGCATGCTTGTGACAGCTGGCTTTGTTTTCAATGAGGTCTTTGTTTATTGGTTTCCCAACTTTGCCTTTGCCTTTATTATGCTTGGGTTTTTGCTGGCAATAAACCTATTTGAAAACCGGTTTGCAGAGATTCTTCAAGTTATATCCGTTTTAACAGTATGCTTAGGCCTCATCTTTCTGTGTATTGCCGGCCTGTTACGTCGGTTCCCGGCTGAGGTCACCTGCAGTGAAGTTGACTTTACGCTGGCTATGCGCGCGGCCTGCCTTGCCTTATTGCTTTTTGTGGGTTTTGACCTTGCAGGATCT
>Ga0272443_10002705_pt1 | contig 22078 bp, 18 predicted proteins | sample SSMAcet12_FD_193581 | JGI IMG/M metagenome (GOLD analysis project Ga0272443, IMG submission 193581) | Marine sediment archaeal communities from Little Sippewissett salt marsh, Falmouth, MA, United States - SSM-Acet-12 | ecosystem: Environmental > Aquatic > Marine > Wetlands > Sediment ...
GCCCATTGTCCAAGTACCAGTATAATCACCATCATCAAAATCATCAGTTACTCCAGCTAATTCTGAAATTTGGGTTCCGTCAGAAGTAAATCCATATAACTGACTACTCGCACCTGGCGTACTTGCAGCATAAACTGTTTCTATAGGAACTCTATTTCCATTATAATAAACTATAATATCTTTAACTAATCCTATATCGGCTGCACTATCTATAGCTAATTTCCAATATTTTGAAGACCCAGAAGTAAACGATAACTCACTTTTATGCATATCCATATATAAACCATTACAAAAATCTACAGAAGTTCCACTCGATATAGTTCCCCAATAAATATAATCTTCCTCGTTATATGAATAATAAGCTTCTTTATTGTGAACTAAATTCTTAAGTCCATATGTGGGAACATTTATAGCGCATTGGCCATTATCATTTCTTATAGGGTAATCATCCTGTTTGTATAATTTACACCCCGGACCAATTTCTGGCTCATCAATCTGTTCTTGAGAACCTAATTTACTCCAGAATACTATATCATCTGCTTCAGTAGTTTCTTTGGGCAAATCAACATACAAATCAAACGGCTTATCATAAACATTCTCTATTGTTATAGGAGTAGCTTCATTTATAGCATCAGACTTAGCATGATCTAATAGGACAACATCATCACATTTTTCAGTTTGAACTTGATCACCCACCAACATATCTATTTCATTCAGTGAAAATTCGGTCGCAGAATCAAATTCCAAAGTAAAATATCTGGGCGCTCCTCCTATGAAAGCATTGATATGTTCGCTACCAATTTCTTCAAATCCTATAGAAGTCCACACATCACCATAATCAGAAAAAGATAAAGTAACATTATCTAAAAGGGATGGGGAAGTGGACATCTTACTATAAAGTTCCATCTCGGTTATCTTAGTGCTATAGTGGTTGTTTGTGTAAACTCTAAACCCCTTACAAGTTACCGGGCTAAAGTTATGTTCTATTATAGTCCAATCAGTTCCATGAGCAGCTTCTACAACTTCCCAATTTGTAGGATTAACTTCTTTTCCTGAGTATATAGGCTTAGCACTCATAGGATTGCTAAATATATAAGGATTGGATACATCATCATCATCGGGATCATAGAGTATCCCATCTAAACGAATACTTGTATACTCAGGAATATACTGAAATCTACTATCATCAGCGTTTCCTGCACTATAATACGGACCTAAATAATAAGATAAAGCCAGATATCTAAAATTATTACGTTCCTTAAAATATATTATACTTTTATGAATGTCAGTCTCAAAATCATAGGGAAACTCAAGTGTAAAAGCTATGGGATCATTAACAAACCCAGTAGTGCCGTTTGGTACTAAATCACCACAGTACTCATATTTACCACCAACAGAACAATCCCAATGATACAACCATTCGGCATCACCGTTTACATAAAAATATGAATGGTTATCCCCAGCTGTCCACACTCCATTAGCATCCTTACCGTAAGAGGTACCTACCTGACCATTATCAGCGGTTTTAATACAGTCATCTAAACAATCAGTACCATAAGATATGTTCTGGTGTGTGTGATAAAAACGATCTCCATTAAACCAATTTATACCAGCATGAATATGAAATTCGCCAAATAAATTTACTTGCCAACTAACATCTTCGCAACAAGCAATATTGAACTCAAAGTATTCTGATTCTTCTTTACCATAAATATTAATTTCCTCAATATTAATTCTGTCTCCCAAATCTATGTCAAGAATAGTATTCGTCTGCCATCTATCCCCCCGGGCATAAATTGCAAACCCGCCCACTCCAAATGAAAGAGGATCTCCAGGAGTAAAAGTTCCAGATACATCACCGGTTACTTGAGTAAATATAGCTTCGGGTAGCCCTAAAGGAGAGACGCCAACATATAAATTAGCATTATAAATCCCTAAAAGGTCTCCTTTTTCTACTAAAACATTACAGTCTATTCTATAAACTACTGGATTAATTGTATATATATAAGAAGTATTCTCGAGCGGTAAATTCAAAGAATGAATTACTGTTAAGCTTCCATCTTTGTGCGGTCTCAAAATTTTTATCTTGGAAAGAGTATCTACTACACCATACATATAAATACTGGTTATCCTACCATTGTTATTAAATGGGTGAGAAAAATCTATAAGAGTTCTTCCTTCGTTGTTTAATGTATCATAGTAATCTCCATAATAATCTTGAGTGGTTAAACTAGATAAAAGCTGAGACGTCCCTATCTCATTGAAATCTCGTCTTCCACCCTCTACGCTGTACTGGGAAGGATTATGTATATATGCAAAGTCTTCAGAATTACCATCTATTAACCTGTTGATTTCTAAAGCAGTTAAGATTCTAGAAGAAGCGTAATCAAATCCGGTAGCTGGGGCCGTCCCAGTAGTTTTTACTGATATATCTATTCCCACATCGTAAAAACCTAAAATTTCTGCGGCGGGTCCAGAAACAATTACAGAACTGTTCGAGCCTGTTGATCCAGAAGTTATCTTTAATTTATCAAAATCGTCATGCTCACAAAAAGCATAAGCATATCCACCCGTATTAAGAGCGCTTATTTTGTTAGCTACAATTTTGGACATTTCTACGCCGTTCAAATTATTATTATTACCCAGTGAGAAATACTCATTTCCATAACCATTTATGTTAACTACCAAACCATCGTTTACTCCGGACACGGTGGTATAAGAAGTTTTAGCTATGCCGGCTTCACAAGCGCCGCGAACTCCAGCACCAGGGCAAGGATGGGAATACTGAGAATAATAAGAACATTGAGTATTATCACATCCATATGTATCTAATGAACTTATTTTTATAAATTTTATAGCAAATTGATCTTTATTTCTACCATCAATGAATGGATACACTCGCAAATTATTAATGTTTCCCTGCCACCATTGGGCAGGACCCATATTTATAACATAAAGCCGCCACTTATCATCAGCAATGATATCAAAATCCATCTGTTTGTCAGAAGTCCAACTACTATCGCCTAAGCGAGTCCATTGGATTCGACCTGTAGTTAAAGTCGTAACAGAAGCGTTAGGGCTGTTGTTAGTAATCTTCATCATTATTTTGATATAATAATAATCTTCAGCTTCTACTATAGAAAAGATATTGGATCTACCAATATAACAATCTCTATCATAAGAAGTTCCAAACAACACACCATTCCAACACCCATACAAATAAATGTTGTTATAGACGTCCCACCCATCTACGTTTCCATTCACATGAAAATCTGATGAGTATCCGTCTAAACTATCATGTATACAGAGTTCTGAATTTCTTACCTTTCTGGCATCTTTCAGAAAGTTATAAGCCATTATTTATCTTTCCTTATAGTACATTGTTTTATTATATCTACTAAACAGTGGCCGTCTCCAGCATATCCACTGCATTGGCCACAATATTCTAATCCATTATCTGGATTTATGGTCTGGGGATTTATATTCTCCGCGAACATTTTTTGCTTGCGGACTTCCATAACATCCATAGCTATTTTCTGCCTATATTTAGCTTCCCATTCTTTATACGTAAACTTATATATCTCTCCACATAGATTACATTTATAAATTAAGTATTGCTGTAAAGATTTTTCGACTATCTTACCTTCTTCTTCAACAATATAATCACAATCTTTCATATATTCATCAAGTGTAGCTTTGTCATCTATTAACAATTTTTCGCCACATTTATCACATAAAATACTAAACATTTAATCCTCCTTAAAATATGTTATCCACGGCTTGCGGAAAATCCATAATCACACTACCCTGCTGAGATGAGGCTATTCTTTGTTGAACTTCCTGCCTCCATAACAAATCACCTTGGACATATTCAAACGGATTTACCAGCGTTCTGGCTATACCGTTATAATAAGCTTCTAAAGCGTCTACCGAATGAGATACACCACCAGGACCACAAACTCTACTATATTTATAATCAAACACATCTTGAACTGATCTACCGTACAACCTACCATGACCACCACAAGCATAGAATCTATACATATGCTCAAAATCCCATGAAAATAAATGACCGCAAGGACTATACGTAGAATACTGAACTACCGCTTTTAGAGGTCTAACCATAGTATTACTAAAAGAGCAAGTCCATCTAGGAAAAGACATTCCAATTTCATTCAGCCTGTCTTCCATAGCTGGTGGCGCATTAGCAGTTAAAACAAAATCAGTATTACCAGAATCAACAGCTACTGCATCATGAATTTCTTTTTGTTTTGCTTCCCATTTATACAAATTTTTAGATCCCTCTATAGGTTCCTTATCAGCGTGGCACTCTTTCATAATTCTACCACGTACTTTATTCATAGTTTGAAGTTCACCCGCAGACCCAGATAAACCAACCATACCTGCTAACGTGTCATACTGATAAACCGTTGATTTATCCAAAGCGGTGGGATATAAAAGAGACCCTGTAGTATCTCGTCCATGGGGTGGAACATCTCCGTGTTTTCCATATGAAATATTATATTTTCGTTCATAAACATTAATAGTTTCTACAGACTCAACAAAATTAGCATGGTATAAATATATATTTTTGATATTTATTATGTTAGTATATGATAAATAATCATCCCCTATTCCAGCATCAAGCTCCTCATCTGTGGGAGATATTCTAAAAGTAATCATGACTGTATTAGTGATTTCTATATCACTATTATCTTCCATCATAGTTTTACGAATATCAGCTTCCGCCTTTTTGGCATCAAAAATATCTTGACTTGGCACTGACCAACTATATGAACATCTTTTAGTATCCAAGCTATCACTATCATCGGATATAGACATAGTAGTGCATTCATATTTGACACCATCTACCACTATTTCTACCGCAGGAATATGGTATAAAATATTACCAAACGCACCATAACTAAACTCACACTCAACTCTACTTATAGCTCCTATACCACTATCTTTAGAGACATCGTCGGACTCTCTTCTAATAACAAAATCCATAGCAATAGTAGTCTCGGCCCCAACATCTCCCATACAGTAATCAATGTCTAAATTATAAACCCCAGGGTAAGGATCTCCAGGATCTAAAGCTGCAAAAGGATTAGGATCATCAAGATCCATACACGTAGGTCTTGTAGAAAAAACCATATCATAGGTTTCATATTCTAATAAAGTTTCTTTCTGAGCCAAATAATCCATCCTGGCTGTGTTAAAAGATATGTTCAATCCGCGTTGATAATATTCTTTTAGTTCATCTCCTATGGAGTCATAGGTGATTATTACCCTATCGTCAGTTACAGCCTGGGTTATTGTTTTATCAGTATAGCCCGGACCAAAAAGCGTTAATTCGGTAGCCCATGGGGCTACTGTACAAATATTATATAATTCATGATATTCATTTTCGGTTCCTCCATTAGGACCAACCCCACTAGCACCAACCCAGTTACCATCTACATCAAAAGCTCTGTATGGCCCACTATCAAATTCTGCCCAGAAAAACTCATCTATTTTAAGACCGGCATCTCCAGAAGCTACTGTAAAAGTTGGGGGAGTAATAGTAATATCATACTCACCTTCCTCCAATACTAATCTATGTTCTCCAATTTTATAATCATATTTATATTCTGGATATTCTACATTAAGAAATAAATGTTTTCCTTCCGGTATACTATCACACCCTCCAGCTAAATACGGAATTGAAAATAAACACTCCTTTCCAAGTCTATTAGATATTGAACAACAAGGCAAATCATCATAACTTGAACAATCTAAATTTTCTAAATCAACCGAGCCTCTCTCAATATCTTTCCAAACCTCTTGCCAAGCCCACTGAATTGATACGTCCCCAGAAGCGGCTCCGGGATAATCTTTATAGGTATACCATGTTATTATAGGAGTGAGTATGCCGCCTACAAGTCTTGAGTATAAAGTTTTAGGATAAGGATAATAAAGTCCAGCTAAACTACTATGAGTTTTGAATATATCTTCAAAGTGATACCTAATTGGATCTCCAGCCCCATCTACATCTACCTTTTCTTCTATATCTACCCCCTCTATTTTATTCAAAGCCAACATCATCCCCATAGGATGTACAAATCCTGCCCCGTCATCATAGTAATCACTACTACAATAAAGCAAGTAAGGAAAATCTTGGGCGGACCTTGTTATATCAGCACTTGTATAAAATTCAGCCATTGGAACCCATTTTCGTTTTCTTACAAAATTATAACCATTCCAATAATAATAATCTATGTTATCCAGTGAACGAAAACTTCTTAAAAAATCTCTATAGACATTACCAAATTTGGGTAAAGTGCCATAATTCTGTAAAGCTCTAAGTTTAGCCTGATAATCCAAACCACCGCGATATCTAGCACCACCAGCAAAAATATTTTCAGTTTTCTTTTCTAAATTACAAAAAGACCAGTCACAAGTGCAAGCCCACAACTGAGCATGAGTATCACAAGTGTATCCATAATTATCGGCAGGACCAAGCATGCGCATATCGTGGCTTCCATGCGGCGGATCTGCCGGCCAATCTTCACCAAAAATTTCCATGAGGCTGGTGTCCTGTTCAGTTAAATTACCTGTAATACCATAATTAACTGTGTCCTCGCAATCATCATATGGATACCACATAGGACCAGTGCCAGTATTAAAAGACAAGTCGTGGTCTCCACACATGGGACTATAAGTTTTATAGTGGGTATTAACATCTACTCTAACACCTGTTGGACCATAACAATTGTATTCTGGAAGTAAAGTCGATTTAGTATATCCTTTAGTCCACCCATAACCTATTTCAACATCTCTACAATAGGGCTGTCTAATCCAAGTTATCATTTTAGTCTTTGTTTGGCCTTTTAGTCTACCAGTTACACCTCTAAATACCGCTGCCATAGTTAAAGATTCGGTTCCAAATTTCTTAATTTGATAGTTATTGTTTCCTGTTTCATTTATTTCCGCATCTCTATAAACTATGTTATCGTTTTCACCTATAAAAGTTTCTCTGACCACTTCGTATTCAAAAGTTAACGAGGGCAGCTGATCAAAGCTTCTTTTCTCATAAATGAATATTTTATTTAAAGTTATAAACGATCCGACACATGGAGCTCTAAAATCATCCACACTTTCGGGCCTTAATATTATTTGGTTAGGTTCTAAATGGTCATTGGATTCATCAAAAACCTCCATTTTAGTACGTTCGCCACTAGGATAGTTTAAATAAATATCATTACTTACTTCCCAGGGTTTAATAGCACGGCTAAGTACTTTGTTTTCATCTAGGATAGTTACTAATACATATCCGGAATTGCCAAAAAAGCGCATATGACTGACGTCTAATATCTTAGCATCTTCAAACGCTTTAGTCTTATATAGTTTGTAAGACATGTCATATGTATCATGACTAGGTGGATAACTAGGATTAGGGGCTAATCTTTTTCTTACCGAATCATTATATACATAATTCAATACAGACGCATCCCCATGTGTAGCTGATACCAAAGGAAAGAAACTAAATCCTATAACCCCATTATTATTATCGTATGCTGCTAAATCACTAGCATAATCTGGTAAGTAATTTACTTCTCCTTTACCTACTAAAGAAAATGATGTTTGACCTACTACCCCACCGCAAAAAATTTTCTTAAAGCTTATTTTGTCAAACTCCCACCTACCACTTCCTTTGTTTAAAATTATTATTTCATTATCGCCAAAAAATGTAGGCATTTCTACATAAAATAAGTTCTGGTCTTTACCAAAAGTTGAAGCAGGTATCTTCTCTGGCATAGCCAACAAAAGAAATTCTAGCGTGCATTCCAAATCTTGATAAATATCATCAAAAGAAACTTCCAAGTTTGCTTTGGCTTCTTCCATACTATCAAAGGTTCTAAATATTTCTACTACCTGTGATGGAAGGTTTAAATCTGGATCTTTTAAATTGATTCCATATGTCTCGGCATTGTAATAAAAAATGTCGCCGAAAATAGGAACCGTTTCGTGACTCAAATTAGTCACCTCAAATACATTTTCATCATCAACAGTCTCAAAAATATTTTTAATCAGGGGGGTTAAAATTACATCTCTTAACTCTTCAACTAAATCTGGGTATTTCTCTCTACCATCATCAGCTTGTAAGCCTTCTGTAAGCATTGCATCGTTGGTACTCACAGTAAAATCTTCAAAATTAGAAATATACGCACGTCTTGAAGGTATAAGGTATTTAATATTTCCAATAGAATCCGTAGAATACTGAATTGTCCCCTTCCAAGCCTGAATGTCGGGGTATTGAAAAGATTCTTCATATTTAGCCGCATCCCATCTTTCACGTTTTATGTGATATCTAATCTCTAATATCTGCTCAGCTAAAACTTTATCACCGTGCTGCATCTTTTCATCAGTACAATATTGCCAACATACTCCAGCATATCTCGGACACTCTGGTTTACATCCATTGCAAGGGGCCCTGTACATACCTAATTGATTATCTAGTTTGAAATCATTATAATTAGTAGTTATTTCATCTGGATTGGTACAACGAAATGTCACAGTATTAACCACTGTAGGAGAAACCGCTCCACTTATATAAGTAGGTACTGTAAAATCTTCGTGAGCAGCCTTCCACCAATAACAACGACCCAATAAAGCTCTTCTATTATAGATTTCAAACCCTAAAGGTAATCTTAAATCAAACCCGCTTATACTAGTAAATTCCCCGTCAGCGTCTATGCCTTTAGAACCATCCTTATCATCTGGCTGTAAAGCAGAGAATCCCAAATGATACGGAGCATAACCCGTACATTCAAAAGCTGTACCAGCCTCATCACACCGGCCCTCATTATATTTACTTATAGCATCAAAATTACCAGCTTCAATTATTTGACCAGTATCATCTACTTTAGGAAAAACAACCCAAGAATTACCTGTCTTTCTGTCCCCCACTGTTCTATCTGGGTCCGGACGAACACACATAGATGTAGTACCAGTTCCAGCATATTTACTACACTTGAATTTGGTACCCAACATATTACATTGAGGATAGTAATCCGCACCATCAAGAGTACATGCCGGAATAGTTTCATCCCAGTGCGGGCATATACCTGGCTCATCTGTTCTCCAATACTGACAAACATTTATGGTCGGTTCATCGGCCATTAGTATCAATTACCTCCATACTAAATTTACCACTATCTTCCTCTACATGATAGCAAACTTTATTAGATCCTTCATAAAACCCTATAGTTCTTCGCTCAATTCTAAAACTATCAGCGATACCAGGAACTACGCTGGCTCTATACTTAACAAAATACGCTTCTTTATCCATAAGATCCCATTGTCTACCATCATAAAAAAGGGAGAGTCTGACTATCTGGTTTTTAGGCACTTTTCTCCACTCCAGGTCGCTCTCCCTTAAGATCACTCCATTAAATAATTCAACTTCCCAGCCTCTTCGCATAATTCCTCCTATAATCCTATAAGTTGTTAAATCTATTAACTGTAATCAAAATACAATCTATAATTGATTGTGCTGTTAGCTCCAGTTTCACTTGAACCCAAAAGAATGTTTAACCACATTGGATCACTCGTCATTCCCTTCAATGGGTAATTACCCACAACTTCACTAGCATCAGCCGTAGCAACCACTCCTAAATTATCCTCAGTAGCATATAAATAAAGCGGTGGAACATCATTATCAATGTCCGCAGCAGTTAAATTTGTATACCATTCTACACCGGCAGGCGAAGTACCATTATTAGCTGGACCAACAGTTCCAAATCTAAACTTAGTATCACTATTTCCAGCGTTATGATGACTGAATGTTCCATGACTTTGCAAACCAAATTTAACCGTACTTACCTGAGTAGCGCCTGATTCAACTTCAAACATAACAGACTTGAGACTACTTTCAGTGGATACAGTAACATTTCCATAGTTTAAACTAGTTATATTATAACTTGATGGTTTAGGTGCTGAACAAATAACATAATAGCAATCACCGGCATACAAATTATTAGTCCCATCAAATTTGATATAAAGACCTCTAGTACCTAAAGCAGTATATCCTCCAGAAACCGTAGTTACTGCTGACGTACTATCATCACCCCTATCAGAACTCCACATGTATTGAGCAGTTCCTAAAGCAGCATTTGCATTAGATCCTTCAACATGATCAGGTTTATAACACTGAATAGTCCATGCTGGATCAACAGTATTGAAAACTGCGTCAGTGAATTTAACCATAAGTCCATAACTACCTACTTTATACCAATAATCTGGATAAAGAAGTTCTGTCCAATCTGTCTGACCGTCACCGCCATCAGAAGCCCATCTCATCCTAGGCACATTTCCAGTGCCACCACCCATAGTAGATCCATTAGTTACATCTATTTCAATTACATATTGGATGTCACTAGTATGATTAAATATACCACCAGTGTTCATGGTACCAACGTATGTGTTACTACCACCTATACCAGCTGCTCCTATATTATTTGCAGCATCATCACCATTACATGCAACAATTTTATAAACCTCATCAAAGAACCCATAGTAAGTCCCAGAAATAACTACCGTACCATTGAAACCATAAGCTGCTTTTCCATCAGGAGTAGCTACTCCTCCAGCTTCAGATTTAGTAATAAATCCAAGAGCTCCTCGAGCATCGTTAGTACCGCTCACTACGGTTACGCTTGAAGCTGAACCTAGCGTTCCAGATCGAATGACAAAACGATTTCGTTTGGTATAACTACCAGTAATAGTTACATTTTCCCAAGTACAAATTGCTTGATCCCATCTTGCGTCTGCCTTAGCTAGGTTATGCATTTTTTCCGTAATATCTCGTGCTACAAACCTTGGATCCAGATCTGAACCAGAATATAAAGTAATATATGGCCCAGAATCCCCGTCCATAGCTAAATGCAGTCTGTTTGTGGTAGGTCCAATATCAATAGTATCTCCAGGATCGGCGGTTCCAATAGAGTACCCTCTTGTTCCTTTGCAGCCAGCTCCTCTACCGTCATCTGGTATTCCAGAAGCAGTAATATCATATTGTACCCATCTTGTAATAGCTGCCATAATTAAAACCTCCTATAAATATATTAAGTTGGATTTTCAACCCTAAAACTAAAAGTATAAGGTTCCATTTCATTTCCATGATAATCCCTTACGTCAGAAATTGTAACAGTATACGTTCTACCATAAAAGAAGAACGTGCTCTGCGGATAAATAACCGCACCTAAATCTACGCTACCCACTGGATATATGGTAGCATTTAAATCAACTGATTCTAAATCTTTAGTTTGAAAATAAAACGATTCGCCTTCCGTATTAGGACAGAAAGCCAAGTTTGAGGCTGTTATAGTTGTAATCACCTCAGTATTCGGGCCCCAATCCACTACTTCATCAAATCTTAGATTATATCCATACAACAAATGAAAAGTCTGTTCTTCTACCCCACTAGCTGTATTTTCAGCATGAATAGTTAAATCTATGGTTCCATCAGAATAAACACCACTAGGTGTGTAATAACACGTATAACCACCAGATATACCTGAATGAGTAGTAAGAACAATCTGACCATCATGAATAAAATAAGTACCAGACGCACTTATACTAACACCGGAAGCGGTTTCCGCCACATCTACGGCAAAATAGTTTAAGCTCGTTACTGGTATCCAATCTTCTACTCCTATAGAAAAATTGTCTATTACAATGGTCATTTTGAGTATAATCCTCTATAAATAAGGCAGTTAGATTATTTAATCAATTCGATAAATTATGGGAGTTATTGTAACATTCCGTTCCTTTCCCCCTATCCTGACCAGTATACTACTCTGATCTACCCCCGTGTCATTAATTCCGTAAACATTAGCTGAAATTCCTGTTAACTTTCTGTATGTTCCCTTAGTACAATTTCTAGGATAAAAACTATCCGGATCAATCCAAGGACCTGTACTACCCTCACAATAAAATCTCCACATATCATGAAGCTGATTTTGATAATCTGACGCATCTTTTACTTTGACAGTTATTTCAACTGTCTGGCCATAATTAAAATCTTCTGAAGGATTATAACTTACACGATATCCCCCTGAAATTGCAGAAGTTGTAGGTATTTTGTATCTATTATTAACATAAAACTCTAAAGTGCTTATGTTAACGCCTACTCCCGCATCAAAAATATCAAACGAAATATTAGTACCAACATCTACATTTTCTTCTTCTCTAGCAGGAAATTCGTTGTCTATATAAGGAGCCCTATAGTCTGGAATTATTCTAAACCAATAATCTGTCAGGATTATGTTTGGTGTTGGGGCGGTGTCATAAACTTCAATTGATACATAAATAACAGCGTTGTGATGAAAATCCACAGCGGGATTATATAAAATATCTAAACCTAAAAGACCGCCACCAGCGTCAAATGTACTAACAGAACACAAAGAAGTTACATCTATATACCCCGTGTTTCCAGCATACGAAACCTCTTTAACTCTAAAAACTAAAGTACTCTGATTTAAATTAAAAGCAAAAGGTCTTAATCTAATCCAAATATTTGTGTTAACTGGGTTTTTCTCCGACCAAAAAGCAGGTATAGCATCCTCAATAAATCTAAACTGCTCTATATCTACATCGTCTTTATGTCCAGATGAATAATGCCTACTCACAAACAATTGACTTACTTGCAAATCATTTGATTGTTGTTTATCTTGAATTACTGGTAATTCGTTTTCAACGTCGCCAGAAATTTGATCAAACTTTGCTTCACTTTCGAAATCTAAAATTTGTTTAACTGAAGCAGCGTTGTCGGCTGGAGCTCCTGTTTCTATCCAATGACCGCCGGGAAATTGAAATTTGCTAAAACATTTGAGATAAAAATCATTATCCATTCCAGATATTTGAGTCATAAATATTTGTGTGTATAAATCAGATCCCTCAGTTGGCCAAGACCCACTCAATGTGGGTTTTTGTATAATTCCATCATCAAGTTCCATGGTAAATTTTTTATAAAAAAGTAAATCTAAACCATCCCATACATTATCGTGGCCGGTTATCCCTGCTACACCACCATTCGTCACAGCTTTTATTACTATATCCTCTGTGTCAGTTCCTCCAGTTTGAGGATCAAAATAATCAGTTGTATAAGTTATACTAGCTACTCCATTAGCATTTGTAGTAGCTTGTCCATTTAATGGAGTAAACTCTCCAAGATCTGGAGCATCAGAGAAAGTTACCGTCTTAGCATTTAAACCCACCCCAAACTGGTCTCTGACTACTGCCACCAAAGTAACTCCCTCGTCATTCAAAACTATACCATCAGGAACCGCATAAATAACTATGCTTTTAGTATAAGGAGTTATAGAATCTAACTGATAATTATAAGTACTCCAACTTTCTGTGGATTTATCTCCATTTACATCTGCTCTAGTAGTAGCTCTTTGCAATCTATAAATAGTAGTATCATCAAAAACCACATCGTAAACAGGAAGAACAGTAACATCATCATCATCTATGTTTGTAAGGGCTTGAGACTTTTGAATCTGGTATGTATCTGTATTCACATACAAAATGTTGGTGTCTTGTACAAATCCCACAGCCTGATAAGCTCGGCTCCAGGCTGATGCTCTTACTCCCGAATAAATCCCGCTATTATCAACCCCTGAAATAGTAGAATCACCGTTAAGGCCAACTTTATATAAAGAACCTTTATTAGTCTCACCACTTTGACCCACATCACTAAAGATATAAGCATATTTATGAAATGTTACCGGATCTCCATCTATATATTCATTGTCAGGCTTGGCGCTATCAAAATAAATAGTATTACCAACCACACCCGTCACAGTAACATACTCAAAAGCATTTAAATTGTCCGTGTCCCCACTCGGCCCCAACAAAACTAAATCACCAATTTCAATTCCGCTGGATAAAGTAAGATCTATTTCTCCGGTTCCCGTGGTTGTTGCGCCATCAAAATCGGTTTCATAATGCTCAACCGCCATATCATAACAATTATAATTGGATCCATTTAATACTATTGTTTCCTGCCAGTCTAACGTGTTTCCTGTATTATTTAACTTCCACCTTTTGATTTCACAATTAGTAGTACTGATATGTTCCAAAGTAAAAAATGGCAAATCATCCCCTAAATCGCCAAAATCTCCACCTAAATTTCTAGGACCAGTATATTCAAGAGAAATTACTTGATTTATACCACTAGAAATAGTATAGATTTGCTGAACCTGCCCATCACTAGTTCTAACTATCCTCAATACATCATTTACATGATCTATATAACAAAACTCGTTAGCACTTCTTGGACAAATACAAAAATTGGGGCAATCAGGACTAACTGGTATTCTAACATTCTCATATGCCATCTTTTACCTCTTAATCAAACTGAGTAGCTGTTCCCTCTATATTAACTGTTCTAACATCTATTCCAGCTTTATAGTAAGATATAGCTTCTCCAGTCCCGAAAAAATAATCAGTATAAGCAGGGTTTATAGTCATAAATCCCACATCATCATCATCCACAAAAAACACAGGTTTATTAATTATACCATCGCCATATTGATCATCCACTAACATGGTGATTTCAGTTACATTTACAGCGTTTGCAGGTAATATCACAGGATAAGCTGATATACTTACAGTATCAACAAATCTTCTAGTAGTAGATAATACATAATTGTATAAGGAACCCCAACTATAATCAGTTTCATAATAAGTAGCTTCGTTTTGTAGCCTGTAGATGTTATTACCAGACACAGCTAAGTCATAAACTTTAATCTGAGTTACTTGATTAGCTTTAAGGTTATCTATAGTCATAGTTCCATATAAAGCCATGGTGTTTACATTCAGAAATATAATATTAGTATCTTTTTCATATAATAAAGTATTCACGTAAGATGATTGAGGGCCTTTTACCCGCGCGAAAGTGCAAGCAGTTATATCATCATAATCCGCGCTGTTATAGGTAGTTATATTTGCCCCTGTATAAGCGTTTATCTTATGTAAAGCGCCAGCTCCATCACTATTAAATATCCACAAATGGTTATAAAAATTTACTCCATTACCTGAATCGTATGAATTCTGAGTTCCGGAAACTAAAACTACCGCTGAGCCACTTACAGTATTTACATCTACTTCTTCGTATTGATTGGAGGAGTTCGGGCCCAATGTAAGAACTATACCACTGGCTACGAGACTTGTGTAATTATTCAAATAAATAATGTCATCGCCAGCTGTAATACCACTGGCTAAAGTGTCGTGATAATGTTCTACAGTAAAAGCTTCAGAATCAAAATTCGGAGTAAAATTAAAGGTATCTTTTAACTCTACAATATTATTTTCTATTTGCCATCTTTTTACAGTCACTCCACCAGTTATATCTTGCATGCTCCAAAAATTTATACCGTCATGTTCTATACTAGTGGGAGCGCTTCCTATTAAATCATTTAGTGGGTAACTAAAAGCTACAGAACCATCATCCAATTTCTGGACAAGTTCATCCCAATTATCGTCAAACATATAGAAATAACCACCGACTATAGTCATGTTGGCTTTTCTAAAATTTATGTTCTCGTAAGCCATTAAGTCTGCTCCACAACCGCCGTAATTTTAACTTCTCGAGCTGTATTTCCAGAAGTATATATAGTAGCAGCTCTACCATCGCCATCGGTATTTTTAGGGGTTCCACCACTAATACTACCAACAGGATCATCCTCAGTAAAATTTACCGCTCTACCAACTATAGGCTGTAAAAATTGATCTTTAACTATTGCTATAATATCTGTAGTAGCAACAGTATTAGCAGCAATAATAGCAGGATAAGCAGCGAGCGAAATAGAAGTCACAAAAGCATCTAACGATGAGAGTAAGTAACTATAAGTACTCCACGTAGTATTAGTACCATCTGGAATATCTTGCAGTCTATAAACATTCTGATCGTCCATACAAATATCATAAATTGGAATAACAGTAGCCTCATCTAACTTAATATTTTCCATAACCATAGATCCATAATAAGGTAAAGAAACTCCCGCAGCTCCAACATTTATAAATAAAGTATTGGTTCCTTTCACATAAGCAAGTGTATCTACTGAACCATAAGAAGCAAACGAATCCACATTATAGAACGTAGCAGCTGTAATGTCTTTATAAGCGCCGCCAGCATATTTAGTTATATAGTCACCGGTATAAGCGTCAAATTTGTACAGAGCTCCCGTAGCACTACTATTCCCGTTATAATTGTTAAACACCCATAAGTAGGTATAAAAATTGACACTATCATTTTCAGCATAAGCATATTGAGTAGTTCCAGATATAGTTACTCCACTAGCTACAGTACCAGTAACTTCTACGTCTTCTTCTTCACCATTAGAATTAGGACCTAAATGTAAAGTCAATCCATCACCACTAGTGGTTGTAAAATTCATCAACGTAGTATCATCCCAATAATCATCAAAATAAATAGTCCCCACACCACTAGCGACAGCAGTAGATAATTGAGTGTGGTAATGTGCCACAGAAAAAGCTTGAGAATCATAAGTATTATTAGGATCACTGTCCAAATAGTCAAAAGTTTGCTGTAGCTTACACACATAGTTATCTATCTTCCACCGCTTAATCGACACTCTATCACTTTTATTTTGAAGGCTCCAAAAATACACCCCATCGAACTCAGCGCTTTTAACTACATCAGCAGCAGTATTAGCCATTAATGTATCGAACGGGTAAGAAAACGCCGTATTACCATCATCAGTCTTTTGAAGCAAACTATCTTGGTCATGATCAAAAGTATAGAAATATCCCTGGTCTACAGTAAAGTTATCTTGCTGACTCTTAATTAATTTTATATTCTCGGTTGCCATACCAATACCCCTTTAATCGTAAGTATCATAAACTCTCATTGGTGGTCTCCAAATAAAATTATACTCATGGGGATCACCTTCTATTTCTATTTCTCCCGTTATATCAAAATCTACCATACTATTATTAAGTGTGACTTTCATATTAGATAAATCCATTCCCGCCGTAGGAAAATCATCCCTTAAAGCTACATCTACATTAGAATTTATATTCACATCAGTATCACCATCAGCAGGACTAGCGCTTACAACATAAGGAGCGGCTCTATCTCTAGCTAGGGGAGACCAATCTATCTTAGTACATAACTCTGCCAGCCCAGCTTCTATAACATCATCGAAATTATCAGCAGAGATAGTATGAATTTTTTTTCCAGGGATAGGATCTCCATTAACATCTGGATATGTGGTTCCTATTTCAAGTAACCACACATGTTCACCTTTTACTCCCTTTATAACCATATACCGGAGGGTTATATTAAATTTAACAGCCTTGTTCAAGTTTAGGCTGTTTCTAACATAGAACTCAGCCATGCAATACTCCTTATGAACTAAAATCTATTTGATTCAAAATACTCATTATACCCCATCTCATAACACTATCCACGGTTGAATGATAATTGATAGGTTCTTGATCTGGATCTTGTACACGTAATTTCTGAACTTTAGTCTCATTACCAGTATAACTATTAGTTAATGTACCACTTACTATAACTATATTAGTGGGTGTAGTACCATACTGAGCGATAAAATATTCGGTATTACTATCATCTATTATTGCTATAGGATCACCAGAAGTTACGGTCATAGTTTCAACAACTATAGCGCTGCTTGTAGGCCCACAATTAGTAGTAACTAACGATTCTTTTATTGCTGTGGTAGAGACAGTTTCACTATCCATACCCAGATTGAATCCTAAGTTTTTGTAAAGAGTATCAACACCGCTGGCCATAACATGAACGGAAGACTTATTACTACCAGTATAAAATTCGGAAACATTTCCAGAAATTATCTTAATTTTTCCTTCATCATACTCCACTATAGCGTTTTTGAATGCTAATTGGTCATCACTAGAACTAAAAGTAATTCCACTAGTAGTAGGAATAGCTCTAACCACAGTCTGTATATGATCCGCTAAACTATCAGGGCCATAAGTAGCTTCGGTTAACATCGCAGTATAATAACTACTACCATCAATACTAATTCTAAACGATTTAGATCCAGCAGATGTAGTCACTCCCCCGCTTAAATCCACTAGTCCAGAACTCTTAAACCAACCAGTGCTAAATTCTTGTACGTAAATATTCTGAATAGCTGTACGATTAACATTATCGCTATAAGCTGTGGTCACAAAAGACAAAACCCATTTCTCATCCCCCTGTGCTCCGGCGGGCACAAGGGTTGATTGATCAACAGTCACAGTCTTACTAATGTCAGGATAATTGTCAAGATCTCTAACAGTAATATTTGTTGCCATTATAAACTCCTCCTATTAAATGTAAAAATAAGGGCTGCCGCTCGTATTAAAAACGACATCACCACTTATCGTTGTTCCACTTGCAATTCCATTATAATACGGACAATTAGGATCTACACAAAGCCATCCGTGTTTAGACCCACGCGAAAATCTTATCATAAATCCACTTGTAACTGTATGACTTACTGCTGAACTTTCTACATCAACTGCACAAAAATAAGTAGGACTACTACGATCTTTATTCTTTACCAGATGCACCCCAGCTTCGGTTGAAAAAGGACATCTAATATGATGGTAGTGAAAGTCCTCTATACCAACCCAAGGAAAATGAACTCTTATACCACTTAAAGTGGTTTCAGTTATAATAGTAGAAACGCACTCCTTAGTTTTATACTCAGGCAGATTACCGTTTGTTATTCCTCTACCACACGTATTCCTTGGATATCTTGGCATTTATTTACTCCCAAAATTATATAATTCACCATCTGATTTAATTAAATAAGATTTATAACTTAAATTAATTTGATGTTTATCATCTTCATGATCTTCTGTATCTATTACAATATAGTCATTATCATTCAATTTGGGCACTGAATTAATATATCTATTAGACAAAGTAACATCTGAGAGATAAATTTTACTCAGTAAATGATTTACTTTTTTCCAAGATAGTTTGGCCACATAATAGTGTTTAACAAAAACAACATATTGGGTAGCAAAATCCAACACAATACTATCACTTTCGTTCATTTGAGCTACTTCTTTAACTGCTGGACCGCTCAAATAACAACCCTCTAATTTAGCAACACCATCTTCATCATAAATTGATTTATCCCAGTGTATTTCTAACCTATATTTTTCCGATATTCTAAATTTCATAATTCCTCCTTATCCAATATACAACGGCTGATGAGGTATAGTAGCACTAGATTGACCCGTTTGACCAGTAGCCTCTAGTCTTCCACCGCCTACTATAGCAACTAGTCCCAAAGTAATATCATTAGCATTCCCAACGCCGGGAAAACCAGCGCTAACACTTCCTTGTTGCCCTGTTACTACATGCGGTGCTTCTGGCAATACAAACCCTATCCCCATATCTGCTCTACCGTCACCAACATTTCCACTGAGATTACCTTCTGCCCGGCCTTGCAAAACATAAGTAGGATCTGGCGTCTCCATAAAATCACCACTAACATCGCTCTGTACCCATGCTTGAAATGACCAACTTTCAGTACCAAAACCAATCGCATCTCCTTTAGAATAAGAATAACTATTAAGATACATGTTTTGAAGATCTACATCTACTAAAGGAGCGGGCGCACATTCATCCACATGGACTATTACACGCGCTGTAGCATTACTATTAGCACAACTAGTACTAGGCGATAAAGTTATAGGTTGTATAAGGTTTGGATCTACCGCCCCAGTAGTATCTCTCGATGCATAAGTAGTAAAACTTACTGATACAGTTTTAGCGACCTGTGTTCTCCACGGATCCCAACTACCAAGTTGCCATAACCTGTTAGGCTGTCTATTAATATTCCAATTGACAGATTGGAACCCATCTACCACAGCACCTTGACCATTAAATTGTACTGAAACCTGGGTCATTCCTCCTATAATTATTGCCATCTTACATCCCTCCTAATTTGTGCGCAAAGTAGGCGTATTACTACCCTTGCATCCTAAATACTTATTATAATCACATTTATATCTATCTACACATTCCGGACAATTTTGTCTTTTAAATACCTCTAACCGAGCAGTTATTTGATGGGGTTTTAAATATTTATACCCCCCCATAACATCTTGAGGATCTCTTACATGTCTTCGTTTATTTTGTCCGCAATTACAGCCCATTTTTATTCACCTATTCCTTCCATTTGAAGTGACCATTGAGCCCATCCTCCACTACCCATTATAGCTTGTTGAGTAGCACCCATAACACCTACAGTAAACCTAACTCCGCCCCAAGTTTCATTATTATAGGTACCGCTTAAATCACTCATATCATCTTTTATAACAGCTAATGATACTGAGGCTTTACCTGTTGCATCATAACTAATAGATAATGATGGACATTCTATAAACTCTATAGCCATTATAACCACCCACTTTCCCCAGGTATATCGTTCTCATCTTTAAATTCGGCTCTATGAGTAACGCTTCCCTGAAAAATTTCATAACCATTAGATACGTATGGTAACCTTTGAAAATTAGATTGTACATATTCACCATTAACATCAGCACCAGTAAAATCTTCTGTTACAGGTAATGTTATAGCTGCTACATACGTGTCAACTTTACTATCATCTGCACCGAAAGCTTGCATTAGAAAGCTACCTGGGCCAATAGGCACTGCGCCACCAGATCTTAGCTTCCAGACATGTGATACATATGGACCGCAACCATCTATGTTTTGAGGCATTGTTATATCTCCTTATATATTATAAACAAATATAAATGAATAAGATACAGTAGGTACGTTTGGAGGCGTACAACTCCAATTAAAACTAGTTAAATACAATTCTGATCCCGGAGGAAAAATAGAATTAGACATAAATGGTATAGATTTAGCATATTTACCATCGTTCGGAGAAATTGCTAAAGGATCTCCATTATAATAAAATCTATACCCATCTTTATGGTCGCTCAACAAATAAGGAGTATGTGGACCACTAGAAGCTGAAGCATTAAATGTTGGATAAGAACTCCCTATCTGTGTCATACTTATCTGATCAGTATTGTCACCATCAATAGAAGCTCTAGACGCTCCTTTAGGTATTACATAAAGTTTCATATTACCATCTTCACAAGATAGTTTTGTTTCCCAGTTAAAACTTACACTTGCATTTCCTGGACAACTTATTACTTCACCAGCTGATAATGGAGCATAAGCAGTCATAGAAAAATCGCCACGAGTAGCGCCAGTTAATGCTATTTGACTTCCACACGCTGTCTCTATTATAGCTATATCTGTGCCAGATCTTAAGCTTGCAGAAATTATACCCATACTTCCTAGTATAGGAAACTCAGCAGCAATATGGCATTCACATACAGCCATTATTCTTCCTCCCTAGTTTCTGCCCAGTAAGTAGCAAAAGCTGGACCGCCTTGATAAATACTAGCATGATCATGAATTTGTATGCCTTGTACAATTATATAAAATAATGTATCTGTCAAAGTTTGTGATTTATATCTTATTATTTGTCTGCCACTCTTTAAATGCTGATAATAAACAAATCCACTATTTAAATCAACTTCATCTAATCTTATAAATTTACCCAGATTTTGATCCAAAATTTTGAATCCATAAGACTCATACTCATTAGTAGTAGGCTCTGCTGGAGCTTTACCTGGAGCGTAAGGGGGATATCCTACCGGTCTAGTTATTTTTATAACATCACTTACACTAGCAGTAAAAGTAGTTACATTTGGGCTATTTAATCTTAGATCACTCATATTTTATTCCTCCTCAGATGCAATCCTTTCAGCTACAAGACCTCCCTTAACTTCCCACGCTCTTTTTCTAATAGGATTGGTATCTAACCTAAACGCATCAGGCGTGGATACATTGTAGTTGCCCTGCCAATCAACTACTACCACTGGATTTTTACTATAAACTTTATCAGGAAATTTTTGTCTAGCGGGAGTATGTTGTTTGGCAATACTATTAACTATTCCCCATCTCTGCGGTGGTATAGACCCATCTCTACGTGTTACA